>Ga0181508_1180771_pt1 | contig 12977 bp, 9 predicted proteins | sample PEATcosm2014_Bin_15_FD_135916 | JGI IMG/M metagenome (GOLD analysis project Ga0181508, IMG submission 135916) | Metatranscriptome of peatland microbial communities from MTU Mesocosm Facility, Houghton, MI, USA - PEATcosm2014_Bin10_10_metaT... | ecosystem: Environmental > Terrestrial > Soil >... | reverse complement strand
TTCGAAAACCTGTTGACTGACTGTCAAAAAAACCAAACTGTAAAGAGAGTAGACAATGTTTAATCTGGGAGGCATACCCGAAAATTGGCTAAAGCCACTTATGGGTGTATTACTGCTTACTGCAATGTGCATGGCTATTTATTGGCAAACCTGGGGTTCTATGGTGTCAATCTGGTTGCGATCTGATACATATGCGCATGGTTTTTTGGTTCCCCCCATCAGTTTATGGCTAATCTGGATTCGAAGAAAACGCTATGTCAATTTAATTCCGGAAATAAGTTATATCGGTTTAATTGCCATCATTATTTTCGGTTTTCTATGGTTAACAGCTCATTTGGTTCATGTGCTTGTGATTGAGCAATTTGCAATAGTTGGGATATTGACTAGCGCCATCTGGTCTGTTTTAGGAAATAATGTCACTGGAAAATTGCTGTTCCCAATTTTATTTCTGTTTTTAATGGCGCCATTCGGCGAGGATCTGGTGCCTTATCTAATGGAATACACCGCCACATTCGTCGTGGCCATGTTGAGACTGACTGGCATTAGTGTCTACAGAGAGGGTTTACATTTTACCTTAGTCTCCGGAAATTGGTCAGTTGTAGATGCTTGTAGCGGAATCCGTTATTTAATAGCCTCGATAACTTTGGGTTTTGTTTATATGTATCTGAATTACAGCAGTTACAAGAAACGTATGTTATTCATGTTATTGTCTATTTTAGTACCTATACTGGCAAATGGGCTTCGTGGGTACATGATTGTGATAATAGGACATTTAAGTGATATGAAATTAGCCAGCGGTGTCGACCATCTAGTCTATGGCTGGTTGTTTTTCGGATTGGTGATGCTAATCTTATTTTACATCGGCTCATTTTGGCATGATCCTGTCCCGGTGCTTGATGCCGGACCGGAATTAGCAACAGATTCAGGTTATCGTTATGATCATTTTTGGCAGCTTATTTTAGCCATCGCATGTATTTTTTATTTTTGGCCTAATGCCGCTGATTTTATGCTGTCCAAACAGGCCGCTAATGTAAATCAAGCCAGCAGTATATTACGGCCCGGTTTGGCTGAATGGCAAAGCGGTATTGAACCGGACTGGGGGTGGGTCCCAAAGTTTAACGGAACGCAACACGATGATCAGTTCTTTATGACAGACGGTGAATCTACCTTTGGAGTTTATATTGCAAATTTCGGGGACGAAAAGCAAGGAGAGCTGGTAAATTCTCAAAATGTTCTCATTCAACAAAAAGATCCATACTGGAGAACGCTTAAAACCTCAAAAACTCCGCTTATTTGGCAAAATGGTAAAACAAGTTATGTTGATGAAATGGTTTTGCATAGTAATATGCATGATTTAATGGTTTTTCGTTGGTATCGTCTTGCCAAGGAAAATACTGAAAATTCATATTATGCCAAATGGATACAATTGTTTAAACGTTTATCGGGTGATAATTCTCCTGAACTTTTGATTGTGATATATACAGAAGTGGCAAATACTAATGATCTCCAACAGACACGAACAAAGCTGCAAAAATTTGCTGAAGCTTGTTGCGAATAGATTATTTGGTTAGTGTGAGATTCAATATCAGTTTTTAAAATCGAAAAGGAAATATAGACATGATTCCAGTAATTCTATCTGGCGGCGCCGGAACAAGACTTTGGCCTTTATCGCGAGGCCAGTACCCAAAACAATTTTTACCTTTGGTGTCCGAAAACACCATGATTCAGGAAACACTTTTGCGGCTGAAGGGTCTCTCGGGATTAGACGCTCCTATTGCTGTTTGTAACGAAGATCACCGTTTTATGATGGCGGAACAGCTTAGAGAAATTAATGCTAAGCCTTCGGCAATCATTTTAGAACCAATTGGAAAAAACACTGCTCCGGCTGTTGCCCTGGCAGCCTTAAGCGCTAATTCCGAGGATGATGTTCTGCTTGTTTTGCCCGCTGATCATGTTGTTTCTGATCATGCTGCTTTTCATAAGGTTGTTAATGAGGCAAAACAGCTGGCTGAACAAGATATGCTGGTCACTTTCGGGATTGTTGCCAGGGAACCGGAAACCGGATATGGTTATATTAAGGCGGGTGAAGCATTTCAAGGTAATGCTTTCAAGGTAGCGGCTTTTGTTGAAAAGCCGGATTTAGAGACAGCTCAAAAATACATTGATAGTGGTGAATATTACTGGAATAGCGGGATGTTTGCCTTTAAAGCCGGCAGATTTTTGCGAGAACTTGAGAAATTTAACCCTCAAATGCTGGAAATTTGCCGGGAAGCTTTGAAACAAGCAAAAAACGATTTGGATTTTGTGCGCTTGGATAAAGATATCTTTCTCAAATGTCCATCAGACTCTATCGATTACGCAGTAATGGAAAAAACAGACTCGGCTGTTGTGATACCGCTTTCAGCCGGATGGAACGATGTGGGTTCCTGGTCGGCATTGTGGGATGTCACTGCCAAGGATGAATTTGGCAATGCGATTAAAGGTGATGTATTAACGGTTGATACTTCTAATTCTTTTATTCATTCCAGCAACAAGCTGGTTTCAGTCATAGGTTTGCAAAATCTGGTCGTCATTGAAACCGATGATGCCGTGATGATTGCATCCAAAGATAAAGTTCAAGATGTGAAAAACATTGTTGATCAATTAAAATCATTAAATCGAAGTGAAGCAACAGTTCATAGAAAAGTTTATCGGCCCTGGGGATATTATGATCTAGTTGATACTGGAGACCGGCATCAAACTAAAAGAATTGTCGTCAAACCCGGAGCAAAACTATCAGTTCAGAAACACCACCATCGCGCCGAACACTGGGTCATTGTCAAAGGTTCGGCTTTCGTCAGTAAAAATGGCGAAAGCTTTTTAGTCACTGAAAACGAATCGATTTATATTCCGTTGGGCGTTATCCATAGTTTGGAAAATCCCGGCGTCATCCCTTTGGAAATGGTGGAAGTTCAATCCGGCAGTTACTTGGGAGAAGATGACATTGTTAGATTTGAAGATCAATATGGACGTATTTAGAAGGATACAAAAATTGTATAATGTAAATTATTGATTCTAAGTTTAAAATGATTTTATATGATAAAGCTATCTTTTCGATCCTAATTAATTTAATAGCATGACAAATCAAACAGAGAATTTAGAAAAAAGCCATATACTTCAAGTTTTTGAAACTGATTTAAATTCCTTGCATAACCAATTGATAGATATGATTAATCTGGTTATGAGTCAGTTAGATCAATCTATTATTGCTTTAAATGAAGGTGATAGGCAACTTGCTGAAAAAGTAATTTCTGCTGATTTTAATATTAATCAGCTAGAAATGACAATTGATGCTGAAGTACTGACATTACTGGCTAAAAATAGTCCGGTGGCCAATGATCTGCGTATAGTGCTTTCGACATCAAAGATTGCTGACGAGCTTGAAAAAATAGGTAATGAGATCTCATTTTTTTCTAAAATGATCATTGTTTTATACGATCCTAAAACTAGCGATCCTAACGAACAGTTATTAATTGATATTATTAAAATTGCAAATCTTGTCAAACAAACCCTTAAGCAGTTACAGATATTGATAACCACAAATAATGCCGAAAATGTTAATGTTATTATTCAATCCAGTCGAAATTGTGAAGCGGAATTGGAAGATGGTATTAAACATCTGTTGAACTTTGTGGTGACTGACGCCCGTCTGATAGGCCGGGCTTTGGATATGATGAATATCATGAAATCACTGGAATTATGCGGAGAATATTGCAGAAATATCGCAAAATACGTTTTTTTTATGATAGAAGGCTTGAGTCTTCCGGAGCAATGTTAGATCTGAATTGCTTATCCACGGTTGCTTTGCGGTTTCATTAACTGAATATGGATACATGGAATTTGCTTAGGTCATTGCCATTCAGATTAGGACTTAAATTATATTGACGGCTTTCAAAGTCTCAAAAGACCCCATATAAATTAGTCTGCACAGAAACAGCGTTGAAACAACGTCAATTTTCCCGAAGCTTGAGAGTTCAAGTTGTGAGACATATGCTTGCTATGTGTTTGGAGAAAAAATGTCCTGCCGCCAGTCTGCAAATATGAATCGCTAAGGTATTCAACTAAATGTTCCCGGTTAACAAAAAAGGTAATGTTACTTGTTTCAGGGCATAGGCTTTTAGCGAATTAGAATAATGCCCTTTTAAAAAAAAGTCGTCTATTATTGATGGCAAAATCGCTGTTGTTTCGGAGCCAATCTTGTCCCTTCAAACTGTTAACGAATTACTGAAAAAACATAAACTTGTCGAGAGCATGCTATTGAATCAACCAATGCATCGCCGCAAGCTGGTGACATCATTAGTTCAAAAACAACACATGGTTGAGCTGAACACGCTTTTAAAACGTCTTTCTGCGATCGAAATTGGTCAAATTCTTTCTTCATTAACATTTCATGATGCTCATCTAGTTTGGGAACAAATAGCCAAAGATCGTCAGGATGATGTACTTTGGGAAATCTCAGACACTTTGCGGGAAGAGCTGGTTGGTGACAGAGAGCCGCATTGCGGAGATGGGCAAATGAGTGCTTTTGAATTGGTCGATGGACGTCTATCCAAAGTCGCCATCACCTGTCGTCATGACCTGAACGCCATTAAACCGATATGGATCGATTTGCTAGCTCCCACTAAAGCTCAGCGCGTTCTGATTGGACAGCATTTTGGTCTGGAATTGCCTGATCCGCGTGAAATGACTGATTTGGAGTCCAGCGCCCGATTTTATGTTGAGCAGGACGAAATTCATATTCATTCGGATTTTTTGCTGGATAGGGAAGGGCTGGCGCGTAGTGTCCCGGTGGCTTTTGTTTTACGTGGCGATATTCTGTTTTCCGTTCGTGATGAAGAGTTACCGGTTTTCCGGTTACAAAGGTTGCGCGCTCGTACTCAACCTGGCTTTGTGTCGGATAGTAAAGACATGCTGCTTGATCTATATGGCGCTGAGGCGGAATACTCTGCAGACTCATTGGAAGATATTTATAACGAACTGGAAGCAGTCAGTAAAACCGTACTCAGCCACACCATGAGCGATGAAGACGCAGCCCGCATTCTGGCCGATATTGCCGTACAGGAGGATTTAAACGGCCGTATTCGCAGAAATATACTTGATACCCAGCGTGCGGTTTCATTTCTATTGCGCCGCAAATTATTAACCAATACGCAACTGGAAGACGCCCAGCAAATTTTGCGCGATATTGAGTCTTTGAATAGTCATACCGCATTTTTGTTCGGCAAGATTAACTTCTTGATGGATGCCACAGTCGGTTTTATTAATATTAACCAGAATAAGGTGATTAAAATCTTTTCAGTTGCCTCGGTATCATTATTACCGCCTACCCTTATAGCAAGTGTGTACGGTATGAACTTTGAGCATATGCCGGAATTACAGTGGTCTTTTGGCTATCCGTTTGCGGTTTTCTTAATGATTACGTCAGTTTTACTGCCTTATTTATACTTTAGACGTAAAGGTTGGTTGCGTTAAGTTATGCAAACCGATCATTTTTTGGTTTTTGGGGAGGTTTTGTACGATTCCTTCCCAAATGGAGCCAGTATATTAGGCGGAGCCCCTTTTAATGTAGCTTGGCATTTACAAGCCTTTAAACAATCGCCGATATTGATCACCTCTGTGGGAAATGATCGGAGCGGATTGGATATTCGTTCCGCCATGCGCGGTTGGGGAATGTCTGAAGCGGGACTACAAATTGATCCTGACCATCCCACCGGCAAAGTGAGCATATCCTTATCATCCGGCGAACCAACTTATCAGATACTTGACAATCAAGCCTATGATTACATTAGTTGCGGTGAAATTGAATTGCCTGATTGTCAATTCCTATACCACGGTAGTTTGGCTTTACGTCATGCTTATTCACGTTCGGCTTTAGAGGACTTGAAACGGCGTCACCAAGGTAAAGTATTTTTAGATGTCAATTTAAGAACACCTTGGTGGGATCCAAAAAATCTCTCAGAATGGCTTAACGGCGCGAATTGGGTAAAACTAAATGATGACGAATTTCAATTGCTTTATCCTGACCAGCAAGCAATAGAACTTAGAATGCAGACATTCATTAAACGTTATCAGTTGGATGGGATAGTGGTTACTTGTGGCGGTCTTGGCGCCTTTGCAATGCTGGAAAGCAGTGAATTCATCCATGTAAAACCTGACAGACCGGTGGTTGTAAAAGATACCGTAGGGGCCGGAGATGCATTTTCTGCTGTGTTATTGCTTGGCATTTGTCATGGCTGGCCTATGTCAGTGACAATGGGGCGAGCGCAAAGCCTGGCTTCGGCAATAGTCGAGCAAGCCGGGGCTGTAGTGGATAATTTGGATTTTTATCGAACATTCATTTCGGAATGGTCATAAACCTAGAATCCGCGAATGAATCAAAAGGCTGGATAGTGGTTCAGTTTGAATTAAATGTCAGTTATCACGATTTACATTGATGATTGGTATCCGCCAGTTTTGGAAACCGCGACTATTTGACAGGGGACGCTGCAAGTTCATCCTAGTAAGCTTGCCGGAATCCCTTCCGGCGAAACCCCGGCCAAACACTCGCGATTCCCAAAACTTCTGTTATCTCTATCAAAAAACAATCTTCACATTTTCCTAGAAACCGAACCACTACCAAAGGCTGAATTGGTTCGTCAGTTGGTAACATCTGTGAGCTGTTGTTACTAAGAGTTAATTCCACCAAAATAATCCACCGTATAGCGGAAGATTTTGATAGTGTTTGACCAGTAATCCATTGATAACCCGGCCTTTTGCTTCAAGTGCCGTAAAAATTGAGTTGGAGTAGGCAGGGATTCCCACACTGAAGGCAAAAATGTGGCTCGTTTAAAACCCTCTTCCAAAATCAGGCCGTCAATTTCCGGGCGCAATTGCTTGATTAAATCCGCTTCAGATTCGAAATTTACTGGCTCGGCAATAGATAATACCGAAATGTGCAATTCCAGCTTTAGCAGTTCCGGTTTTGTCAGTGGCGGAAATCTTCTATCGGAAAATGCCGCGGAATAAGCATTCTCCACAACATCTTCCACTAGTGGACGGATAGGCTTTAATACCCCAATACAGCCGCGTAAGTTTTTTTGAATTTCCAAAGTCACAAAGGTAGCCCTTGGTTCAATCATGAGGCCATGATAATCTGCCGGATTGATTTGCAAAGGTTTGCCGGTTATCAGCCCTAGTTCGATAGATTTGCCGGCTAATTGCAAAAGTTCAGTCTGCTCGGCTTTAGTCAACAACATATGCGCCATATCCTACTACGCGATTTTTATCCCGGCTTGCTGTATCTGCGGAATTACGAAGATCAATAGTTTTAATTTGGAGTGATTTAGATTTTAAATATTTCAGTAAACCGCAAATCGGCGTTTTGCCGCAGGCCGCATCGTAACTGATATGCTGATAGTCGAGATTTTCAATAAATTTGCTGGTATTGTGATCAAGAATCTGCGCAGTGCCGTAATCGTGATAATGGCTCAAATCGGAACTCACCACTATTAATGTTTCCGGGCCGCCCCATAGCAATTCGATCACTTGGCTAACCTGTTCGGCGCTGGCCTCACCAACCACGATGGGAACAAGTTTAAAGTTTTTCAGCAGCATTTGCAAAAAAGGCAGTTGCACTTCCAAACTGTGTTCATATTCATGGGCTTGGTCATTGAAATGCACAAAACCCAGATGAGTAATGGCTTGATAGCCCTTGTCGTCGATCAATACATCGCCAAGTGGTGTTTTAAAGGCCTGAGCATGACTTAACGCCAGTCCATGAAAAGCAACACGATGAGAAGGACCGAGCAATACAACCCGATTAATCGTGGCGGCGGCTGTCTTAAGTCTGGCATAGGCGGAAGCGGCGATCTGTCCGGAGTAAATATATCCGGCATGAGGCACGATCATTGCCTTAGGAACCTTTTCGGCAGATTCGAGTCTTAAAATATATTCCGAAAGCATTTGAGAAAGCTGTCTGGAATCGTCAGGATAAAAGCTGCCAGCCACTGCTGGATATCTATACATAACACTCCACTCCTTTGCTTATTTAAATATGACCATAATCATGACAATGTTTTGTCATATCAGTTCCGGTAATCAAAATCATGCTCAATAAAGTTAACAACAATATTGTCAGTACTCGTTATTGGCATCAAGTAGACCAGCAACGTATTCAATGCGATCTATGTCCGCGCGCCTGCAAGCTTCATGAAGGACAACGCGGCATGTGTTTTGTCAGGCAAAACTTAAATCAGCAAATTGTCATGACCAGCTATGGCCGTTCAAGCGGTTTTGCCGTTGATCCTATAGAAAAAAAACCATTAAATCATTTTTTTCCCGGCAGTCCTATCCTGTCTTTTGGTACTGCCGGCTGCAATTTAGCCTGTAAATTTTGTCAAAATTGGCATATCAGCAAATCTGCAGAAATGGATACCTTAATGAGCAGGGCGGATCCGGAAGCAATAGGCAAAATTGCCTTGGAACATGACTGCCATAGTGTGGCTTATACCTATAACGATCCGGTAATTTTTCATGAATATGCAATTGATACCGCCAAAGTTTGCCGGGAATTAGGCATTAAATCCGTTGCCGTGACTGCAGGCTATGTCTGCAGCGCTCCGCGAGTGGAGTTTTATCAGTGGATGGATGCCGCGAATGTGGATTTAAAGGCTTTTAGTGAAAAATTTTACTATAAAATCACCGGCAGCCACTTGCAACCGGTACTGGAAACCTTGCAATACATCAAACATGAAACGAATGTCTGGCTGGAACTGACAACATTGCTGATTCCCGGAGAAAATGATTCCGATGCTGAGCTTGAAGCCATGACACAATGGGTGGTGGAATATCTAGGGCCGGATGTGCCTATGCACTTTAGCGCATTCCACCCGGCCTGGAAAATGCACGACAAACCACGCACACCAATTTCTACATTACTCAAAGCTCGTCAGATCGCTATAAAAAATGGCGTTCATTACGCCTATATTGGCAATGTTCATGATAAAGCCGGAAGCAGCACATATTGTCATCAATGCGGCAGTTTATTAATCGGCCGCGACTGGTACGATGTCATGGAGTGGAATTTGGATGAAAATGCTTGCTGTCAAGTTTGTGGTACAAAGTGTGCCGGTAGGTTTTCTACCCAGGTAGAAAATTGGGGTAATAAAAGACAAGCCTTAAAAATTTAATTTTATAGAGTTGTTTGTTGATATTTTTATGATGAAGCATTTATACGATAATTTCAATTGTTCAGACTTGTTTTCATCAGCAGGCCATTTTAGACCAATAAAAAAATTGAAACTATTATTAATTATTACAATTTCAAGCCACCATCTTCAATTCGCTTAAGCCATTGGCTTTTTTAACCAACTCAATTTGAGTTTTAATGCGTTTTTTGACTGCGTCAACATGGGAAATTACTCCGACCGTTTTTCCCTGTATTTTAAGGCTTTCCAACGCTGTCATGGCCAGATAAAGCGATTCCGCATCCAGATTACCGAAACCTTCATCCAGAAATAAAGATTCGATCGCTTTGCCGTTATTAGCCAATTCCGCTAAAGCCAAGGCCAAAGCCAGACTAACCACAAAACTTTCGCCACCTGATAAAGTTTTGGGCAAGCGTGTGACATTATTTTGTTTGCTGTCTTCAATTTCCAATGCCAAACCATGTTCACTAATCAAGCTGCGCACATAATAACGGCCATTGATTTTTTCAAGAATTTCATTAGTTAAAGACATGAGTTTATCGATCAGGATTTTTTGTACATGCTTTTTAAGACCTGCTTCGCCACTGACAATGCTCATTTCAGCTTCAGCGGCGGCAAATAACGGTTTCAGCTCAATTATGGCCTGTTCAAGGCTTTGGTGTTTTAGCCAATATTGGTGCTGTTTGTCCAGCTTGATTTCTAAACTGCGAATTTCCTGCTCAGAAATATCGATTTTTTCCGCATTTTTATTTTGCTCTGCAGCTATATCTGCTGGATTAGTGAATTCAGGAACAACAAGCAAAGCTTGCTGCAATTGCATCTCCAGATTGTAGATTTGATTGGAAAGCGTTAAAAACTGCGCATTTGCGGTATCAGCAAGTGTTTGTAATTCGGTTTGCCTGTCAATCAGATTGTGCAATTCCAGAACTTGGTTAAGATCGTTAAATCCGGCCTGAGAAAGTTTTAACGTTAGCTTTTCTGTAAAGTTTTGCAAGGCCAAATGATGGTTTCCAAGATCTTGGTCCAGTGAAAAAAGTTGCTGCTTTCTACTGCTCACGGTCAGAAATAAACCTAATTTTTCTTCATTCTGCAAGGCTGCCAGATTTTCATTAAGTTGCTGTTGAAATTTAATCTCTAGAGTCTGGTATTCCTGCAGTTTGGTTTGCAACTCGGCTAGCTCTTCACGCAAACCTTTTTCACGCAATTGGTAGATTTGGTAATCCTGTCTGCGAGTGTTAAGTTTATCGAATAAGGCGTCTTCCTTGCCTTTGCTTGGCAGCTTTTCTCCAAGGGATTTTAATTGTTTTTCCAGATGATCTACTAGCGCTTTTTCTTCAGCAAAAAGAGCCGTGGCTTTCTCTTCAATGGTGTTAAATTCAGGAGATTTTTCTGCCCAGTCAGCTTCAAGCTGCTCACTGGTTAGACGAAGTTTTCCCAATAATAACTGCTTGTCGTGGATTTCGTCTTTGGCTTTAGCTATGTCACGTAGTAATTGCGCATGATCCGCGACAATTTTCTTGATTCTTTCCAGTTCATCCGCTTCAGCAATCAACAACCTTTCCATTTGGGTGATATTGTCAATCTCCAGCCCACTATGGAATACATTTAAACGATTGGCTAATGCTTTCCATTCCGAGCGTTTTTCCAATAAAAACTTTTGTTTGGCCGATAATCTATTATTAAATTTTTGGGCGGCAAATAGTTGTTTTTCCAGATCTTTGAGTTTGGTGCGCAGTAACAGGTTTTTACTGCGTTGATCAGCCAAGGCTCTTTTGGAGTCAGGAATGACAGGCGGTTTTAAAGAATACGGGTGTTGCGTGGAACCGCATAAGTAGCAAGGCTTATCGTCAACCAATTGTGGCCGGTACTCTATCATCCTTTTCAATAATGCTTCATTAGCAATGGCCTGTTCCAAAGCACGGGTGATATTTTCGTCTTTACTTAATTCAATTCTTAAAAGTTCAATTTCATTCTTGAACTCAGATTCATCCATGGGCTCAGGACTGATTTTGACGGTAAATAAACCTAGAAAGCCTTTTCGTTTAGTCAGTCTTTCGTTAACTCCGGCCAACGAAAATAATTCTTCAAAATCCTTTAGCCGATTTTGTTGATCAGTTAATAACTCTTTAATTTCAGCAATACTTTTACCTTGAGTAATCTCAGTTAAGGTTTTTTCATTATGTATGATAAGAGCGTTTAATTCCGCCAGACGCTTTTCGGTATTTGCAATTGCGGTTTTATTTTTGCTCTGTTCAGAACTAGCTTTTTTTGTCCAGGCGCCTTGGCTTTTACGGACATCGCCAATTTCGTTATATGTTTGTCTAAGATTGCGTAACTGGGCAATTTCAGGAAAATGAATAAGTAATTGTTCATCCGCCTGGCGGCTGGAAAGCCATTTTACGGCTTCTGCAAGCGCTTCCTGCTTGATAGATGTTTGATGTTTGATAGTGTTGATTAAATCCGTTAATCTCGGTAATTCCAGTTTAGCTTCACTGATCTTTAATTTGAGCTTATCAATAAGCTGTTTTTGCTGATCTAAGCCGATACCCGATTGTATACTGCTTTGTAGGATTGACAGATCATCCGCAGTCAACTGTTGTTGAAGCAAGTTTAATTCGGTTTGGAAATTTTCCAAATGAATTTGCTTTTGCTCAATTTCAGTTTGCATACTCTGCAATAAATTGACGTCATCTTTAAAGTAATCAGACTGCTGTGCAACTTTAATACGTTCAAGATCATCATGATATTGACCAAGCTGCTTCTCTAAAAGTAATTGCCGGTCTTTATATTGCTCGTGCTGGCTTTGTAAGGCCTGGATTTCCTGTAGCCGGGAAGTTTGTTCCGCCAATTCGGTTTGCTTCTGGTTTAGTTCGATACTTATTTCCTTAAAATCCTCTAAATCCTGCACAAGCGCATCCAGGGTTTGGTCAGGAAGCAGGGGAATCAGGTCAGCTTCCCGTTCAAGCGATGATAATTTGTCTTTTAATTCGGAATGATTCTTTAATATCTGATTGCGGTAATCCTCATATAATTCCGGGCCGCTAATTTTCTCCAGAATATCCAGTCTTTCACTGTCCAGTGCATTTAAAAAGGCTGCAAAATCCCCTTGAGGCAAGACAATTGTCTTGCTGAATTTATGAAAATCCATACCAATCAGGTTGGCGATAAAATTTCTAACCTGAACAGGGGATTCTGCAAGCAGGGTTTCTTGACCATTCAAATGCAGCAAAGTCATTTCAGGATTGAATGAACGATTAACTTGCCAGATGGAACGATATTTTTCACCGGCAAAGGCAAATTCAACTTGGGCAATACTATTATCCGTGTGCTTGGTAATAATATGTTCGGCAGGTTTACCAAAACGAAAGGTTTCACCGTATAAACCCAGGGTAATCACATCTAAAATGCTGGATTTTCCCGAGCCATTTGGCCCGGTGATAGCAAAAACGCCGCTGTCAGCAATTGGTCCCTGATCGAAATGTATTTGACCTTCACCTTCCAATGAATTGATATTCTTGAAAAAAATATTTAATATGCGCATAACCTATTGAATTTTGATGGTAACTGACGCTTGCACATTTTTTATTGTTATTGCGTAATAGATAAATGATAACCTTACATGCTACACGAAGGCATGGAATCATACAACGCCACTTAAAGCTAAATCGCAAGTCAACGCTTATGGCTGCAAAAAACTTCCATAAATGTACTTTAATTTGTTTTTTGGATACTCCAAGGCCCTCCAGGAGGCTG
>Ga0181508_1189898_pt1 | contig 12986 bp, 11 predicted proteins | sample PEATcosm2014_Bin_15_FD_135916 | JGI IMG/M metagenome (GOLD analysis project Ga0181508, IMG submission 135916) | Metatranscriptome of peatland microbial communities from MTU Mesocosm Facility, Houghton, MI, USA - PEATcosm2014_Bin10_10_metaT... | ecosystem: Environmental > Terrestrial > Soil >... | reverse complement strand
GCGTTTTAATTGCAACATTTGCTAATGTTTGCGGCTGTGCCGGCTGAATAGTTGCCGCCGCTAGCGCAGCAGCAAGCGGATCTACTGTCTGTTGGGGTTGTTGGTCCTTGGAATTGACCGGCTTTTTTTGCAACGACGGGTTAACAGGAAGCGACTGGGTTAATAGTGGCAACTGATCAGAATTCTGAGTTTGAACATCTGGTTGTTGTGCAGCCAAAGATTGCTGTGATAAAGCTGTAATTGTATCAGACAAAACCGCCATATCAGGCTGCTGCCCCGACTGCGAAATAACTTTTGCATCAGAACTTTTTGGCTGAGTTGACTGGCTGGTGGTTACATTCAATGCCGGATTGGCCGTGACAGCAGATGTTTCGGACTTCATGCCTTGCAAATACTGCATGACTTCTGATAACGTTTTTAAAGTATCTTCCAGATTGATACCCTGATTAGCTTGATTAGTTTGACTTGCCGTCGGCGAGTCTTTTCCTAATAAAGCGGCAAAGTTCTGCACATTTCCCGCAGGGACATCGTTAGCTGTCAAGCCATTACTAGACAACAAACTCAACAAATAATTGGAATCCATACTGGCATTTGCAGCATTTTTTCCATTAAGATTACTCAGCTCATTTTTAGTTGTTGCCCCTTGCAACAAGCCAATTTGCTGAATCAGACTGGTATTGAATGCACCTGAGTTACCACTTGAAACCTGGCCACTTTCTTGTGAAGTCCCGGAATTTTCAGTATTGGTCAGCAATGAAACGGGATTGGAATTTTGTACAATCATAGTTTTTCTCCATGAGATTTATTCTAATCATGCATTTCCTGTACCAATTTTCGACTTAATCGTGAAGACCTTGCGTCCTGCTCAAGTTGCTCCAACTTATCTTGAACTTTTAAGTTTTGTTTCTGTTTCAGTTCTAAAAGCTTTGTTATGCTTTTAGTTCGCTGATGGCATTCTTCCCATTTTTTGCTTGCTCTTTGCACGTCCTGCTCGTAATTAAAAACCTGCTGTTGCTGACTATCAATGGCTTTGTCCAATTTTTCAGCAAATCTCCGAAACTCTAAAAACTGCCCGATATTAATACCGGATTTTTGTCTTTCCAGTATATTGGATTCGTATTCCAATCGGTAATTTTTCAAGCTTAACAACTGATTTTGCAAATCCTGCAATTTTTTCCGGATATTGCCAATGACCATTAGAGCATCTTTTTCCTGACGTATATACAAATCACGAACAATGGTCAGGCGTTCAGTTTTTTTGTTCATTTCTCTTCGATCAGCGCTGTCAATTCGGACAAACTACGACTCATGTCAACAGATTCATTTAGATCCTGTTTTAGAAATTCCATAATCACCGGATATTTTTCTATGGCTTTATCGATACGCGAATCAGAGCCGGGACGGTATGCGCCAATGCTGATTAAATCACGATTTTGTTGATAGACGGAGTATAAACGTCTTAACTCTCTGGCCATTTGCAAGTGTTCAGATTCAACAATATCAGCCATAACCCTGCTGATTGAAGCATCAATCTCTATTGCCGGATAATGATCTGATTCCGCTAATTCCCTGGACAACACTACATGCCCGTCCAACACACCTCTGGCAGCATCAGCAATAGGATCATTGAGATCGTCAGCTTCAGTCAGCACAGTATAAAAAGCAGTAATAGAGCCACCATCTTCGGTTCCATTTCCGGCCCGCTCCACTAATTGCGGTAATTTTGCAAAAACCGAAGGGGGATAGCCTTTGGTAGCTGGCGGCTCATCAATGGCTAAAGCAATTTCTCTTAAAGCCTGAGCATAACGGGTTAAAGAATCCATAAGCAATAGCACATCCAAACCCTGATCCCGAAAAAATTCTGCAATACTAGTTGCCAGCAAAGCCCCATGTACTCGCATTAAAGGAGATTCATCTGCAGGTGTCGCAACAACGACTGCTCGTCTTAAGCCTTCTTCTCCGAGAATTTTAAGAACAAACTCATTAACCTCTCGACCACGTTCACCGATCAAGCCAACAACAACTACGTCCGCATTAGTAAATTTTGTCATCATACCCAACAGCACACTCTTGCCCACCCCCGTTCCGGCAAACAATCCCATACGTTGGCCACGTCCTATACTTAACACTGCATTGATTGATCGTACTCCCACATCCAGAACATCACGAATTGGTTTACGAGCTAAAGGATTAATGTTTGATCCCGCCAATGCAACTTTGGTATTAGTTCGTAATGGACCTTTGTTATCCAAAGCATTACCAGCGCCATCCAAGACTCGGCCTAAAAGACCATTGCCGACATTAGCTAAACTATTTTTGCCTAAAGGCGTCACTTTACAACCCGGTTCCAAACCAAATGTGTCGCCTGTTGGCATTAAATACAGACGAGATCCTGCAAAACCAACGACTTCGGCAGTAATTTTTTTTCCAGTCTTGGATTCTATCAAACACAAAGAACCAATTGCGGCCCTGCAACCCTCCGCCTCTAAAGTCAGCCCAACCATTCGCGATAATCGGCCTGCAACCACAAGCTCCGGAGTATCGGCCAACTTCTGCCGATAAGGCTTTAGCCTTTCTAACCAAAGATGACTACGCTCTGCAGAAGGAATCATCAGCCGGACTCCCCATTTAAAACAGTGGAAATCACATCTGCTATTCTACGCTCCAATGTAGCGTCAATATGAGATGATTCGGTATCCACAGCACAACCGCCACGAACAAAATCCGGATTTTCGGCGAGTTGCCAAATTGGCAAACTTTCATCAAATTTCAGTAATGAACGTACCAATTCCGCATCATCTGGATGTAAGGTAAGAGTGACTTTCTGGTTTGAAGACGGTAAAAATTTAATTGCTTCCCTGATCACCTCAACAATACGCTCAGGATTATGTTTTATTTCTCGTCGCACGACTTGTGAAGCTATCGAAATAGACAACTGCACCAACTCTGTTTCTATCGATTCATCCAATTTTTGAAAAGGTTGTCTAAGCGTTTCCATTAACAAAGCTAATTCAGTCGCACGCTTTTGCAGCAGGTGTACTGTATCGTCATAGCCTTGTTTAGAGCCCGACTCAATTCCTGCTTTCATGCCTTCATCAAATCCCTCTGTTTTACCTTGCTCAAAACCTTCCAGCCTACCCTGCTGAAAAGCTTCGGCATAGGCTTGTTGCTGCATATTTTCGATTTCTTCAACCGTAAGGGTTCGAGGAACGGCTTCCGGTTCGATAGGTTCAGAGTGTCCTCCCCTAAAATCCGCCAATCCAGTCCAGATATTTAATCCTTGCAGTTCAGTATCGGTAAACTTTGCACTCTTAGACGAACTCATCGCCACCACCGCCACCCAGTGCTATTTCTCCTGAATCGGACAGTCGTTTGGCTATCGCCAAAATGTCTTTTTGCGCAGATTCAACTTCGCTCAAACGGGCTGGCGGCGCAGCTTCAAGATCATCTCTCAGCATTTCAGCAGCGCGTCTTGACATGTTAGCGAAAATTTTATCGCGCAATACTGCATCAACACCACGCAATGCTAAAAGCAGTTGGTCTGTAGAGACTTCTCGCAACAAGGTTTGAATACCCCGATCATCAACCTTGACCAAATCTCCAAATACAAACATTTTATCCTGAATACGCTGACTAAGATCAGCATCAGTATCGGCAATATCCTGCATCATTGGATCACTGATAGCGGATTCTATAAAGTTGAGGATATTGGCTGCGGCATCAATACCACCAATTTGCGAAGATTTAACGCCGTCACTACCAGTCAATTGTTTTTCCATAATATCATCCAACTCACGCAATGCAGCAGGCTGCACCCCCTCCAAAGTAGCGATTCTCATCAAAATATCAGAACGCATGTTCTGAGGTAATAACGTCAGAACATCGGCAGATTGATCCGCATCCAGCAAAGAAAGAATGATGGAAATTATTTGAGGGTGTTCAAGTCTGATCAAATCAGCAATTGAGCGTGTATCCATCCATTTCAATTGATCTATACCCTTGCTGTTTGCTCCCAACAAAATACGGTCAATAATACTTCCGGCTTTTTCTGCACCCAGCGCATTGGTCAACATGTTTCTGATATATTCGTCAGAATCCAAACCAAGACCGGTTTCGTTCTTAATTTCGATAATAAATTCTTCCAGAACTTCATCAACCATAGTTGATGTAATCGGACCAAGCTGCGCCATGGTTGAGCCAACCAACTGAACTTCTTTTGGCCCCATATGTTTCAGAACAGTTGCAGCCTTATCCTGTCCAACTGCTAACAACAGCAGAGAAGCACGTTGGGGTCGAGATAATTGTTTAATATCCTCAGCCATCTTCTTTCAACCATATTTTAATTACTTGAGCGACTAGTTTAGGATCTTCGTCAATCAATCTTTGCACATATTCCAGACGTTTCTCATAACTTTGCGGAGCTTCCAGCAACAGCAAATCTTCAGCACCGGAAGTAATACCCAAAACCTCGCCAGTCTCTTCATCCACTCTCATTGCCACAGGCTTGCCGGTTTCATCAAATCTAACCACGCCGCCAATTTCTTCAGCAACTTTCTGAGCTTCTTCCAAAGCTTTCAACTTCTCTTCACTTTCATCTTTGCCAATTAAGGTAGAGAATACCGGACGAATTACCTTAAAGATTATCAGTAATGCCACTACCAAGGCTACCAAAAGTTTCATCAAATCCATGAACCATGCACTTTCCCAAAAAGGTTCCGATATTGCTTCCAAGGCTTCAGGAACTTTAAAGGCAACATTGGTTACAGTAACCTGATCTCCTCGACTGCTATCATAACCTACAGCCTGTTTAACCAGATCTCTAAACTGGTTAATGTCTTCCGGCGAATAAGGTTGCTGACTAAGTTTTCCATCCACATTGATTTTTTTATCATCCACCACAACTGCAACCGACAAACGCCTTAATGCTCCTGTTGCCAGACGGGTATGAGTAATGGTTTTATCCAGTTCATAGTTTCGCGTTGCGCTTTTATTGGTGGCGCCGGACTCAGCGTTGGCTTGTTTTTCCTGACCGCTGGCAACTTCAGGCGCTACCCCGGTTGGAGGCGGTTGGTTGGATAAAGCCCCAGGAACACCCTGAACTTTACTTGAGGAAGAATTTTCCTCTTGAGTCTGCTCACTTCTTAGGGCAGGTAAATCAGGATTAAACATTTCCTGAGTTTTTTCGGTAACTGTGAAATCTACATCTGCTGAAATTTGAGCACTCATGCCATCAGGGCCTACCAGTGGCGTCAAAATGTTCTCAATACGTTTACGTAGATGTTCTTCAATATTTTGTTTGTATTCAAACTGTTTGGAAGATAAAGACATATCTTCCGAAGATTCTTTACCATTTAATAATCGGCCTTTCTGGTCTACGACTGTTACCTGACCGGCTTCCATCATCGGCACACTGGAAGAAACCAGATGAACTATCGCCTCGATTTGTTCTTTTTCCAGCGTTCTGCCCTGATAAAGCTCCACCACAACCGAAGCACTGGGTTTTTTACGTTCGCGCACAAAAACCGATTGAACAGGTAAAGCTAATAATACCTTGGCTGATTTCACATTTTGTATGGTTTGGATACTAAGGGCAATTTCTCCTTCCAGTGCTCTCTGAAAACGTAACAGTTCGGTATTTTTACTCATACCAAAATTATTATCTTTTTCCAGAATTTCATATCCCTGACTGGTTGTGCGGGGTAATCCCTGAGCGGCTAGTTTTACTTTTAATTCTCTGGCGCTGCCAGACGGCACCATAATAGCGCCGGATTCTGATTCAATTTTGTATTTGACACCTAATTTATCCAGCGCATCAATGATTTCAGATGCATCTTTTTCTGCAATGCCGGTATACAATAAATCGTAACTTGGCGATTTTCCCCATAAGACTAACGCAATTCCTAAAGAAATGGTGATCGCCAGAACCAAAATCAGGCCTATCTGGCGAGCAAAAGGCAATTTCAATATTGACCTGATAACAGGGTGCAATTTTTCATTTTCATTTGAAGTTACTTGGGGGGTAACGTCAAAAGTAAGATTTTTATCCAATTCGCTCATGGCACTTCAACTTAGGCTACATTGACATGCCCATTACTTGCGTATAGGCATCCACCAGTTTATTCCGAACCTGAACCATTGCCTGAAAAGAGACATTGGCTTTTTGAGATGCAATCATTACTTCCGCCAAACTGACATCACTCTTGCCCATTTCAAAATCATTTTGGAGTTGACCTGAGACTTTTTGACTTTGATTGACAGCATCTATCGATTGCTTAAGTACTGCGGAAAAATCGCTTGAACTTTCAGTCTGGCGAGGCTGACCACCTGCCTCAATCGACATGGTCCGCATTTGTTCTAAAACATTATTAATATTGAGTTCAGACATTTTGATGGCCTTTTAATCTTTTAAAGTGATAAGCATATTTCAAGCCAGCTTTTAGCATGGCATCATAATACCGGCTTCTTTCATACGGGCAATCTTATATCGTAAAGTTCGGGGACTAATTCCAAGCTTTTCCGCCGTGGTTTTTCTACTACCTGAAGCTTCATTCAACATTTGTAAAATAATTTTTTCTTCCGCAGAGCGAACACTATCTCCTAAACTGGCAATTGATTCATCTTCGTTGTCAGCAGCCCGATTTACTAAGGGATCCAAGCGATCAGACAAATATGGCAATTGTTCTTGCAAGGTCGGCATATTTAAAATTTCTTCTTCAAATATCAGTTCATCTACCCCAATATGTCCGTGATTTTGCAATATCAAAGCGCGCTGTATGACATTCTCCAGCTCTCTGACATTTCCAGGCCAGTGATAACTTTGCAATTTGCTCATAGCCGCTGCATCAAAACTACAAACTACTTTGCCAGATCCGCTATGTTTGGATAATAATTCTACTGCCAACGGCAAAACATCGCCGATCCGCTCTCTAAGCGGCGGAATCTTGATGGGAAAGACATTAAGACGGAAATATAAATCTTCTCTAAATCGGCCTTGTTGAACATATTCTTTTAGTTTGCGATTCGTAGTAGCCAAAATTCTGACATTTAAATCAATCTTACGATGACTACCCAAGCGCTCAACTTCTCTTTCTTGTAATACCCGCAATATTTTTGCTTGCAAACCAATATCCATTTCTGAAATTTCATCCAGCAATAACGTCCCACCTTGAGCCTGTTCAAATTTTCCTGGCATGGATTGAACTGCGCCGGTAAATGCCCCCTTTTCATATCCAAATAAAATCGCTTCCAGCATATTTTCAGGAATGGCCGCACAATTAATAGCTTCAAAAGGTCCGCTTTGATAATGCGAGTGACGATGAATATACTGAGCCAGTATTTCCTTGCCGGTGCCACTTTCCCCTTCTATTAATATGGAAACATTGGTTTTGGCGACTTTTTCTGCCAAAACGTAGAGTTTTTTCATTTTTTCGTCGCTGACAACATTTTCCGAAACAACCGGGACAACCATGGAAATCAGAAAACCGACCTTTTCAACCAGTGTTTTGGCGTCAAAGGGTTTGATAAGATAGTCAAGTGCGCCAGCCTGCATAGCCTCAACCGCTTTTGGGATAGAGCCAAAGGCAGTCATCAATAACACTGGCGTTTCATAATGAGCCTTCATATTTTGCATCAATTGCAAGCCATCCATCACCGGCATTTGCACATCACTGACAACCAGCCGAAACTCATGCTTTCCTAACAAAGCAAGCGCTTCTGTGCCATTTTTCGCAGCAATCACCCGATAGCCTTCCAGCTCTAGCGTTTCGCATAAAGCTTCGGATAAAGCAGCATCATCCTCGACGATTAGTACATCATATTGCTTCATTGTTTTTCTCCGAGTTAAAACTGGCTGTCGACAAACCCAGCCCATACTGATTGATACCTGGTAAAGTCAAAATAAAAGCAGTGCCTCTATCTTTTACGGATTTACAAATAATCGAGCCGTTATGAGCCTTAACTACACTATCCACTACGGCTAACCCTAACCCGGTACCATGGCTTTTAGTGGTATAAAAAGGCTCGAAAACTTTTACCAGTCTGTCCGCTTCTATGCCCGGCCCATTGTCTTCAATTTCGATCCGAACACTTTGTTCATGGCCTTGCAGAACATTCAAATTTATTTTGTCTGCGCCAGACTCAGCCGCGTTGTTCAGTAAGTTCATGACCGCACCATATAAAGCGTCTTCATTCCCGATTAACATATCGTTATCCAGCTGAATGAGTGATTTATAACTTCCGCTGAAAGATTCCATGCTTTCACCAGCTTTAAGCAACAAGGTTCGCAACGAAAAACTTTGCATAGCCAAGCGGCCTTGTTTGGCAAATATCAACATATCATTAATTTGCCGCTCCAGATAACTCAGGCGCTCCAGGATTTTTTGGGAAAACTGCAATCGCTTATGCTCCGCCAAAGTGGGTTTACTCATTTGAGAGGCATACAGCAATGCAGTTGCAAGCGGCGTTCTGACCTGATGGGCTAAACTGGCGACCATTTCACCCATGGCGCTTAAATGATTTTGTTGCGCCAATAAGTCCTGCAAAGACCGCAATTCACTGATATCCGACAACAGGATGATTTGCTCGGCATCATTACCATTACTCAACAAGTTTCTTGTGATGCTGATTTTTCTGCCATCCTTAAGCTGACGTTCACAGGGTGAACCCTGGACAGCTAACAGGCTTTTGGACATGACTACCTGCCATTCCTGTCCAATTAAAGGTTCCCCAAGAAAATCGATAGCATGATTGTTACAATCAATTACTTGACCAAAAGCATTTAAAATAATGACTGCTGCCGGCAAGGCGGCAAGGATTTGCTGAAAACGACTAGCCAACCTTTCCTTTTCTATCAAAGTTGTAACTCTTTCGCTTCTTGCTGCAGCCAATTCCTGCGTCAAACGCGTAACTTGCTCTTCTAAACTTTGGTAAGAAATCGCCAAATTTTCGGAAAGCTGATTGAAAATCCGAAACGCATCTGTCAAACGCTCGGCTTTCTGAATTTGTTGATGATCGATTGTTGTCATGGCTGCACTGTTTTTCGCTGTTTACAGCAAATGAGCAATATTCAGACCAATATTTTAATTTTATTTAAAACAATGACTTGAAAATATGCAGTCAAGAAGTTGACACAAATAGGATTAGAGACTTTACAGATGGAAAAAAATTTATATTTTAAGGCTCTTCAGAAATCTGTTCTTCCGGTAAAAAACCGCCAGCCTGCATAGTCCATAATTGATGGTAAAAGCTTTTATTGTTTAACAGCTCGTCATGATTTCCGTCTTCAACAATTCGACCGCTGTCGAATACCAGAATCCTATCCAGATGAGCAATGGTGGAGAGACGATGGGCTATGGCGATAACCGTTTTACAGCCCATAGCCCGATCCAGATTTTCCTGTATGGTTTTTTCCGTCAATGAATCCAAACTGGATGTCGCTTCATCCAGTATTAGAATAGGCGCATCTTTAAGCATGACTCTTGCAATTGCGACACGCTGACGTTGCCCGCCCGATAGTTTAACGCCACGCTCTCCTACCATGGAATCGTAACCGTCAGGCATTTTTTTTATGAAATAATCGGGATGGGCTTTTTGGGCGGCGCCAAGAATTTCATCCGGTTCCGCTTCCAGTTTGCCATAGCCTATATTTTCCCGCAGACTGCGATGGAATAAACTGGGGTCCTGGGGAATCAGACTGATTTGTTCATGCAAAGAGTCCTGAGTGACTTCGGCAATATCTTCGTCGTCAATCAGAATTCGTCCGGACTGCGGTTGGAAATTACGCAAAATCAGGCTGACAAAGCTAGATTTCCCAGAGCCTGAAAATCCTACCAGCCCAACCCTTTGCCCCGGTTTTATGGTGACATTCAAATTTTCAAAAACTTTATGCTCCTGGTCATAGCCAAAGCTGACATCCTGAAAGGTAATTTCGCCCCTGCTGACTTTAAGAGAACGGGCATTTTCGGCATCAATAATTTCGTGGGGCCGTATGATAGTGTTGACGCCATTACTGATGTTGCCAATATATTCAAAAACCTCCAAAAACCGGCGAGTCAAATTGCGAGCATCGCTAATTATTAAAAGCGCCAAACCTATGCTCATGGTGAATTCGCCTACGCTGATCCGGCCGGCATCCCACAATTGCAAGGCAAGATACACGGTACCGATTTTCAGCAATCCGGCGGCTATGAACTGAAACCACCGCACTCTTTCCATGTACCAAAAAGTAGTGCGGGCAGCTTTAATTTCCGTTTCCAGAAATCCATCCAAATACTGTCTTTCATAGGCCAATCTGGCAAATAATTTAGCATTGAGTATGTTGGTAACGGCATCGACAATCTTGCCGTTAACGGCACTGCGTAGATTGGCGTAGTTTTCGGCATAAGATTGACAGCGAATTGCCATCCAGAAAGAAATTAACACATAAAATAGCACCCAACCGGCCACAAACAGCCCTAACCCTTGGTTAACAGTCAGCAGTAAAAATATTGATATAAAAAATGTGACGGTAATCGGCCAGAATTCACACAATACCGCCCATACGGTATGGTTGACGCTAACAGCCGTTTCACTAATGCGATGCGCCAAACTACCTGCAAAGTGATTACCAAAATAACGAACGGAATGGTATTGCAGATAAGCGTACAAATTTCTTGTCGTGCATTGACGCAAACGAGGACCGGTGATAATCAGCACGGCGCCACTGGCCCGGCTGAACAAGGTTTCCGCCACAACCAATCCGGCTAACAACAACAAAGGTAATTGCAAAGTTTCCAGAATTGGCCCACCGCCGGCGTGGGCTACACCATCCATTATGGCTTTTACCGCATAAGGCACCAGAATATTGCCTCCCGCTTGCCCGGTTTCCAGAAACAGCATCAGCAACATCATGCCACGAAAGCCACTCATACAGTGCCATATAAATCTCGCGGCACCGGCAGGTAAATTTGGAGCAGCTTTGTCACGTTGAAAACTTTCTGACTTATCCATGAAATCAGGTTATTGAAAGAATATAAGTAATCAGTGAATTTTCTGAGTTTGCATATCGCCTTCCCAGTCCGGTTTAGCAATAAAAAAGTTTTTAAAATACGGCATAAAACTGGCGGTTATCGGTATGGAATAAAAACAATACATGGCAGCCGCCTCACCGGTAGACACTTTGAAAAACCACTGAGGTACGTATAGAGTCATGATTGCCATCACAAAATGATAATAAGCAATCCGCTTATTATTTTTCCAAACAAAACCACTTAGAGCCAGAGCAAAAAAGGAGCCATGCGTGACCAATGTACCGAAGGCGCTGGAGATGGAATAGGCTATATGATAAACACCCATATGCAGACAAGATATTAAATTACCGATGAAATTAGGCTTTTGAGAAAATATCTGCCATTCCTTAGGTAAAAAGCTGCATATTAAAAACAAACAGCTTAAGCTAGCTCCCAAAATCGCGGCTTTTTTCAGGGCTTCTTTATCCGATGAATAGGTCGCCAAGGCCGGCATGATGGCAAAGGCTTGCAGACAGATATGATAAGTGGAAATCTCACTAAGAAACAGATTTGCGCCATACCCGCATTGATCCGCAACCGGATAGGCAAAATATTGAATAAACTCCATCAGAGAAAAATGAAAAATAGCGTAAGCTCGTGCTGTTTTCACCCAAAAACTTTCGTTTTTATCCAGATAAGTGACGGATGAAGCAGCCAAACCTACTAACCCCATACTCAGAGACATATTTGCACTAAAACACATAATTAATTGATTTTGTTATTGTTAAAATTAAAAATTTGGTAACGATTCAGAATAAAACAGTAAAACTTACAAGTTCTTAGTTTATCTTGGCTTGGTCGATTTTGGAAAAAAAAATTACAACTTAATTTAATTTAAGACGCACTAAATTTTGAGAAACCGTATCTCCCGGGAGTTATATCAGGCTGGCCAGCCAGATACGTAAACGCAATCCCCACTCTGTGGTATATCCTACTGAAGTAAAGACAATATTTCCTTGCGGATTTAAAATAAACAGTGCCGGCACCGCGTTTACACCATACATTTCAGCTATATCGCCATGCTGATCATTCACCACTTGCCAGTTTAAATGCTTTTCCTGTAAGTATTGATTGACTGTATTATCTGTCCCGGAACGTAATGCGATAGTCAATATCGGATCCGATAATGATATGGCGTTAATTGAATTTTGCATCAGCCCGCAAATGCCGCACCAGTTCGCCCAAAAATATATTACTGAGGGGGGTTTAAGGTTTTCCGGCAAGGATGGTAAACCTGCAACTGTATTCCGGTTGATAAAAGGAGGCTTACCTGTCACCAAATTACTGGTTTGCAAAAATTGCCCTGCGAAAATGACGGCAACCATCAAAATGTAGAACAAGGATTTCTTTATCATCACAAACCTTTCATGAGACTGGCCCCATACGTTTTTAGCCAGTGCCGCCGTTGCAGGTAATCAGGTAAATGCTTTTCAACCAACAACCAGAAATCTGCAGAATGGTTTCTATGTTTGATATGACATATTTCGTGAACTATGACATATTCCAGAATTTCCGGCGGGGCAAGCATTAACATCCAGTTCAGGTTAATATCATTTTGCGGGCCACAGCTTCCCCACCGGCTTTTCTGGGTCTTGATTCTGAGACTACGCGGAAACAGCTTAAAACGTTCAGCATGTTTTTCAATCAATAGACTTGCCTGTAATTTAGCCTGACTTTTTATCCAGCGTATTAATACCAGCCGAATTAACTCTGAACTTTGTTCCTGTTCAAGACCATGCGGAACACTAGCTAAAAAACTTTCATCCTGTAAACGCTGAATACGTACAGTCTTGCTGCTGACCGGTTTAATGGCAAGAGGATATTGATGACCCTGAAATGGAATGTATACCCCGTCAGCATAGTGCTGTGGCGCAAGACTGGGAGTACGACTGGCGCGCTCAGCTATCCGGATAATCGCTGATTTAATCCAGTCCTGCTGAG
>Ga0181508_1361028_pt1 | contig 13019 bp, 13 predicted proteins | sample PEATcosm2014_Bin_15_FD_135916 | JGI IMG/M metagenome (GOLD analysis project Ga0181508, IMG submission 135916) | Metatranscriptome of peatland microbial communities from MTU Mesocosm Facility, Houghton, MI, USA - PEATcosm2014_Bin10_10_metaT... | ecosystem: Environmental > Terrestrial > Soil >... | reverse complement strand
CCGGATATAAATTAAGCAACACGCCGATTTCAGGCCAGACATCCAGATCACTGAGTTGATAACTTGAAAGTTCCGCTACGTATATTGCATGTCTATGCTCTTGCTGGAGTAAGTCGGTGAGCGGTATGCCGATATTGCCCCCCAAAGCTACATCCAAGCAAGCTTGTTTTAACAAAAAGGCCAATATGGAAGCTGTCGTGCTTTTGCCTTTAGTGCCGGTAACGGCGATCACCCGGCTTTGACTAGAAATTTCCCCTAACCAAAGATTAGTCGCGGTAGTCAGATAAATACCTTGCAACTTTGCTTGTGCGATTTCCGGTCTATAGCGGCTTATTCCCGGTGATTTAATTAGTACATCAACATCTATTCGTGCATGAATCGGCGTATTAGCCGGAGTGAATATAATCTGACCGTGCAAAGCAAGTTCGTTCAACAGCGAACTTTCCGGTATCAGGTCATCAATTAGTAGAATGGGATTACCGGGAAATAATTTTTGCAAATAACGGATGATAGAGCATCCCTCTTTGCCTGCCCCCCATACCCCGACACGCAGCTTAGCAAGATCTTGAAAACGCATCTAAAATGTCCAGATGGTGTTGCGACAGTGCATGTTGATCACCGTGGGTGTGTAAAAATGCGTCTAAATTATCCGTTGCTAACAGGTTATTCGCCGCCTCGGAGGCTAATTTTTTGATTAAATAATCGTTCTGCCAAGCAGGTTTGAAGTTTAATGCTTGGAATGCCGCCTGAGATTCCTTGATTTCTCCAACGCATTCAAAGGGTTTGTAGCCTTGCAAGCCTAGTAGTTCCAGAAAACCGGTTTCTTGCGTGGCATCATCCAGCAGGTTTTTGCCGAAAATGTTTATTAGATGCGATTTTTCCATAAACGGCGCCAGCGCCAGAAACACAAAGCGGCACTTGGGGCAATCGCAACACCAGCCGCTGCTTCTGTTTTGTTCGCGGATACTAAAGGCTTTGTTGCAACTGGTAAATACCCCATGATATTGCTCTAATTTAGCAAAAAGGCCGGCTATGGCAATTTCTGAAAGGGGTCTTAAAAAGGAAAAGTATCCTAAATTTCGCAACATGCATGTCGTTACATGCTTAGCAAAGTCCTGCTCAAATTCAAATGATTTACTGTATTGGTGGTTAATTTCGACGCCATTTATCACTAAATTTCCAGAGTTAGCCGAATGTTCGTTGGACATGGCGATCAGATTAAAATCATACAGCACAGCGGCAACCGTTAGCACAAATGACAATATGCCGGTAACAGGCACATGACCGTTCAAAGCCCCGGCTTGATTAAGTTCAAATAAATTAGGCGACATGACTCGCGTTACGAAAATAGCCAGTAATCCAGCAACCTGAATGGTATTTTTAATTGGCGCGGCATGCCCTAAGGAAAACAAAATAATGTCCTCGCCGGCTTGCTTTAGGGCCTCTAATGTCACGATGGAGTCTTTACCGCCGCCGATAGGCACTACGGTGCGTTTTCTAAGCGGCCAATCCGCTGCAGCCGCTGCTGCTTGATTGCTACTGGGGAAATGTATCTGATCATGCAAATCAAGCTGGTTTTTATAGGCAAATTCCCCTAGACCTTTTAGGTAAAATTTTTCGAAAAAGCGCGCTTCGTTTTTGCTCAGCTTATTATTTTCTATATGAATATCGGTTGGCGCGTAGGCTTTGTAATAGCTCACGCCGGCGGCCAAATGCAGGTTTCGAATGCAAGTTTCCAGCGCGTGTTTTTGCTTTAAGGATGTGATGGGCGGCGCATCGTTAAAAATAAAGCATTCTTCAAAAACCACGTCATCATCAAAGCCATAGCGCAATTTAACTGTTGTTGTTGATTCATCATAGTCAGATGATAAAAATTTAAACAGTTTTCTTTTACTCATGACAATGATTTTTTATAATCCAGCAGAATTCGATCCATAGTTAGCCAGAGTGGGCCGGGTTTGCCGTTGCCGATTGGTTTGCCGTCAAGTTCCACGACTGGGACTATTTCTTGCGTGAAACTGACCCAAATTTCGCTGGCTGATTGCAGCGCTTCCAAGGCGATGATATCTTCCCGGTAAGGAATGCCATTGGCTCGGGCGAGTTCAAGTATCAGGTCGCGGGTAATGCCAGGCAAAATTTCATTGGTTTTTGGCGGCGTGGTTAGTTCGCCGTCTATTACCGCAAATACATTGCTGGCCGCGCCTTCTATTACATAGCCGTTTTTCACCAGAATGGCTTCCGCGCAACCATGATCAAGGGCTTCTTGTCTTAATAAAATATTTGCCAGTAAGGTGATGGCTTTAATATTGCACATCTGCCAGCGGGTATCCTCTAAGGTCACTGCTTTAATGCCCCCGGCTTTTCCAGCCATGGGCTGCACATCCGAACACATGGCAAAAATGGTCGGCTGTAGGTTTTCAGGAAAGCCGTGCTCGCGTTTTGGTGCATAACCGCGGGTGACCTGTAGGTAAATACATTGATTTTTTTCAGCATCCAAGAGCGGTTGAAAAATGGCTTGCCATTCGGCAACGCTATACTTTAACGGTAGGCGAATGCCGCGCAGACTGTTGTTTAGGCGGGTTATATGCTCTTCGAGCCGGAATAAGCGACCTGCATAGGCAGGAATGACCTCGTAAACGCCATCGCCAAACAAAAAGCCGCGGTCCAGCACCGAAACTTTAGCTTCGGCCAAGGGCAAATACTCGCCGTTTAAGTAAACTTTATCCATAATTATTTTTCCAGTAAGCCGATAGCGGCATCATATAAGCGCCGGAAAATACCGCCCTCGGCGATGCTGTCCATTGCCACCAGCGGTTTATTCAAAATGGTTTCGCCGCCTAGAGTCACATGCAAGGAGCCGACGGTATCGCCTTTATTAATAGGGGCAACAATGGCTTTGTCCACTTGGGTTTCAGCCTTTAATTCGCTAAAATGTTTACGTGGCGCAGTAATATAAATATCTTCAGCTACGCCAACTTGTAATTTTGAACTCACCCCTTTTCTTACCCGAGCTTCCGTCAGAGGGGTATTCGCGTCATACAGGCGGTGTGTCTCAAAAAAACGGAAACCGTAATTCAGCAAGGATTGGCTTTCATTAGCCCGGGCATTGGCGCTGGCTGTGCCCATGACCACGGAAATCAGCCGCATGTCTTCGCGTTTGGCGGAAGCCACCATGCAGTAGCCGGCTTCGTCGGTAAAACCGGTTTTGACGCCATCTACCGAAGCGTCCCGCCAAAGCAATTGATTACGATTTTGTTGAGTAATTTTATTATAGGTGAATTCTTTTTGAGAGTCCCAGCGGTAATAATCAGGAAACTCCTTAATCAAAGCTTGGGTCAGCGTCGCCAAATCGCGGGCTGTGCTGTAATGATTGGGCGAGGGTAATCCCATGCTGTTTTCGAAATGGCTGTTGTTCATGCCTAGCCGAGCGGCTTGTTCATTCATCATGGTGGCGAAAGTTTGTTCAGTGCCGGCCACATGTTCAGCCAATGCTACGCTGGCGTCGTTGCCGGATTGGATGACAACACCTTGTAACAAGTCTTCCACGGCCACCTGTTTGTTTACTTCGACGAACATTTTCGACCCGCCGGTTTCCCAGGCGTTTTGACTGATGGTGACTTTCTCATCCAAGGTCAGGTGTCCCGCCTTCAACTCGCGAAATACGACATAGACGGTCATGATCTTAGTTAAACTTGCCGGAGCTAGGCGTTTATCAGGATCTTTTTCGGCAAGAATCCTGCCGCTATTGAAATCTATTAGAATGTAGCTGGACGCAGCTACAGAAGGGGCCGATGGCGTAAAAATCGTGTTTGCGGCCTGTGTTGCCTGGAAATTGAGTATCAGTAATAGTCCGGTAAATAGACTGAATATTGAACGGCAAGATGGGTTCATGATCGTGAATTGGAAGTCATTCTGGGAGCTCTATTGTACCACTGACATGCATGGCTTAAGAATAAACGGCGGTATTTGCAGCTGATAATTTTTTATTTTCAATCAGGGATAAGAGATAAATTTTACCCCCTAGGCGTTTCTGCATATACTCTTATAGGCAGAAAACAGGAGGGGAGCAGTGATACAAGAAAATCGCTTGAGAAAAAGATTCTATCCGGAAGGATTGGCTGCGCATATTATAATCAATCCACCTCTAGGTGGAGAAATTACCATTGAAGGCCAAGTCATTGATATGAGCTATGGCGGCATTAAGATTAAGCTTAAAGAACCGTTTGGGTACGCAGTAGAGGAAGCTGAACTCAACATTCAACTGGTGTTGCCGGAGTCCGGAGTGCCGGTGTCGATTCGCGGACGAATTAAGCATATCATTAATCGTGAGGAATATGGATTGAAATATAGTGAAAGGCATACGGAATTTGAACTGGACGATCTAATGTTCGAATGTGTAAAACTTGCTCATCAGGTGTCAGAATAATTGATTTTGCCTCATCGGCCGTCCATTCCATTAAATTATGAAAACATTGATGCATTTTTTAAATAAATTCTGGCGCGATATGAATGGCGACAGCAGCTACGAACGTTATCTGGCGCATTGGTCGCAACAGCATGCGCAACACTGCGAGTCACCGCTAAGCCGCAAGGATTTTTTTGCGGCTGAAATTCAGCGTAAATGGCAAGGAGTCCGGCGTTGTTGTTGATCGAGACGCCGACCATAATTTTGGCATAAAGCCGGTTAAAAAATATGTCCTGTTTCATTGCTATTAACTAAAATAGCTGCATTCTATAACTATAACTCCTCAAGCTCCTCATGCCTATCTGTTTGCATCATTTGTTATCGGAAAGCCTTAAGAATTCGGCTGAAGCGGTAGCAATACGTCATAAAGAAGCCATTTTTTCTTATACACAATTAGCGGAGCTCGTTTCCGAACAAGCGCGTGCTTTGCAAGCCTTACATTTGCAGCGTCAGCAACGCGTTGCGATTTTTTTGCCTAAACAAATCGAAACAGTGACCAGTTTCTTTGCGGTTTCCCTGGCAGGCGGAGTGTTTGTGCCGGTTAATCCGGTATTGAAAGCCCAGCAAGTTGGGCATATTTTGAATGACTGCAATGTGCAGATTTTGATTACTTCAAAAAGCCGTTTGCAGGGCTTGGTAGACGTTTTACTGGATTGCCCGGACTTGCATTCGGTGATTTTAGTGGATAGCGCGCAAGCGGATGAAAAGCAGGAGTCGCTACGGATTTTGGGTTGGCGGGAGTATATGGATTTGGCTGGGCAGACTTTGTTGCCGACTATCGCTATCGATACCGATATGGCGGCGATTCTTTATACTTCAGGCAGTACCGGAAAACCCAAAGGCGTAGTGTTGTCCCACCGCAATATTATTTCTGGCGCTTTAAGCGTGGCTGAATATTTGCACATTAGCTGTCAGGACCGCATATTGGCAGTACTGCCATTCAGTTTCGATTATGGTCTCAACCAACTTACCACGGCATTACTGACCGGCGCTACCTGCGTTCTAATGGATTATTTGTTGCCGCGTGATGTTGTCAACGCTGTGGTTAAATATTTGATCACTGGTCTGGCCGCTGTGCCGCCCTTATGGGCGCAGTTGGCGGATCTGCCTTGGCCGGAGAGTATCGATGACCATTTACGTTATATGACTAATTCCGGCGGAAAAATGCCTAAGGCCGTACTGCAAAAGTTGCGTGCAAAGGCGCCTGATAGTCGGTTTTTTTTGATGTATGGGCTAACCGAAGCCTTTAGATCAAGCTATCTGCCCCCCGAACAAATCGATATTCGCCCGGATTCCATGGGTAAAGCCATACCAAACGCAGAAATTCTGGTCGTTCGCGAGGATGGTAGCGCTTGCGTTCCGCATGAGCCTGGCGAATTGGTGCATCGGGGCTCTTTGGTCAGTCTGGGATATTGGAATGATCCGGTCAAAACCGCGGAACGTTTTAAACCGGCCCCTGGCCAACTTGCCGGTTTACCTTTGACGGAAATTGCAGTTTGGTCCGGCGATACCGTGACGATGGATGAAGAAGGTTATTTATATTTTGTCGGACGCCGGGATGATATGATAAAGACCTCGGGTTATCGGGTCAGCCCCAGCGAGATTGAAGAGGTGGTGTATGCGTCCGGTTTGATTAATGAAGCTGCCGCGATAGGCATAGAGCATGCCGTCTTAGGGCAAGCCGTGGTTGTGGTGGTAAGCGTGAATCAGAATGTCGAGCTTAATACCCAGCAATTGCTTGATCTTTGCAAGGCGCAATTACCTAACTTTATGGTTCCGGCCAAAATAGAAGTGTTATCCGAAATGCCGCGGAATCCAAACGGCAAAATAGATCGTAAACTTCTTAGCCATCAATTCGCCGACTTGTTTCAATCCTGAATAAGACCATTATGCATAACAAAGCGCCCAGACATACGGCAAATAATTGTTTTCCTGTCGAAAACGGACAACTTATTTTGGGTCATATGCCGTTGCGCCAATTGGCGCAACGAGTAGGTCAGACCCCATTTTATGCCTATGATAGGCAAGCATTGACGCAACGCGTTCAACAATTACGGCAAAGCATGCCGCCTCAATTGAAAATCCATTATGCAATGAAAGCGAACCCCATGCCGGCAGTTGTGCAGCATATGGCAACATTAGTCGATGGTTTAGATTTAGCTTCAGCCGGGGAAATGAAGGTGGCCTTGGACACCATTATGCCGGCTGAGAATATCAGTTTTGCCGGTCCCGGTAAGCGTCCGCTGGAGTTGCAGCAAGCCATTGCCGCCGGCGTGACCATTAATGTCGAGTCGTTGCGCGAACTGGAAACCATTGCTAGGCTATGCGAAAGTTTAGGCATAAACGCCAAAGTAGCATTACGGATCAATCCGGCATTTGAATTAAAAGCATCCGGTATGAAAATGGGTGGCGGCGCCAAGCAATTCGGTATCGACGAAGAACTCATTCCCTCGGTGTTGCAGAGCATAAGAAGTTTGGGCTTGCTGTTTCAGGGCTTTCATATATATAGCGGTTCGCAAAATTTAAAAGCGGAATCTATTATCGAAGCCCAGCAAAAAAGTCTACACTTAGCCATACAGCTTGCTGAACACTGTCCTTCGGCTATCCGCAAGCTGAATATCGGCGGCGGCTTTGGTATACCCTATTTCCCAGGCGATACGCCCTTGGCTATAGAAGAAGTCGGCGCGGCACTGGCTACTGAAATGCAAAAGGTAAAACAGCATCTGCCTGAGGCGGAGGTTATAATTGAATTAGGTCGCTATCTGGTTGGCGAAGCCGGCGTGTATGTGACCTCTATCGTAGACCGGAAAGAGTCGCGCGGGCAGGTGTTTTTGGTTACCGATGGCGGGTTGCATCACCATTTAGCGGCATCTGGTAATTTTGGGCAAGTGATACGTAAAAATTATCCAGTCGCCATCGGTAATAAAATCGATGGACCGGATCTGGAGACTGTTAATATTGTGGGACCACTTTGTACGCCCTTAGATATATTGGCTGATAAAATGCATTTGCCCAAGGCTGATGTTGGCGATTTGGTTGTTGTGTATCAGTCCGGCGCTTATGGTTATACTGCTAGTCCCAGCATGTTTTTAAGTCAGCCGACGGCACTGGAAGTGCTGGTATAAATTACGATCTCAAATGGCCTAAGGCAAAGTATCAAAGTCTTAGGCTTACTTGCATTTGTATGTTGGCGGGGGTTATTTTAAAGCCTTAATCCAGTCCAAGGTCCAGGATGATACCTGATCTCTCCAATCTGCCGAAGAAAAAGTGTGGTCAGCTCTAGAAAAATCATGGCGAAGGATACGTTGATCCTTTAGTAGGGATTGCCATTCCGGATCGCCTTTAACTGTTTCTTTAAATTCTTCGGCCACTAAGTCGCGACCACTTAGTATCAATAAAACCGGGTAAGAAAATAACTTTAAACATTCACGCATTTTTATCGGTAAGCTTAGATGATCATCAATTTTAGTCAGCGAAGTTGTGGCTTGTTTTGCTGCGGATGGGCCGCCAGCTTGTTGCAAAAGGTTAAATATTGAACGTATCGAGACCATGTAGTCGAAATTAAATGTAAATAGCTTTTTCCAGAAATCCGGATTTTGCAGTCGCAGTAGATAATAGTGTTTAAGATGAGTTTTGGCTGCGCCTTGTTGAGTAAAAACCCATGGATTTAATAAAATCAGCCCTTTTACCCGATGGTCTTGATATCCATAAAACAGGGCGGCGGAAGCCGCATCACACAAACCCCATAGTACAATTTGATCGAGGTTTGGACAGTGGGTAAAAAAAATGTCAATTGCCGTCCTAATATCAGTGTCAATCTGTGCAAAATTGCGTGGTTCGCCTTCTGAGTCGCCCATGCCGCGTACATCGAAGCGCATGGCTGGAATGCCCGCCGCGGCTGAATGGCGAGCCAGCAACACAAACTGTCTATGGCTGCCGACCCGATATTGTGGTCCGCCAACGATTAGCAATACCCCGGTCCTAGCCGCCGCAACTGTCTGGTGGATAATGCCTAGCAGTTGCACACCCTCACAATCAAAAATCACAGGGAGTTCCTGTTGGTCATTTCTATCTTTCATAAAGGAGGATGTTGATGTTGATCTGCTGTAAGTTTTAGTTAATCAGTCATATGCGCGACAAATCTGTTGATAATAACCATTCTTTAGTTTTTTCGCTGCTAGCTTTAATCAGATCAGGGGCGGAACTAATTTCTTGACTGGCCCAGAAAGGCTCGCCAATTACTTTTGTAAGGCTAGTTTCGATGTTGCTATCATGTAAATGCGCCAATAGCTGAGTATTAGCCATGGCGCCCGGATTTGCAATGTCTGAAACAACTTCGAAAATAGCAACTTCTTGTACTAATTTACAATCGAGATGTTCTGCGCGTAATGCCATTAAAGGTTTAACGAGGTCAGGGTTTAATATATAGCCAGCAACTTCGATAGCTTGCCCTGCCAAGAGTTGCTGTTTTAATTCTGAAGTTTTTTCTTGGGGGGCGTTGCTATCCATCATTGCCGCGGCGACCCGTAATCGTAAAAATTGGGTTATGAATATTTCTCCATTAACGATCGGTTGCCAAAAAAGCATGCGGTCGATTTTGTTTTGGGTTTGGCTCGCATAATGTAAAGCCAAAAGAGCGCCGGTTCTGAGTCCCCAAAGACTAATGGATTGGGCGCCTTGTTGTGTTAACCAGGTTATTGCTGCGTCTATGTCCCGCATCCATGTTAGCCAGGTTGCATCACCAAAACAGCCCGAGCTTTCACCAGTACCGAATAAATCTAAAATAAGCACGGCATAGCCTTGTTTCGATAGCTCTCGGGATTGTAACGCTACCATTTGTCTTGCTTTATTCATTTCTTCGGCAAAAGCCGGAATATGAATAATTGCCTGGGTATTAACATTATCAATTGCTGGGAAAAAAATTGAAAATAATTGCCCAGCTTGACCGGAAATAAATAAAGGTCGCATAAATGAAACCTGGATTAATTTAGTTTCCGGTTTACAAATGAAACTAAAGTTCCAACTGATTCAAAAACAGCCGCATCAATTTCATCGTCCTCAATAACTAAACCAAAATGATCCTCAATTGCCGTGATAACGGAAACTACCGCCATGGAGTCAAACTCAGGAATAGCGCCTAACAATAAGGAGTTCTGAGATAGTCTGTTTTTTTCAGGAATTTGTAAAGTAGCGGTTAATAAATCGATAACTTGGTTTAGACTATTCATTAATAAGAACTCATTTTTTTAAGAAACTAACTAAGGATTTTAACCAATACTTTGGCATTTCCTTGCAAAACAGCAAAACACCTTGAAAACTAAATATATTGAAAATAAGTAAACCCCATCTTTCTCGTCTATGCGACATCCAGTCCTTTTTGTAATCATCATCGCCGCATAAATAATCAATGAAATCTACTTTGTCATTATCAATGACATGTCGCATCAACAAAGCAGTTAAAACAGTTCCGGCAGAGTGCTGCTTATATGCCTCGTTGTATGCTAGTTTAAAAATATAAGCAGTGTTGTCGGCTACAATCCATAATTGAGAGGCGATTGGAGCTTCATCAAGATAGGCGACGCCTACCCGCAAACTACCTTGTTCGGCGGCAATTTTCATTAAACCTGGAATAAAATCAGGATACGGCTCAGGTTGCTTCCAGCTTGAATTATATACATTTTCAAAAACCTCGGCAGCTTTATCAAGGTCTGTGGTTGATGTAAGTATTTCGGTGCGAGTATTAGGTAATTTATTAAATTTTTTAGATTTCCGATTAACTGTGTTTTGAACCTGAGAAGATAATTTGGAAAAATATTCGTCAAAAGTACTACCGTTTACTGGAAGATACCAATTCCCGAAACAGAAGAAAGGCACGGATGGTATTTTTAGTTTGAGAAGAGCTTTTCGTAGTAAAAAAGCATTTTCGTAGGAAAAAGGCCTTAGCTCAATTGAGCTCCAATTCAAATTAGATAATTCACTTACTATTTTTTTTAATGCCGCAATTTCAAGTTTATTTGAAAAAATATTAAAAATTGGCGAGTAGTAGTTGGTTAAGCTACTAATAGATGGTTTGCTTTTGCCAGCCGAAACTTTTAATGGTAAGATGAGTGTAGATTGTTGTTCATTATTATTTTCTTGAATAAAAATGCAGCGATCACCATCTTTTTTAATAACAGTGTCTATGAAGTTTTTGTACCAGGCTACGCTAGAGAAAAAACCTGCTTGATGGTTTTCTAAGGTTCTGACAATATCTTTTGAGTTTAAAAAAGACTCAGAATTGGTAAGGAAAGTATGCATTTTTTCTCAAAAAATTAGCATTATGCTGGTTAACAACTTGCAGGTTTCATAGTATGATTGCTGGAAACTCGCGTTATTGACAAAGCGATAAGATAGATATTTAGACATCTATATAACCATTATATCAAAATGAGAGAGATGAGACAAAAGAAAATTTCTTACATACTTGCAATATTGGCCATGTTATCACCAATAATTGCTTATTCACGATCAGCGCCATGGGTGGGGACCGATTTTAAAGGTTCGCCTTGTCGTGGTAGTGACACAACTCATTGGTATGGTCCATTTGACTATACAATACCTGATCAAAAATTAAAATTAAATGTTGTGAATGAGTACCATTTTACGCCCGAAGTCGAAAATCTTCTCAGAGGCAGGTCGTCATACCTTGGCGAAGATCTAAATTATACACTAATGGCTGGGCCGAATCACCATCGCGCCTTACTAAGCATTGTTAAAATGAAACTAGAGCTTGATCAAAAGGTGATTTCTTTTACAGATAAATCTAATCTGCTGCCTTCTCCAGTTGAGTGCTATTTCTACAGAGCCATGAACTTTAGTAAGGAAGATGCAGATACTTATGCTATATTTGCATATTTTTTAAAAAAATTAAATAAGCTTGAAGAAGCGAAAACTTATTATGAAAAAGCTCTTGAGTTTCAGCCGGAATCAAAAAAAATCAGTTATTCCTACAGTTTGTTGTTAATAGATTTAAAACAATATGATACTGCTTTAGAGTTTGCTAAAAAGGCTTACCAGGATAAACAAGCTCCGCCTGGGTTACGCAATAAATTAAAATCATTAGGCAAATGGGTCGATTGATTAATGAATCATTCAGAATTATGAGCCAACCAATTAAATCTCTTGTTACTGTTATTCTTCCAGCATATAACAGTGCAAACTATATTGCAGATACAGTAGAATGTTTATTATCACAGACATATAAAGCAATAGAAATTATTGTAATAAATGATGGTTCAACTGATTCGACCTTAGATGTCTTAACGGCATATTCTGATACAGGAAAAATTAAATTAATTGATCAAAAAAACACAGGTGTCGCGGCGGCTAGAAATGTCGGAATCAGTATGGCTCAAGGTGAATATATAGCATTTATTGACAGTGATGATTACTGGTTTTCTGAAAAGTTATCAACCCAAGTAAGGTATTTGGAGCAACATTCCGAAGTCGGCGCTGTCTATGCTGCATGGCATGAGTGGCGCCCGGATGTAAATGGAATTTTTCCATCTCCGTTATCAATGGAGTCAAAATCTATTAATCTTGACATAGATCCGACTTTGTCAGGTTGGATCTATATCGAGCTTTTATTTGATTGTGTGATTCATACTAGCTCAATTATGATTCGTAGCCCCATTTTATGTCAATTAGGTGGGTTTGATGCGAACTTGGTGATGGGAGAAGACTATGATCTATGGCTGCGTTTATCACGAACCACTAAAATTGATAAGCTTTCTACGCCATTATCGCTATACAAAATTCATGCAGAAAGCTTAACGCAAAAAAAGCCGCTAGCTGTCTGTTATCAAGGAATGGTGATAGAAAGAGCGATTAAAGAATGGGGATATAAAGGTCCGGATGGGAGAGAAACATCCAAGCATAAAATTAGATTTGTATTGGCAAATATATATTTTAATTTTTTTTATCAGCATTATAAACAAGGGGACAAAAAATTTGCCATTTTATTTGCTTTGAAGAAAAGGTCTATGTTTCCAGTTTTATTTACTAAGTTATATTTATTTGTTTTGAATTATTTTAAAACCAATTAATTAGTTATTGAATCGCTATTGAATTAAATATAAATTGTGGTAACAAATAGTTTATATTTGTCATTTAATCCATGTTTGGCCTAGTCTTCAATTAGCAAAAGGTGAATTTAAATGAGTGTAAATAGAACTTAGGATTATTTAATTTTAAGTAGGGCTTCTGCTACGGCTTTAGCGCCAATGAAATTCAAATGGTGTTCGTCTGAGTAAAGCACTATATCTCCTGAGTTACCATTGCAATATTGTTGTTCGCATAAAACATCCGTAGGGTCAAAAATTTTAATATTTGCATAGGGTTCTGCGGCTTTAGTAAAAATATCTATATAAGGTTTTTTTATGGATTCGTATACGGTTTTTTCGAAGCGACATGCAAAAGGTGTGAAGTTTGGTAAATAATCGAAAATGGGTCGATGCAGGCATTTTTTTGGTGTAAAAGGTAATGCAGGGATATCAACGATAAAAATAATTTTTTT
>Ga0181508_1418697_pt1 | contig 13062 bp, 1 predicted proteins | sample PEATcosm2014_Bin_15_FD_135916 | JGI IMG/M metagenome (GOLD analysis project Ga0181508, IMG submission 135916) | Metatranscriptome of peatland microbial communities from MTU Mesocosm Facility, Houghton, MI, USA - PEATcosm2014_Bin10_10_metaT... | ecosystem: Environmental > Terrestrial > Soil >... | reverse complement strand
TGTGCAGTGAATCGATCTTTATTTGAACATCATGACATACAACAAATAATTCTATACCAATCTCTCACATCAGCATCAAGTACCAATAAGATGTATCAATACTTATCAGGGACACGTTAGATGGCAAACACATTATTATGTTGCCTAAACATCCTATACACAATTGTTCGTATTCAGTTCAAAACAAAAGATCTCATTAGTTGGGAAACTTTTCCAAGTCTTTTGCGTAGCTGCTGAACCCATACTATGATTTATTTAAATTTGCTATATTAAAACTACAGAGGCGCTAGGGGTCGCCAGCGGCTCTTTGCGAGCCATAGGCTTCTACATGAGTGACCTTGCCCTTGGGCATTGTGGTCGAGGTTAGCAGCTTACATAATCAATCAAGGAAGTTTCCACTTTTGTCTTGACATTGCAATTTGACATCGTCCGGTGAGCGAATCGACACCAGATTCATTATTGCCACAGTACAAGACGTGCAATGCAAAGCAAGAAATAATAATAAGATACATTTCACATTACTACGTGCGTACACAGGACGTGACAAACACAGATATTCTAAAGCGCAGTGTTACTCAACCTCATGCTCAGACGAACTGGTGACATTATCAACCACCATCTGCCATACGGTCTCGACCATGTCGCAGTCTATTGAGGTCATCGCAGGTTACTGACTTTGCTATTACTGGCACTGCCAAGCCTCACACGACCTTGGCCCCGTCGTCTTGACGACCTTGACCGTCGTGCTATTACTGACATTGCCGGCCTCACATGGCCTTCACCCTGACCTCGACTTATAACACTTACAAGACCACTCAAAACAAGAGCCTACGTCGATCAGTTTACGTCACACTTGCAATCTAATCTATCAACAAATAAGCATAGTTATGCAACAAATACATTATACAAATTTACCTAAATAATCATTAATAACAATAAAATACTGCAGGTAGAATGGCCATAGATTAGTCAATCATCAATTATATCACAGATTATATAATATAATATAACATAACTACATTAACAATTATTTTTACAATAATAATAAAATATCACAGGTAGTCAATTCAAACAGCAAATTCAAGTACATTTCAATGCATGATTCAAATCAACAAATCATTTCCAAACATTATACAAATCGATCAATCGGTGCAAACGGTGAACTAATAAAAAGCAAAGATCGCACAGTCCAAACTCGTAGTCCGTTAGAAGAATTCCGATCAAATTATCCGTTAAAACAGTCCGGTTGTGATGGCGCTGTTTAATTTAGGCAAGCAGGAGGAGGAGGCTGACAATCAGACTGACCGTCAACCCGACCACGCTCGTTACATGAAGATCGTTGGCACCGGAAAGCAGCTGTTTGTTGCACCCACTTCCGAAACAGCATTCCTGGCATTGCGTCATGCCATTAGCTGTCTGGCAGGATTGAGTTTGCAAATCAGATGAGCACGTTTGGTTGGCACAGCCACGCGTTTGAGTCGTAACCTGATTGCTGCCAGTGCCCGATTGGGTGAAGTAATTCCAGCATGCTGCATTTGGTCCAAAGCACATCTCACTCGTGTCAGTAGTCAACGTGGTAGCACAACTGCTGTCGCCGCTGGCACAATAACTGCAGTTCATGCCACACTGTAGCATGTCGGGTGTTTCAGTGTAACCAGAGCTGCACTTGGTACAGATGAGAGGATAGTCAATGCATGTGAATGGACAGTTGGTCAGGCCATTGCCAGTGCAGCTCTCGCAAGATGAGCCAGGGCCACCATTGTTGTCATGCAGCGTGTAGCCCGCTTGACACTGTGTACAGATGGAAACCGGATTGATGGCAGAAACGTCAGTGCAGTTCATGCAGTTGGAGAAGGTTAGTGCGCTGCAAAGTTGGCAAGATCCCGTCTTCGATATGGCATAACTTGGCATACAATGCGTGCAAGTGGGCGATCCTGCTCCGGTGTCGCGACACGTGGCACAGTTGGATGGACAAAGTAAACAAGTTCCGTTTGACATCATGGTAGTGCCCGCCTGACACTGTGAGCAAGTCATGCCAGTAGCTGATGCTGAGCACACCGTACAGTAACGTGGACAGGCACCGCACAGATTACTGTTGAGTGTATACGTGGCCATACAAGTTTGGCATGACAAAACCCCCGTGCCGGGGTCAGTGCAAGTTGCGCAATAACCAATGCACGGTGAGCAAGTCTTGCTGGACAGTTTCAGACCAAAGCCAACATAGCATCCTCCAGAGATGCACCATGTCTGTCCGGACGTTGCATCGTACGTGCACGAAAAGCAGTTAATTGGACAAGCCTGACAAGACTGAGTACTGGCGACGTAGGCAAAGCCAGAGGCGCAACTGTTGACGTCACAGAGACCAGGACCAGCGGTGGTACAGTGCAAGCAGTTCGCAATACATTCTCCACATTCTTTGGTTGTAACATCCAAACCAAATCCGACGTAGCATTTGCCAGAGTCACAAAACGTACCACCATTCGAGGCACACGAATAGCAGTCACTTCCGCACGCATCGCAAGTTTTTCCCGAGTTCAGTACGTATCCAGCATCACAAACGTCACACAATTGCGGTTTTGAGCATGATACACAGTTGCTAGCACACTCACCACAAGTCAGATCAGTGGCCAACGCATAGCCAGCGCTCAGAGTGCACATGCCTGTCTGGCACTGTGTTGCTGACAATGTTGGATTGTAGGTGCAAGCGGCACATTGCGGTGGACAAGGAATGCAGCCTTGCGATGGATCGGAGCTGGTCGCTGGCTTTTGGGCGTAGTAGATGTCGCAAGCTCCCAGCTTGCAGACCGTGCCATCGGACGAGCAAGCCGAGCAGTGAAGGGGACATGAATTGCAGATTCCAGAGCTGAGTGCATAATAGGCCTTGCATTCGGTACAATAGGTTGTTGTTCCGTCAGCTTCAACATTACAGGTGGCACAACCCGTTCCGCATGAGACGCATGTGCCTCCGTTGGTGCCAGGAGTGGGAAACAGTCCGTAGCCAACGTTACACTGCTGATCCCAACAGTAAGATGTCACGCCCAGAGGGTCCAGATCACAGTAGTTGCAGTCGGCTGGGCAAGCTCGACAGCTGAGATCGGTATACTGAGCAAAACCGATGGAGCATGTGCCGTTGAGACACTGAGTGTTACCCACCACTGCCGAGTTGAAGACACACAGTGCGCAACCAGTTGGGCAAGCAAAGCAATTGTAGCTCACTGGGTCCTGAGCAAATTCTGGGTCACACTGTAGAGCATTGCACACAGTTTTTCCTGATGCAACATTCCATGTGCATTGTTGACAGTTGTTAGGACATGCTGTACAGCTCATGTCAGGTTTCTGAGTGAAGTAAAGCTCACACTTGCCGGCCGAACACAGGCTCCACGAATTGATAGGATCATAGGCACATTGGTTACAATAGGCTGGGCAATCGTAGCACGATGTGTCGGTGAGTTGAGTGAAGGTTGTGTCACACTGAGACGAGCCACACATTATCTGATTGGTTGCCGTCAAGAAACTGCAAGCATTGCAGCCGAAAGAACATGAGACGCATGTCAAAGCGGACACCTGCGTGTAGCCCAAAGCCAGACACATTCCTGAAGTACAAACTGGGGTGTTGCCAGTCAGAGTGCAAATGTTGCAGCCAATCGGGCATGCGACACAAGTTCCACTAGACGTCACAGCATAGCTGCGAGCGCATCCATTGGGCAGACATTTGGTATTACCCGATACAGGATCATTGTAGCAGTTGGCACAGTTAGACGGGCATGTCAGACATTTTGAAACACCGTCATACACGTAGCCCTGCATACAATAGCTTTGGAAGCATGTCAGTGAACCAGATGTAGCACTGTACCAAGCAGCCAAACAAGATGAACCACTCAGACACTGGCCATTGATGCCATTGTTGAACACCTGTCCATATTCGCAAACATATAATTGGCAGCTGAAGGTCGCGGGATCGTACATGTAACCCGGTTGACACTGTCCTGGGTCACAATAACCGGGTCCGTTGATGGCACATTGGTTGCAGTATTCGCCACAATCAACGCAAGTCCACGTGGTAGTAGTGATGCCATAGCCCACAGCGCACGCGACGTCACACTTTCCAGCTCCGGAACGATCGCACACTCGGCACTGGGCCGCACAAGCTGCACAAGTCTGGCTGCTGGTCAGAGTGTATCCCATCAGGCATTGGTCACATTTTCCAGCTCCATTGGTTGCGCACGACTTGCAACTGCTTGCGCAAGCTGAACAAGTGGTTGAAGTTGCGCTGTTGAAATAGCCTGCAGCACAGAAACCTGGGTCGCAGAGACCAACACCTTGGAGGTCACACTTCAGGCAGTTGGTAGCACACTGAACGCATGTCTTCGTCATACTACTGAAGCCAAATCCAACCTTACAGTAACCAGGATCACATTTGCCAAACAAGTTGGTTTGGCATGAAACACAGTTCGGGTCGCACGGTGAGCACACAAAGTTGGTCGAATCGTAGTAGTATCCATTAACACAGCTGTTGCTGTCACATTTGTTGGCGCCTTGGGTTGCACAGCCGGCATTGCAGTGAATATCACATTGGACGCAGTTGGCTCCGTTGACGCTCCAACCTTGGGCGCATGAGTCACATTGGGCGACATTTGATGAGCACCCAGAGCATTTGGTGGCAGTGCATGCCAAGCACACTCCACTATACAGGCTGTAGCCGGTATAGCAAGAACCACAAACAGCTGCGTTAGTTGGACAGGTAGCACAGTTTGATGATGCGAGGCATGAGCCGCAGACGTATTTGGATGAAAGCCCATAGCCAGCCTGACAGTAAGTGCTGCTGTCACATTTTCCGGGTCCGTTAACGTTACATGTAGCACATTTTGGGTCGCATTGTGCACACGATTGTGTTCCGGCAACGTATGTGAACCCGGAGGCGCACTTGTTGACATCGCATTTGCCCGCCCCAACCGCACAGGATAAACAATTAGTTGCGCACGCGGCACATTTCTTGGCCGCTGTAAAGACGTAGCCCACTGCACAGTACGCCTGTCCGTCGCAGTTTCCGGCAAGGTTTGTTACACAAAGTGAGCAGTCGGGAGCGCATGCACTGCATGATGCTGAAGCCGCCACATACACATATCCGGTCTTACAATAACCTGGATCGCATTTGCCCTTTCCATTGGTGTTGCAGTATACGCAATTGGGATCACATGCCACGCATGTCTTTGAGCTAAGCTGATAATAGTAACCAGTGTGGCAGTACGATGGATCGCACTTGCTGATCCCATTTGTGGGACAGTAGTTGCAATTGCCGCCACAAGCTTGGCAAAGAGGACTTCCATTTGCAACATAAATATAACCACTAGCACAGAATCCTACATCGCAATTGCCGGCTCCAGAAAATGAACAACGAAGACAGTTTGTACCGCAACTTGAACATGATTTGGTGCTAGCTACATAGACGTAGCCTATCAGACACATGTAGGGATCGCAAAAGCCTTTGCCATTAGTTGTACATTTACCAGTGGTGCATCCAACTCCGCAAGTTCCGCAAGTCATTGAAGCAGTATCGTAAATATATCCGGCATTACATCCTGTTGGATCACAGAAACCTGGACCATTCAAGCTGCATGTTTGACAGTTATTGGAGCATGGGTTGCATTGTCCGCTGGCATAACCGTAAGTTGCAGCACAACCAGTTGTTGTGCATGTGCCTGCACTCGTGCATGTGTTGCAGTTGGTTGCGCAACCAGAACATGTGCCAGTCGTGTAGACGTAGCCAACTCCGCAGCCGTTTGTATTGCATCCCGAACTGGTACACGAATTGCAACCGGTGGTGCATTGGATGCATGATGTTGTTGCAGAGCTATAGTAGAAGCCACTCTGACATCCAGTGCTCAAACAGCCGGAAGCGGTACAAGTATTACAGCCAGCACCGCAAGCTTGACACGTTGCTTGTGAAAAGGCATAGTAAGAAGATTGACAGCCCCCAGCCAGACAGATGACAGCACTCGAGCATGAGTTACATCCAGTTCCGCATGCAACACACGTCGCTGTCGATGTCTGGAAAAAGTAGCCAGTTGTACAGCCCGTTGAAGCACAAGTGTTTGCAGTTGCACATTGGTTACAGCCTGCACCATTGCACTGCGAGCAGGATCCTGCCGAGTAGAAGTATCCCGGAGCACAACCTGTCGAGGTGCAGACGCTGGGACTTGTGCATGTATTACAACCCGTGCCGCACTGAACGCAAGTTGCCAACATAGCATTGTAATAATAGCCTTTCTGACAATTGGAGCACACTGTGCCAAATGAGCAAGTTGCACTGTTGGTTGGACAAGCCACACATGTTGAACCAGAGAGATAATATCCATTGGTACAGGTTGCACAGACGTTTGCAGCAGTACATGTCGCACAGCTTACGGGACAAGTGAGACAGGCCACACCCACGGGGTAGTAGCCAGCAATACAAGAAGTGCAAGTACTTGGAGCAGAACACACAGTACAAGGCGATACACATACGACACAGACACCACCAACAGGATAATAACCGGTAGTACAAGCTGTGCACGTGTTGGCAGCAGAACACACTGTACATTGCGACGGACATGTGACGCAGTTGCCAGCGGCAAGAGGATAATAACCAGTTGCACACGTGGTGCATGTTGTGCTGCTCGAGCAAGCAACACAATTACTTATCGATGTGCATGCTGAACATCCACTGGGACTATTGGAGTTAACATAATAACCAGTGCTACAAGCAAGACAATTGGAGCCGGCAGAGTCACAGGTTGTACAATGGGAGATAGATGATGAGCACAGTCCTGTACATCCGGTGCCTACCACATAAAAGCCAGCCGTGCAAGCAAGACACACGTTTGCTCCGCTACATGTCACACATGGAGATACACAAGCGACACACTGACCACCAACAGGATAATACCCGGTAGAACAAGCAGTGTAATAAGAATTTGAAGAACACTGAGTACCAGGCGAAGGACATGTATAACACGAGGCGCCATTTCCGCTTGGATAGTAACCGGAGTTGCAAGCCGTGCAAACAGTGTTAGATGAGCATGTAGAACACTGACTAATGGCTGAAGCACAGGTTAAACATTGCGTGCCACTAGCCAAATAGTAACCATTAGCACAAGCCGTGCACGTGGTACTAGAGCCGCATGTCGTACACTGGGAAACAGCCGACGAACAGGTCAGACAGTTGCTTCCGCTGAGATAATAACCAGTTGCACACACCGAGCAGACATTTGCTGCAGTGCAAGTAGTGCACTGTGTTGGGCAAACAACACACGTTGATCCAATTTGTTGATATCCAGATGAGCAGCCAGTGCACGTCGTTGCAGAACTGCACGTGCTACAGCCAGTGGGGCAAACAGTACAAACAATGGCTGATGATTGGTAGTAGCCATTTTTGCATGCGATAATGAGTCCGGCAATCGAGCAGGTGTTGCAATTAGTTGTGCATGAAGCACATGATGATGGGGATGAAACGTAATAGTTGGTGACTGAACATCCCGCTGGATTGCAAGTATTAGCGGTAGAACATGTGTTGCATCCAGAGGCGCAAGCCGAGCATGATAATGATGCTGGTACGTATACATAACCAGCTGAACAACCGATTGTAGAACATGAGTTGGGACCCGTGCACGCATTACATCCTGCACCGCAAGAGCTACACGATCCTCCGCTCAACCATTGGCCATCCGCACAAGACGTACAAGCACTGCTAGTACAAGCATTGCAATTTAGACTACATTGAACGCAGGATCCAGAAGCAGCACTGTAATAATATCCCGTAATACAAGCAGAACAACCGGTAGTACCCGTACAGACGGCACAGTTGGCAATACACCCGATGCACACGGTAGTCGGCCAAGTGTAGTAGCCATTTTGACAGCCAGTTCCGGTGCAAATCAGAGTGGAGGAGCAAGTGTTGCAATTGACCGGACATGCTTGACAATTCTGCGATAATGCCACGTATCCAGTGGCGCAGATGCCGCTGTCACATTTGCCATTACCCGTGTTCAGACATGTGCTTGGCACGCAGTTTGCATCACAAAGTTGACACGTCATATCTGAAGATCTGTAGCCATACCCAGTTTGACATCCACTGGGGTCACATTGATTGCCGGCATTATTCGTGGCACAAGTGTTGCAATTTGGTGCGCACTGGATGCAGATCTGTGACGCTGGACTGTAATACCACCCCAGGGGGCAGCCGGTCGGGTCACAGAGGTTGGCTCCACTAACTTGGCACCACGTACAGCCGGTAGCGCATGCTTGACAGTTCTGCAAAGATGCCACATATACATATCCACTTTGACAAGGCGATGGGTCACACAGTTTGTTTCCGTTTATATCGCATAGGTTGCAGTTAGGGTCGCAAACTGTACATGATGTTGATGACGAAACAAAACCATATCCAACACTACATTCAGTAGGTCCATCACAATTGCCTGCTCCTTTTGCATCGCAAGAGCGGCAATTTGTAGCGCATGCAACACAGGTCATTGCTGCAGTGTAAACAAAACCAGGCTTACAATTACCAGGGTCACAATTTCCGACTCCGTTGACATTGCAAAGGAGACAATTGGCGCCACATGCAGCACACTGATTTCCCGAATTTCCGTATCCAGGCTTGCACTTGTTTGTGTCACAGCTGGCAGCACCGGCAGTGTTGCACCATAGACAGTTTGTGGTACATGCTTGGCATTTGTAAGTTTGAGTGTTCAGTGTATAGCCTGAATTGCATGCAGTATCGCAAGTACCCGCTCCGTTTCCATTGATGTTGCAAGTCGAAGCACAGTTGGGATCGCATTGAGAACAAGTCATTGAAGAAGAAATGTAGATGTATCCAGCTTTACATCCTGTTGGATCACACAGGCCTTGGTTGGTGGCACAAACCAAACAATTGGGACCGCAGGCTCCACAGGTAAGTGGTGACAGGTAAGAGTAATAACCCGACACACATCCGCCGTTGTCACAAAAACCAACGGCTTGAAAGCCATTGCATGTGTTACAGTTGGCTCCACATTGTCCGCATGTTGATGTAGCAGACACATAGGCATATCCAGTGATGCAATAGTCATAATCACATTTGTTAGGTCCGGTAGTATCGCAATGCGTGCAGTGTACGTCACATTGAGCGCATGAGGTAGACGATGAGACATATGTGTAGCCCGAAGCGCACTCATAAGCATCGCAGAAGCCGCCACCATTTTTCGTGCATGAGTTGCAGTTAGATCCGCACGAGATGCACGACTTGCTAGATGCCTGATAGCCGAAGTTGGCGTTGCACCATGCATTGCCGTCACAGAATCCTGGTCCGTTGACGTCACACTTGGCACAATTGGGATCGCATTGTGAGCAAGTCTGCGTGGCGGCATTGTAAGTATAACCAACACCGCAAAATCCAAGGTCGCAGTAGCCACTGCCCTGGTTGTCACACTTGTTGCAGAAGTTGTCGCAAATCGCGCTGCATTGTCCACCGCTAAGCCCATATCCTTGTTGACAATATCCCGGGTCGCACTGTGCGTTGTTAATGTTGCACTGATTGCAACTGGTAGGGCACGCCTTGCATTGTAAGACGCCAGACATTGTGTAAGCAGTTTGGCAGCCTCCGGCATAATCGCAATTCGGAGCACCCGATGCGTCGCAGTTCTGGCAGCCAGTAGCACAAGCGCCGCAAGTGAAAGCAGTGAGATCTCTTGTGAAACCCGGCAGACAAACGCTGCATTGAGACGATGATGATCCTTGACCAGCACATGACCAACAGTTTACTCCACATTGAAGACACTGTGAGCCAGTCCATGAGTATCCAGATACGCATGAGTCACACTTGTTAATGCCGCCAATAGTGCAGGATGCACAATTAGCCATACACAATTGGCACAGATTCGATTGCGTGTTTTTGACGTAACCAGTGTAGCAGGCAGATGAACATGCGCCGCTACCTCCATCGCACTGAGCACAACCAACGCAAGGTTGACATGTCGAATCGAGAGATCGGAAACCATAGTTCGTAGCACATCCTCCAGCCACACACTTGCCCACGTTGTTGTCACACGACAAGCAGTTTGATCCACAAGCTGAGCACAATAAAGTGGAAGCCAATCCGTATCCAGATGGACAATTGCCAAGAGTGCATTGACCCGGTGTAGTACACCACGAGCAGTAATAAGTATTCTGGTTGACGATAACCGACCAGCAAGGGTTGCAATTTCCGTTGTTATCGGGAGCATAGCCGTCCAGACAGGCATGAACCGTACACACAGCCGCAGCGCCACTCCATTGGCAATTGTTGCAACTTGCTGGGCACTGAACACAAGCGTCGCTCGGATTAAGCACATAACCATAGAGACAGGCCGTGCAGTAGACTGTGGCGTAGTCAGACTCCAGAGTGCAGGCAGCACATCCGCCAGGACAAGCAGCACAAGTTCTGTCGGACTTCATGTAGTATGCGATCTTGCACTGGCCAAACTGACACACTGCATTGCCGCTAGTTGGATCCGTTGTGCAGTATTGGCAGCCAGTTGGACAGACGTTGCATTTAGTCTTATCGAGACTCAGAGTATATCCCTGCATACAAGCCGAACATTGGCCGGGAGTTGTGCATGTCAGACAGTTTGGTTGACCTCCACATGACTGGCAAGTCGTGAAATCGGCACTGAGAACATAACCAGCCTTGCAGCCGCCCGTGTCGCACTTGTTAGCCAGTTGGGTGTTGCAGAGATTACAATTCAATGCACACGCCGAGCAGGTTTTCCCAGCACTTCCAGAAGTCAAAACAAATCCACTGTTACATGCGTCGCATTGTCCGACTCCGTTTGTCGTGCAAACGTCACAGTTTGGTGCACAACCCCCGCAAAGACCAGCAGACGACACAGCATATCCCGCACTGCAGCTCAAAGCATTGCAAGTTGTTGCCGCGGTGATTCCATTATAACTGCAACTGATGCAATTTGGAGGGCATGGAACGCATGTTCCGCTAACAATAACGTAACCAGTCAGGCAGGTTCCGCACACGATGTTGTTGCCATTTGTAGAACATTGACCACAACCAATAGGGCAAGCGACGCAGCTTGTTGCAACCACCTGGGCAAACCCGACAGCGTTGCAACCGCCCGACGTGCAAACTGTGTTACCGTTGGCATTGATTACACACGTCAGACATCCGGCGGGGCATGCTTGGCAAACTCCGGCAGTAGCTAGCACAAAGCCACTGTTGCACTTGGTACAGACGGCAGCGCCATTGGTCCACGAGCAGGTAACGCAGTTTGCGCATTCGACGCAAGTTGGCGGATTGGTGGAAGTGAGTGCAAAGTTGCTGTAGCACACGGCACAAACCGGATTGTTGCTGGTGTCGAGCGAACAAGTCATGCAGCCAGTGTTGCACTCAACGCATGTGTAGCTATTGGCGTTGAGCGCAAAGCCTACTTCGCACTGCTGGTCGTAACACAGAGTTTGTCCGGAGAGATTGTCGGAACAAGCCCAGCAGTCAACTGGGCAAGCATCGCAGGCAGAGAAGTCGGGTCGCAATCCAAACTCGGGAGCGCAGGCAGCACACAACGTAGTGCCGGCGGTGTTGATGTAACACCGAAGACAGTTCTGGGGACAAGTTTGACAGCTGCCATCAGATAGTCTGTAAGCAGTGCCAACATTGCAGTAGTCGTAAACACACTCAGTGGCAGAGCCGGTGTCAGTACACAAAGAACAGCTGGCTGGACAAGCGTAACACTGTCCATCGGAAGTACGGGCTGCGTAGCCGTTACTGCACATGCTGCATTTCGTCTGACCATTGGACCACGAGCAGGTAATGCAGTTTGACGGACATTCTTGGCAAGTTCCATCAGCACTGCTGAAAGCATAGCCAGCCCAACAAGCTGTCGGGTTGCAAGCCACTGCACCAGTGACTGCGTTTATGGAGCAAGAATTGCAATACAGAGGACAGAAGTCACATGTGGGAGTAGTCTTGGCAGCATAGGCAGCGACACAGGTTGTACAAGACATTGTAGTTCCGGTGCTGTCCAATGAACAGGCTTGGCAATTGAGGGGACAAGCAACACACTTTTTGCCGGGAGCACTGTAGGTGTAACCAGTCGCGCACATTCCAGGGTCGCAGTTTGTAGCTCCATTTGTGTTGCAGCTCAGACAGTTTGAACCGCACGCTTTACAAGTTGACGACGGCGTGTCAAAGATGTATCCAATCATGCACTGTCCGGCATCACACAACTGAGGTTTGGAACACGACTTGCAGAAACTGCCACAGGCTTGACACTGGTTCGAGGTGGTTGAGAGAGCATATCCAACCCAACACTGACCAGGTGAACATTGGTTAACGACCGTACACGCATTGCAGAATGTCGAACATGCCGAACAGGTTTGAGTGGCGTCATTCATGTATCCAGTAATACATTTGCCAGTGTCACATTTGCCAGCGATGTTAATGGTGGAGCATTGAGTACAGAAATTGGCACATGACTTGCATGTCTTGCTAGATGCATCATAAATGTACGTGGAGCCGCAATAGGTAGGGTCGCATACTGGGGTGGAGCTAGTAGGACCATTCGTACTGCACTTTGAACATCCCGTACAGCATGGTTGACAGCTGAAATCCTTGGCTATGTAGAAACCAGTCTGGCACGTGACGCATTGTGTTGTTGACGTGGTACCAATTTGCTTACAAACAGCACAGCCAGTAGGGCAATTAAGACAAGAGAAAAAATCAGAAGAGAGCACTTGGTACAAGCCACACATCTGACACCACACTGGCGGATTGATTGCATTTGCGCAGTTGCTGATGGATGGTGGGGGTGGTGCTCCAGTTACTCCAGTTCCCGTTGTTCCGTTTGTTGAGGCGGCGGCTCGTTTTACACGCGCAAAATCTGACCATTCTCTTGGCGCAGCACTGACAGCTGTTATTGCAAGTGCAGCAGCCAGAACAGTGGCAATTGCCCTGGTGATCATTATTGGTTATTCAAACGTCAGATGGTATAAAGTGATCACCTTGATGATTTTCCAATTACTCAAATAGGGATGATTTTTTTAAATTCCTGAATTAAT
>Ga0181508_1380704_pt1 | contig 13131 bp, 10 predicted proteins | sample PEATcosm2014_Bin_15_FD_135916 | JGI IMG/M metagenome (GOLD analysis project Ga0181508, IMG submission 135916) | Metatranscriptome of peatland microbial communities from MTU Mesocosm Facility, Houghton, MI, USA - PEATcosm2014_Bin10_10_metaT... | ecosystem: Environmental > Terrestrial > Soil >... | reverse complement strand
TGAACACCCCGGCTATAGTCTTGATCCGGTTGGTGATCTTAATTCAATTGCAGAAGTAGGCGTGATACATAAATATCACGGCCGAGCATTGTGGATATTGACAGGGGCTTGCGCTATTAACTGCAGATATTGTTTCAGAAGGCATTTTCCTTATAACGAATTACAATTATCTGCGCAAAAAATCCAAGGCGCCGTCAAATATATTACTGATCATAATGAAATCACTGAATTGATCTTAAGCGGCGGCGATCCCTTGTTATTGAGCGATCATAAATTTGCGGATATTTTGGCCCTGCTAAAAAACATTCCACATCTTAAACGGCTACGAATACACAGCCGCGTTCCTGTGGTGCTACCGTCCAGAATAAATTCGGAATTATTGGGCAATTTAAACGCATTAAATAAACAAATCATTATGGTGCTTCATGTCAATCATAGCCGGGAATTAAGTCAGGATGTAAAAACGGCATGCAGCAGAATGTTGGAAAAGCACATTACATTATTAAACCAAAGCGTGTTATTAAAAGCCGTCAATGATGACGGAGAATTATTATGCGGGTTAAGCGAAAAGCTATTTGAATTTGGCATCCTGCCTTATTATTTACATATGCTGGATAAAACGCAAGGTGTAGGCCATTTTAACATTGAAGACAAGCGCGCCATTGAGCTAGTGGAATACATGAAACGAAAATTACCAGGCTATCTCGTTCCAAAACTGGTTAGAGAACAAGCCGGGGCCGCTTTCAAACAAATGATCATTTAATTTGAACCAGCTTGAAATGGTTTTCAACATTCAATCCCGCCCGCATGAATAATTGTTATTCTATCTATTTACCTTTGAATTCATGAGGCTGTATAATAAATGGATGAATCACTTTAGTTTATGTCATGATGTTGATACAAACCGCATTTACTGTTGCTTGCTGATCACGTTCATTTTGAGTACTTTGATTGTCTGAGAGGTTTTATGGATTATTTCAATTCTATTATTGGCAAATCTCCGGCGTTGGAAGCTTTAATCCGTAGCGCTAAAGTTATTGCTGCTACTGATGTTACAGTGTTAATTAAAGGTGAAACGGGAACCGGAAAGGAAATCCTGGCTACCGCCATTCAAAAGGAAAGTCCACGAGCCAACAAACCATTTATTGCCATAAACTGCGCAGCACTGCCCGAAGGACTTGTTGAATCTGAAATTTTCGGCCACAAAAAAGGCTCGTTTACCGGCGCTTTGGTCGATAAGGAAGGCATATTTAAAGCAGCTGATGGCGGCACCTTGTTTCTTGATGAAATCAATTCACTGCCATTACATACTCAATCCAAATTATTACGATTTCTTGAATCCGGTGAATGCATGCCTGTTGGCGGCATTAAGCCTTACAAAGTTAATGTCCGTATTATTGCTGCAACCAATACTGATTTAAATGACATGATCAACACCGGCGAATTCAGAAGTGACCTTTACTTCCGCCTGAATGTAGTGCCTATGGAAATCCCTGCGCTTAATCAACGGCATGAAGATATCAAGCTTTTGGCTGAGCATTTCATGACGCTTTTTGCCAACATTCATGCGCTTAAAAAGCCGACGCTTAGCAGAGAAGCTCTAAAGGCGCTTACTAACTATGATTGGCCAGGTAATGTTCGCGAACTACGTAACTTATGCGAACGTCTTTGTATTCTGCTGGCAGGCAGACATATTGAGCCGGAGAATCTACCGCATGAATTCCATACTTATGTTAGTCCATCGGCAAGTAGCTGCGATTACGTGTTACCGGAATTCGGTGTGCAACTTGAAGCTCTGGAAGCCGATATTATTTATCAGGCTCTGGTTAGAACCAAAGGCAACCGGAGCAAATCGGCAAAACTATTAGGCATTTCCAGAGACACTTTGCTGTACCGCATTCAAAAATACGGATTGGCCACGCATTAATCCAGGCCTTTTTTAGGTTTTTTACGGGCTTAGTGTTTTCTAACCCATTGAACGGTAACATTGTCGCATTTACCCTGAGCGCGTAGAAGCGACATTTGCGCCATTTTCTTAAGCTCGGCTTTACTGCTTTGCAGTTGAGAAAGAAATAATAGCTCCTGCTCTTTAATTGATTCCCAAAAGCCATCTGTACACAAAATAAATGTCTCATCTTTTTGCATAGCCGGAAAAGCATTAATCTCGAAAACCGGCTCGGCTAAGGTATTAATACTACGAGTTAATTGATTTTGTTCGGGATGCAGTCCCATTTCTCTCTCCCCAATCAAGCCTTCATCAAACAGTTGCTGAGTCACTGAATGATCACGCGTCCGCCACAATACTACACTGGGATTTAAGCGGTAAATCCTGCTATCGCCACAATGGGCTGTAATCACCCGGTTTCTATCCAGATAAAGAATGGCGCAGGTAGTATGAGCATCAACAATGGTAGATTCTCCGGCAAATAACTCCCACATGATTCGGGTCGCAGTTAAAACCCACTCTTTAACAGCGTGGATGCCATGAGTTTTGATTAACCCCTGATAATCATTACAGGAGGAAAGTAAAGCACGGCAAAAATTCTGAGACGCTTTTTCACCTGCCTGATGACCGCCCAAACCGTCCGCCACCACAAAAACGGCATAATCGGCACAGACTCTATGCGCCATGCAATCCTGATTGACTTCTCTATCGCCAATTGAAGTAAGTTGATAGAACTCCAGCTCTGTTTGCATGTGGTTAAATTTCCTGTCTTGCAGCCCGCATTACCCGCTTCATGTCGCTAACTGCTTGCGCCAGTCCACAAAACAAAGCCTGTGAAATAATCGAATGGCCAATATTCAATTCAACTATCTGCGGGATACGGCAAATTGCTTCAACATTTTGCAATGTTAAACCATGTCCGGCATTAACCTGCAAACCTGCATTATCGGCATATTCGGCGGCAAGCTGAATTCTTTTCAGCTCGTCAAGACGGGATTTTTTATCTTTGGCATCGGCATATCGGCCTGTATGCAATTCGATGACTGGAGCACCGGCTTTTAGCGCAGCGTCTATTTGTGCGGTATCCGGATCAATAAACAAAGATACTTCAATACCGGCTTGCGATAAAACTGTACAGGCGTCGCTAACCGTGCTTTGCTTGCCAATGACATCCAACCCCCCTTCAGTTGTTAATTCATGACGTTGCTCCGGCACCAAACAACAGGAATGAGGACCAAGCTGCCGGGCAATTTCAATCATAGCGTCGGTAACGGCCATCTCCAGATTCAATCTGGTATGCAGTAAACTATTTAACAAATTTATATCGCGATCTTGAATATGTCTTCTATCCTCCCGTAAATGTGCGGTAATACTATCCGCACCAGCCTGCTCGGCAATCAATCCGGCTTGAATGGGTTCAGGATACAGGTTAAGTCTAGCTTGCCTTAAGGTTGCGACATGGTCAATATTGACCCCTAATAATATACTTTTCTTTTCCATTGAATGTTTAGGTTTACAAGTGCTTAATGATTTTTGCCAAAACTTCTCTACTTTTTAATGTTTTACCCTGTAAACTACAGTCCAGCATTTTTCTGAGCAATTGTTTGGCTTCGTATAAAGATGTGTCGTTTAGAGTTTGATTGGCTGTTAATTTTTGCAAAGTCAGGCCGGTAACTATGCCCTCTTCATCGGCTTTAACCCCAAATTGATAGGTGAAATTGTATCTTAAATGAGACTGTACACAAGTTTTGGTCTGGTAATCCATGTCCAAATCTGCGCCATAGCCTGTTTCAGCCAGTAAATCCAATTCAAAGTAGCGTAAGGTTTCTTCGATAGAAGCCTCCATGGCTAAATCGGTCAAACATTTTAAGTATCTTATAAATAACTCAGGATGTGGATCGGATCGATGCAACATTTTTTGTATCAACTCATTGACATAGAATCCGCAATACAGGGCAATTCGCTTCAGTGGAAATCCGTTGACAAATTCAGCTTGAATTAGAACTTTCAGTTCATTCTTATCAAGATAGGAGACAGTTAATAATGAGAACGGCTGCAAAATTCCCGCTAATCTGGATTTTTCCTTACGAACGCCTTTTGCAATAGCCGAAACAATGCCGTAATCACGGGTAAACATATCCAACAACATACTGGTTTCCCGATATTGCCGATATTGCAATATCACTGCGGGTTGCAAATAAACCGCCTCCATTAATTAATCAGATCCATAAATCCCAGGCTTTGAAGCGCCCTTTCACTGTCTGACCAGCCCTTCTTGACTTTAACCCAGAGCTGAAGAAAAACTTTTTGATCCAATAATTTCTCAATGTCTACTCTAGCTTCACTGCCGATTTTTTTTAACATTTCGCCTTGTTTGCCAATCACAATACTTTTTTGAGAGCTTCGCTCCACCCAAATCGTGGCGTAAATTTTGTTTAGTTCAGGAAACTCTTCATAACGCTCGATTTCAACAGTTAGCGCATATGGTAATTCGTCACCCAGTCTTCGCGTCAGCTTTTCACGAATAATTTCCGCAACAAAAAAACGTTCACTTCGGTCGGTGATTTGTTCTTCAGGATAGATTAACTCAGCCTCTGGCAGCAAGTTCATTATATGCTGTTCCAATTGAATCAAATTTTGGCTTTTTAAGGCGGAAACAGGAATGAGATGTTTAAAAGGAAACTTTTCTAAAGCTTTGGAAAAAAATTGTAAGATGGCTTGTTTGTCCTTGATTTTATCGATCTTGTTAACAACCAATATGACGGGCAAGCCGGCATTTTCCAATTTTTTAAATATTACTTCATCATATTCATGCCAATATAAACCGTCCAGTAACCAGACCACTAAATCTACGCCAAGCAGGCTGCTATCTGCAGCTTTATTCAGATAACGATTTAACACCTTTTTTTCGTCCTGATGCATGCCGGGCGTATCCATGAATATTGCCTGACCATGCTCAGTTGTCTTAATACCCAGGATGCAATGCCGGGTGGTCTGAGGTTTTCTGGATGTGATGCTAAGTTTTTGACCTAACATATGATTCATTAGCGTTGATTTCCCAACATTTGGTCTGCCTATCAAGGCTACATAACCACAATTCATAAATTCTCACTCTGTAAAAGCGCTAACATTTTCTCAGCTGCCGCCTGCTCGGCTTTTTTTCTGGTAATACCTGTGCCAATACAAAACTCTTGAAGAATTGTCACACTACATTTAACTTCGAAACATTGATTATGATCGGCGCCGGTCAAACTGATTAGTTCATAAACCGGTAATTGATGTCTTTTTGCTTGCAGCATTTCCTGTAATCTGGTTTTTGGATCTTTATTCCAGTTATCAGCCTGCAGTTTGATTAAATTATCTTCGAAAAGCTTAAGTATCCAGGACTGACAGATTTCAATTCCTTGATCAAGTAATAATGCGCCAATAATGGCTTCTAATGCATCTGATAAGATTGAATCTCGACGATAACCACCGCTTTTTAATTCACCAGTTCCTAAAATCAAGTAGTCCCCGATTTTATGCTGTCTGGCAAGTTCGGCAAGTGAAGTTTGATTGACCAGGCTGGCTCGCAATCGGCTTAAAACCCCTTCCCCCTCGTTTGGAAACAGTTCAAATAATTTTTTGGCAATCACAAAACCAAGAACGGAATCACCTAAATATTCCAGCCGCTCGTTATTATTGGCGCCCTTGCTACGATGGGTGAGCGCCGTGGAAAATAACTGAGGTTGATTAAATTTTAATCCCAGTTTTTCAGCTAAGATATTTGGACTTTTTATCACCTGTTACCAGATTCGAAACCTTCATGAAATTGAACAAGAACACTTAGATTACCAACTATAGGCTCAACACGCTCATATTCGACATCAACTTTCACATATCCCGGCATGGCTATAACGGTAATATCATCATTAGTGACATGATCAACATAATTCATGTCAAAGTTTTTTTCTATTGACGTACGTATCTCTCGCGCCGATTTGTTATTTAAGTCAGACATATTTTTAACTGCAGTCAATGAAGAGGCTATTTTGCTGTTATTTAAATAAAGAGGCCCAATTTTAAGGGCCAACAAAACCACAGAACCCGCCAAACTTAACAGCAAAATCAGAGAAATTAGGCCTAAACCATTTTGCTTTTTGATCGAAACTTTCATGGTCACCCCGTCATGCCATCAGCTATTTTAGCACTGTGCCGATACGGCTAAAGGCAATGCCATTATTCTCCCAATCCCAATTCATCCAGATAAAAATGGCTTTGCCAACCAGATTTCCTTCAGGTACCGTTCCCCAATAACGGCTATCGTTGCTATTATCGCGATTATCACCCATCACGAAATACTGGCCTTGAGGCACAACAAAAACATCTTCAACGGAAGAAACTCCGTGACTAACCAGAATCGAATGTTCAATGCCTGTTAAATTTTCAATAAATTGTTCTGCGCCGGTCATATTAACACCCTGGCCAATCCCTTGATATCTACCAAGTGAAACTTGAGTGGTGGGTTGACCGTTAACATAGACTTTTTTGTCAAAATAGGCAATCCTATCTCCCGGCAAACCAATGACCCGTTTTATATAATCAACACTCGGCTGTTTGGGAAATCGAAATACGACAATATCGCCGCGTTGAGGTTCACCTACTTCTGTGATTTTGGTATTTAAAACCGGCAGACGGATACCATAGCTGAATTTGTTGACCAAAATAAAGTCCCCAATTAGCAAGGTTGGCATCATGGAACCGGATGGAATGCGAAACGGTTCAAAAATAAAGGACCGTAACAATAAAACAACCAGAACAACCGGAAAAAAAGACCGGGAGTATTCTACCAAAATAGGTTCTTTTCCCAGAGCGGATGTCCGTTTTACTTGTCGTAAATATAAACTATAACCACCCCATATCAGGCCAGTCACGAATGTGGCAATTACCAAAAAGAAAGAAAAATCGTAATCCATAAATTTAGATAATATTAAAAAATGTCAAAGTATGTACAAGTATGTACACGATGGGATTTTCTCATTCAGTACTGAGTGACTAAAACCAGTGAATTGAAAATTTCACTTCCACCGGACAAATCGGCCGTCTAAGGCTGTTATTCTTTATTGACCTGCAAGACTGCAAGAAAAGCTTCCTGTGGGATCTCAATATTACCCACCTGTTTCATACGTTTTTTCCCAGCTTTTTGTTTTTCCAACAGCTTTTTCTTACGGGTAATATCACCACCGTAACATTTTGCTGTGACATTCTTGCGCATTGCCTTAACAGTGGATCTTGCAATAATTTTGGATCCAATCGCGGCTTGAATTGCAACCTCATACATTTGCCGCGGTATTAATTCCTGCATTTTTTCCACTAATTCCCGGCCGCGGTTTTGGCTTAAATCTCTATGCACGATAATAGACAGGGCATCGACTTTATCGCCATTAATCAATACGTCCAATTTTACTAACGGCGAAGGGTCAAAGCGTAAAAACTCATAATCGAAAGAGGCATATCCGCGACTTACCGACTTAAGTCTATCAAAGAAATCCAAAACCACTTCGCTCATGGGTAATTCATAGTTCAGTGATACCTGATTACCAACATAAAGCATATTCTTTTGAACACCGCGTTTTTCGATGCACAAATTAATGACAGCGCCCAAATAATTTTGCGGAACCAATATATTCGCCATAATAACAGGTTCCCTGATTTCAGTTATTATGCCTACATCCGGCAATTTGGCAGGGTTATCAACCAGCACCACATCGCCATTATGTGTTTCTACTTCGTAAACTACAGTTGGCGCAGTGGTAATCAAATCAATATTGTATTCCCGTTCCAGCCTTTCCTGAACAATTTCCATATGCAACATACCCAGGAAACCGCATCTAAAACCAAATCCTAAGGCCTGCGAGGTTTCCGGTTCATAATTCAAGGCAGAGTCATTTAGGCGCAGTTTATCAAGCGCTTCGCGCATACTGCCGTAATCATCCGAACTGACTGGGTATAGGCCTGCAAATACTCTGGGCTGCACCATTTCAAAGCCGGGTAAGGACTCAGTGGCAGGATGGTCTGTAGCCGTAATGGTATCGCCAACCGGCGCCCCAAAAATATCTTTAATGCCGGCCACCACAAAACCAACCTCGCCAGTATTTAATTCATTTTTTTCAAATTGCTTTGGCGTATATACCCCAAGCTTTTCAGTCAAAAATGATTTACCTGTTGACATAACAGTAATCTTTTGCTTTTTCCGCAAGCTGCCATTTACAATTCTGACCAGGGAAACCACACCAAGATAATTATCAAACCAGGAGTCTATTATTAATGCCTGCAAAGGCGCATTTGCATCCCCTTTTGGCGAAGGAACTTTCCTGATTAACTGATCCAGAACAGCTTCAACGCCCAAGCCGGTTTTAGCGCTGATCTTTAAGGCCTCATCCGCAGGAATGCCTATCACATCCTCAATTTCCTTCATTACCCGTTCAGGTTCCGCAGAAGGCAGATCAATCTTATTTAATACAGGTACAACCTCCAATCCCTGCTCGATTGCAGTATAGCAGTTTGCAACACTTTGAGCTTCAACACCTTGCGCAGCATCGACAACCAGCAATGCTCCTTCGCAAGCAGCCAAAGAGCGGGATACTTCATAAGAAAAATCGACATGCCCGGGGGTGTCGATAAAGTTTAGTTGATAAATTTCTCCGTCTTCGGCCTGATAATTCAAGGTAACGCTCTGCGCCTTGATAGTGATACCCCGCTCACGCTCCAAATCCATGGAATCAAGAACCTGGGCTTCCATTTCCCTTTCTGTTAATCCACCGCAGATTTGAATGAACCTATCTGCCAGGGTAGATTTACCATGATCGATATGTGCAATGATTGAAAAATTTCTTATATTTTTTTGATCCACTTAATTCAAACTATATTATTAATATCAAGACAAAATAACTCTGGCGAAAACCAGTTAAAACTAACCGCTATTTCTTAGCCAAATTTTGTCGGAATTGGTTAATGGTTTCCGCGGTTAAAGGTTGTTTTTGATGATCCCAAACCACGCCGTCCAGTTCTTCAGCAAGAATATCAATGGTTTCAATAAAGTCGTCAAATACTGCCAATGGTTGATCAACTTCTCGTGGCTGCATGAAAAAAACAATACCAGGACAATAATAATCTTCCAAATTATGATCAGGAAAAGTTCCAGGTTCTACCATGCTGGCTACTGCATAATCAACCAGGCGATTTTTATCTACCCGTTCAAAAACCCTTACGCTGCCGTATTTAAGGCCGGCTTGATTGAATGCATTAATCAGCTCCGTACCATTGAACCCCTGATCCGCCCTAGCCACCAAACTAAACTCAATCAATTTTGGCAGTTCATGATCAGAGGCCGCAGCCTTAAACTCAGGCGCTACGGGTTGAGCACCGGGTTGTCTTGGTTTGGGTTTAATCGCATAATCATCAAGCAAGGCGTCACCATCCACGACATCATTGTGAGAATACTTCTCAAATTCATCATGACCGAATTCCGGTTCAAAATCTTCGGCTTTATCGTCATATCCGGAATCGTCATAATCATCAATATGCTGATTTTGTCGAAATGACTTAAAAAAATGCCATAACAGCATGCCAATCATCACCAGCACGCCAACTAAAACAATAACGATTCTTAATAATTCTTTATCCATTAGCTTCTGCCATACTTACTGCTTCTTCAATATCAACCGCCACCATTCTGGACACTCCAGGCTCCTTCATAGTAACACCTGCAAGATGTTTTGCAATTTCCATTGTGACTTTGTTGTGTGAAATATACAAAAATTGTACTGTTGCCGACATATCTTCAACCATCTGGGAGAAACGCACCACATTTGCGTCATCAAGAGGAGCATCAACCTCGTCCAATAAACAAAAAGGCGCAGGATTCAACTCAAAAATCGAAAAAACCAGCGCTATGGCGGTCAAAGCTTTTTCTCCTCCGGATAGCAGATGAATTGAGCTGTTACGCTTTCCGGGAGGACGGGCAATAATATTCACGCCTGCCTCCAGCAAATCCTGATCCGTTAATTCCAAATAAGCTTGTCCGCCCCCGAACAATCTAGGAAACTTTTCTTTCAAGCCATTATTTATTTTATCGAATGTTTCCTTAAAACGTTGGCGGCTTTCTTTGTCAATTTTAGTCATGGCTTGATCCAAAGTATTTAAAGCTTCAACCAGATCGGCATGTTGTGCATTTAAAAAACTCATGCGTTCGGATTGGGTTTTATATTCATCAATAGCCGTCAGATTAATGGCGCCAAGCTTTTCTATCTCTTCAGTAAGGTTTTCAACAGAATTTTTCCAATTAGCTTCAGTTGCCGATTCCGGCAGATTATCCAGAATTTGTCCGGTATCCGCATTCATTTCATTTAACTGCTCAACAATGGTTTGCTGACGAACTCGGACATCCTGTTGTTCATAGCGAACACTATCCATGGATTCTTTTTGCTTTTCCAATGACTTTTGAGTTTCTGAATATTGTTCAGCAAGTTCAGTAACGGTTTTTTCACTGGTTTGTTGAGCCAATTTGGCAGATTTCAGGTCTTTCTCAAACTCTTGTTTTTTTTCTATCAACAGTTCCAATTGCTTTTTCTCATCGTCCAGCGGCGACAAAGTGGTTTGTAATTTAGTTTCTAATTCTGAAATGCGTTCAGAAAATTGCAAGTGTTGTAATTTTAGGCGATCTATCTGTTTAATGGTTAATTGTTCAGATGATTTTAACGATTCTATTTGTGCATACAGCCTATGCAAGTGAGAACGCGCCTCATCAAGAGTAAAATTATTTTGATGCTGTTGCATTTGTAATTGCTGATTCAATGCTTCCAGTTCTGCTTTTTTCTCGTGCATTTCATTTAATGCCAGATCAGCATCTTGCTTTATCAATTCAATTTCTACAATTTTCTCTGCATTTTCAGCAGTTTGTTCCATAATTTCTGCAATTTCATGCTCCAGTTGCCGGATACGGTGCTTTTGATGTTCCAACCGTTGTAAACATGCACTATATTCGGCGCTTTTAGCAATATATTCCGCATTTAAAATTTTTTCATTTTGCTGGATTTGTTCCCTATTTGATTCGGCATTTTTTAACTCTACGGTAAAGTGTTCCAGTTCCTGCTCAAATCCTTCAATTTTATTTTGCAATTCATATTGAATGATCTTGCATTCCCGCAATTGTTTTTCTCTTTGCAAAACTCCGGCTTTACTGTCACTGCCTCTGCAGATTTTAATCCAATTACGTCCTAGCCATATTCCGTCATGCAATACTACCGATTCATGGCTGGCAAGCGGCAAGGCTCTGGCCTCTTGGATATTCTCAGAAAAATAGATACCGCTCAATAAACCGGTCAAATCCAGACTGCTATGCACTTTACTTAGCAAGGCATTATCAGCATTTTCTGATTTTGCATCACAGCTACGGCCGGTTTCAAAAAAAATCAAGGATTGTTTACTGATTTCTTGCAATTCTGTTTCTATTTGATCTGCATTTTCAATGCAAATTGCCTCCAGATAACTACCCAATACAGTTTCAATAGCGTTTTCCCATCCTGATTCAGATTCCAGAAACTCGGCTAATCTGGGTTGCTGCGCCAAGCCGGCCTGTTCAAGCCATTCATTCAACGCTTTGTTATCTTTTCCCATCGCATGTTGCTGCAATAATTCCAAAGAACTGATTTTGCCATTGATGCATTGCAACTCATGTCTATTGTCATGCAAAAGTTCATGATGAGCTTTAATTTTTGCTCTTAATTCGGTAATTTTTACTGCCAAACCTTCTGATTGATCATGAAATTTGCTGCGCTCCATATCCAAAGACTCGACGCTTTCGCCTAAGGTTTCCAGATTCAATTGCAATTGAGCATTCTGTAATTCGTCGCGTTCCTTAACTAATTTATCCATGCGAATCTGCAGTTGCCTGTTCTGGCTTTCAATTTGAGTTAACTGAACTTTTTGCACCTCTGCCCGCTCCCGGTAAGAGGCATATTCAGCAAGATGTTGTTCCCATTGAGTTTGCCAACTAAGCTTTTGATGTTGGGCGTCCTGCTGAATATCCAATGCCAGCTCTTCCCGCTCTTTAGCAACAATCATGGTTTCTTCAGCTTCCAGCAAAGTCTGGCGAATCACATCTAATTGCAGTCTGTCATTTTCATATTCTTGTCTGGCAATCTCTGCTTGTTGTTGTAAGCGAGACAGCTCAACTGAAATATCAGCATGGGCATTTTCACTATGTTTTATGGTCTGCTCAATACGGCTGATTTCATTCACCAAAGCATAATATTGACTTTGTGCTGTATCCAGATGTTGTTGCTGAGACTTTTGACTGTCGCGCTTGCTTACCATGTCTTTTTCAATTTCACGCAAAAGAATGAACAGACGATTATGTTCATTGGCAATATTCTTAAGCTTATCTTCTTGTTTTATTGAAATATTTTGATATTCACGCCAGCGAATCGCCAATAATTCCAGTTTATATTGGCGTTCCTGTTTTTTTAATAAAGTGTACTTTTCTGCTTTTTCAGCCTGTTTGGCCAGATTTTTAATTTGTTTATCAACTTCGTCGCGTAAATCATTTAGTCTTTCCAGGTTTTCGCGGGTATGCCGCATACGGGTTTCGGTCTCCGCCCGTCTTTCTTTGTATTTTGATACTCCGGCCGCTTCTTCAATATGAATACGCAGCTCATCCGGTTTGGCTTCCACCAGCCTGGAAATGGTGCCCTGTTCGATAATGGCGTAACTGCGAGAACCCAATCCGGTGCCAAGAAACAAATCGGTAATATCCTTGCGGCGGCAGCGCGAACCGTTTAGCAGAAATAGTGACAGCCCATCCCGGCTGATCTGACGTTTAATGGAAATGGTTTGATAATGCGAATACTCACCTGCCGCCTTGCCCTCACTATTGTCAAACACCAGTTCCACTGACGCCATACTGACCGGTTTGCGTCCGGAAGAGCCATTAAATATAACGTCCGCCATATTACCGCCGCGTAAATGCTTAGCGGAACTTTCCCCCATTACCCAGCGGACAGCGTCAATGATATTGGATTTTCCGCAACCGTTTGGTCCAACAATGGCAGTTAGATTGCCGTTTATGGCAATGGAAGTTGGATCGACAAAAGACTTGAACCCGGAAATTTTAATTTTTTCCAATTTCATGACGAAGCTAACATTTG
>Ga0181508_1405346_pt1 | contig 13298 bp, 10 predicted proteins | sample PEATcosm2014_Bin_15_FD_135916 | JGI IMG/M metagenome (GOLD analysis project Ga0181508, IMG submission 135916) | Metatranscriptome of peatland microbial communities from MTU Mesocosm Facility, Houghton, MI, USA - PEATcosm2014_Bin10_10_metaT... | ecosystem: Environmental > Terrestrial > Soil >... | reverse complement strand
GCGAGCAAGGGTCTATAGCAAAGCGCTGGTCGAGGAGAACAGGAGCTCTTGTCGAAGGCAAGATAGAGTCCCGAGGCGTTGGACTGATTTATCCGGTTGGCGGTGAGCCCGGAGCCCGAGGTTTTTTTATGACAATTATCGGAACCTCGCTAGGAGGGACGCTAGTGGTTCGTTTTGGTATCATGAGACCATTACTGCTTGGAGCGTTTCTGGCGGCTTTAACCAATTTGTTATTTGCGGTATTGGCAGTATCTAAACCCAGTATTGTTTTGTTGGCAGGAGTGATTAGTGTGGACAATCTTTCCGGTGGAATAGCTGCCGCAACTTTTATAGCGTATTTATCCAGTCTCACTAATATTGCCTATACGGCTACACAGTATGCACTGTTTAGTTCTTTAATGACCTTGCCGGCAAAGCTGATCGGCAGTTTTTCCGGTGATGTGGCTTTATCTTTCGGCTACGATGTTTTTTTTATCTATTCTGCCATAATTGGCCTACCGGCAGTTTGTTTGGTGGTTTTGCTAATGAGAAAACCGCTTATTGGGCAATTATTAAAAGAAGAAACCAAGCTAGCCGATACTTAGTCAGGTTTTTTATAGTAGGTAAATACCGCTGCTGGAATTTTTTAAAGCTTCTTTATGATGAACGGCTATTAAAGTTAATTCTTGAAACTAAGTAAGTTAAGATCAATACATTCAATACCAACCATCTGAATATGAACGAAAATACTCTAGAAAACTCGCCAACTGCAGATATTTTTTCCAGCACTTTTCTATTAGGTAATGTAGCGGCGCCGTTTGTTATTGGTATAGCGGTAGGATATTTTGCAAAAAAAATGTTGAAAACTGCTTTATTTATTGGAGGTGGTGTGGTGGTATTGCTATTTATTGCCGAATATTATGGGGTGGTGAGTGTTAATGGCGCCGTGCTGCAGGAAGCTGCCAGCTCAGCAGTACAGGTAGCAAAACAATCCGGCGGCTTTTTGCTGGATCGCCTGTCGGCTATTACCAGCCGAGGCGTGAGCGGTGCAGGAGGGTTTTATATCGGTTTTAAATTGGGGTGAACCGCTATAAAAACCAATATTACTTGATAACTTTCCTAAAATCTTAGGGTTTTAAAGCACTGCCCGAATTTCATGACTCAATTTCAATTATTCGCGACTACTCCCAAAGCAATGGAAGGCATATTAGCCACTGAAATTGAGTCTTTTGGCGGAGAAAATATACAACAGAAAATGGCTGGAGTATCTTTTCAGGGAGATTTGGCGCTGGCTTATAAAACCTGTTTATGGTCTCGTACTGCAAACAGAATCTTACTTCTGTTGAATAGTTTTAGTGTTGCCTCTCAGCAGAATCTTTACGACGGTGTACAGAGTATTAATTGGTCTGAGCATCTGGGGCCAGATGATAGCTTTGCCGTCTCATTTAACAGTAAAAATAATTCTGCAATTAACAATACTCATTTTGGCGCTTTAAAGGTTAAAGACGCAATAGTGGATCAAATGCGGGCAAAATATAATAAGCGCCCTAGTATTGAAACTGAACGACCAAGTGTTCGTATCAATGTGTTTTTGCACAATGAACTGGCTCAGCTTAGCCTGGATTTATCCGGAGAAAGTTTACATAAACGAGGATACCGCGATGTTAGTATTGCGGCCCCAATCAAAGAGAATCTGGCTGCGGCAATTTTATTGCGCAGTGGTTGGCCTAAGCTTGCCGAGCAAGGCTGTTCATTGCTGGATCCAATGTGCGGCTCAGGTACATTGTTAATGGAAGGCGCGATGATTGCTGCAGATTTTGCTCCAGGTTTGTTGCGCGATTATTTTGGCTTTTTGGGCTGGAAACAACACAATGAGGAAATTTGGCGGAATTTGTTGAATGACGCACACATTCGGCGTAATGCGGGATTCCAGAAAATGCCGGTTATTGCAGGTTTTGACCTTGAGCGACAGACAGTGGCGACAGCTTTAAAACACATTGAGAATGCCGGATTACAAGGCAAAATTCATGTGGAAAAGCGCGATATCAGGGACGCTTTTGCTGCGGAAAGCTGGTCTAAAGGTTTAATTGTTTGCAACCCCCCATATGGTGAACGCTTGGGCGATGAAGAAGCAGCGGCGGAATTGTATCGTCAGTTTGGGCTGGTGTTAAAATCACGATTTGTAGGTTGGCAGGCGGCAATGATTATTAGCAATCCTGAATTGGGGTTTCGCCTTGGTATCCGCTCAAAAAAACCTATAACATTATTTAATGGCGCTATGGAATGCAAGTTGTTGCGATTCAATATCAATGAAAATGAATTTTTTGAACCTAAGGCAAAATCACATATTGAGCGCATTGAACAAATCAGTCAAAACGTTCAGACTCAAGAAGTAGATGAGCAGGTCAAAATGTTTTCTAACCGGCTGCAAAAGAATTTAAAAAAGCTGGCAAAGTGGGTTAAACAAAACAATATACATTGCTATAGGATTTACGATGCGGATTTGCCTGAATATGCAGTGGCTATTGATGTGTACCAAGGACAAAAAACTTGGGTTAATATTCAGGAATATGAATCTCCAAAAAGTATCGATCCTCAGAAAGCTAATCAGCGTTTAACAGATTTGCTGTCGGAAGTTCCTCAAATTTTGGAAGTTCCGGCTGAACAAGTTTTTTTGAAAATTCGCCGGAAACAAAAAAATACCGATCAGTACGAAAAATTTGGTAGTTCGGGTCATTTCCACATCGTTGAGGAATTTGGCTGTAAATTTTGGGTAAATTTTGAAGATTATCTTGATACAGGTTTGTTTTTGGATCACCGACCAATTCGGCAATTGATTCAAAGCATGTCTAAAGGTAAACGTTTTTTGAATCTGTTTGCCTATACGGGTAGCGCTACCGTACACGCAGCGCTAGGCGGAGCGATCTCAAGCCTGACGATAGATATGTCCAATACCTATCTTGACTGGGCTAAACGCAATTTTGATCTGAATGGTATGACGGGTGAACATAGGCTTTTGCGTGCAAATTGTAAACAATGGTTGGCTGAGCAAGCGGTTAAGCAAAATAAGTCAAAATTTGATCTGATATTTCTGGATCCGCCGACATTTTCAAATTCAAAAAAGATGCAGGAAGCTTTTGATATTCAAAATGATCATATCGCCTTATTACAAAATGCCATTTCCTTATTAGCTCCGGAAGGCGTTTTGTATTTTTCAACAAATTTTCGTCGATTTAAATTAGACAAACAGGCGCTGGCTGATTTAAAAATAGATGATATTACTGCTGAATCCATTCCAATGGATTTTGCGAGAGACGCAAAAATTCATTATTGCTGGAAGATAAGGGCGTGAACCTCTGTTTGAACATTGTGGTCAAAGGTCGGGTGCAAGGCGTGGCTTTTCGCGCTAATACCCGGAAATGGGCCATTAAACTTGGTATCCAAGGGTATGTCAGAAATTTAAATAATGGCGATGTCGAAATTTTGGCCTGTGGTAAAGAAGAGGCTTTGCAGGAACTGGTGGCTTGGTGTCATGAAGGGCCAAGGCTCGCCAAGGTTAGTGAAGTTCTGGTAACGGAACAAAAAAGTCAGAATATATTCGACGATTTTCAAATCTTATAATCAGGTAAGAAACAAAATTTAAGTAATGCAGAATTTCCTTGCTGAATCGGATTACAATATCATTATTGATACAAGACATAAAGCAGCTATGTTTTCTTGTTTTTATTTGCCATAACCTCGGAAATTATTTTGGCTAAGAAAATTATTCGTATTGCCACCAGACAAAGCCCATTGGCTTTATGGCAGGCTGAGCACGTTGCTAATTTGCTGCAAACAGCTTTTCCGCAATTGAAGTGTGAACTGGTTAAAATGGTTACCCGGGGAGACAAAATACTGGATGCTCCATTGTCAAAAGTGGGTGGAAAAGGCTTATTTGTTAAAGAACTGGAACAAGGTTTACTGGAAGGTTTGGCTGATATTGCTGTTCATTCCATGAAAGATGTGCCTGTGGAATTTCCCGAAGGACTTCATCTGGCGGTTATTCTTGAACGAGAAGATGCCTCTGATGCTTTTGTTTCCAACCGTTATCAAACAATTAATGAATTACCTGAGTATGCCAGAATTGGTACATCAAGCTTGCGTAGACAATGCCAAATAAAGGAAAAATTTCCAAATGCTGAAATTCTTAGTTTGCGCGGGAATGTCAATACACGACTTGCTAAACTTGATGCAGGTGAATATGACGCCATCATTTTGGCGTCCGCTGGTCTGAAAAGATTAGGGATGGCTGAGCGGATTACTGCAATTCTGGATAAGACAACCAGTCTTCCGGCAATTGGGCAAGGCGCTATCGGGGTTGAATGCCGGGAAGGAGATTTGGAAATTGAAGATATTTTAAGTGTGTTACATCATAAACAGACTAGTATTCGAATCCAGGCTGAACGAGCACTCAATAAAGCATTAAATGGTGGTTGCCAGGTACCGATTGCTGGTTTTGCCGAGATTAAGGAGGATCGCTTGATATTGCGAGGTTTGGTTGGCAGGCCGGATGGTAGCGTCATTTATAGGGCTGAAGCCGAAAATTCGTTGGATAAGCCGACAGAGTTAGGATTGATGGTTGCTGAGAATTTATTGAGTCAAGGAGCGGATAAAATTTTAGCTGAGTTATATCAGTGAAAACCGGTTTGCAAAAATCATGTATTTTGGTAACTCGGCCTGTTAAGCAGGCTGATAAACTCTGCAGATTAATAGAAAATTCGGGAGGAATAGCGATGCGTTTTCCTACAATTGAAATCGTGGAAACTAATCCTCAGCAGCATTTATGGCAAGCTGCATTTGCTAGCGATTGGTTAATTTTTACCAGTACTAATGCTGTGGATTTTGCTATCAAGACGTTCAGTGGCAAAATGTCTGAGTTAAACAAACCGCGCATCGCTGCAATCGGTCAATCAACAGCAATGGTCTTGCATAACGCAAACTGGTCAGTTGATTGTGTGCCGATGAATAATTTTAATAGTGAAGGCTTATTAGCTGAAGAAGAATTACAAAATATTGCTGGTAAGACGTGTACTATCGTACGTGGAGTTGGCGGATTGGAAAAGTTATCCGAAACCTTAAGGAGTAGAGGCGCCAGGGTAATTTATCTGGAAGTGTATCAACGCCGGAAGCCGGATGTGGATGCTAAAGAATTAATCGAAAAATTGACCAGCCTGAAAATTCACGCTGTGACTATCACAAGTGGTGAGGCTTTACATAATCTTCTTGCCATGTTGGATAAACAGTCAGTTATTTTGCTGAGGGCTTTGCCTTTGGTTGTGGTTAGTGAAAGAATCAAGCAAATGGCTGAACAGCTTGGATTTAAATGGATTGAAGTCAGTAAACCTGCAGATTCAGCGATTTTAGAGACCTTGAAGATGTTATTTAACGGGGAAAACAGTGGCCGAAGTAATAGAACAACAACAAGAAACTCCAGCTTCCAACTTGGAAGTTAGAAAATCTCGCGCCGGTTTATGGATCGGGATACTAGCCATTATTCTAGTAATTTCACTGGCAGTGGCCGGTTTTTACTTTATTCAGCAGATTCGGGTGAGTCAGGATACTGATAATAATCAGGATAGCTTGAAGTTGATAGAAATTGATAAGGAATTAAATGGCTTGCAGAGTCAGTTATCTGTCTTGCAATCTCAAATCGCTAATGTAAATGCGGAAATGACTGGAAAAGATAATCATTTTACGCAAACGCTTGCAGATTTTTCCAAGTTGCATGAAGAGCGGCTGAATAATGTCAAGAAGGAACTGGAGTCTTCAATTGTGGTATTACAGCGGCAAATAGGTAAAACCAGAGGAGATTGGTTACTTGCCGATGCCGAATATTTATTGACAGTTGCTAATCAACGCTTGCATTTGGTGGGTGATGTTCCGACTACTATTGAGGCATTGGAAGCCGCAGACCAACGCCTTAGGGAAAGTGGCGATGCAGCTGTTTTTAAGGTGAGGGAACAAATTACCAAGGAAATGACTCTGCTTAAGGGAGTTGTGGTTCCGGATATAGTTGGGATTTATGCCAGCATTCAAAATTTGCAGACACAGGTTGATGGTATGTCTGTGCTTTTACCTCATGCCGGCAAGCAGTCAGAAATGAATCAGTCAGATGCCGATCTGACCGAACAACAACAGAACTTTCTGAATGTCATAGCAAAACAGTTAGACGGTTACGTGATTTTGCGTCATACCGATCAACCGGTTAATGCAATTTTGACACCTGAGCAAGCTGATTTTATTAAACAGCAGCTTAAGGTCAGGCTTGAGATGATAGAAATAGCGTTGGTACAGCAAAACGATACTTTGTTTGTTAATAGTATTGTTGATGCGAAACAATGGGTGAAGAAAAACTTTACTGAAAACAAACAAAACGGTCAATTTATTGATGAGCTTGATAAGCTTGCCACCATACAAATTCGCAGTCATTATCCGGATGTAAGCACTTCTTTGAAAATGTTGAAGGATGTAAGTAGGCTCCGCATTGAAACTGATAAAGCAGTTTTTAATTCGCCAGAACCAGTTAGTTCAGTTCCGTCGCCGACACAGACTAGTTCAACTGTTCAGCAATAAGCGAGTGACTCTATGAAAAATTTAACTTATTTTTTCGGCACGCTTTGTGGTGGGGTTGCCATTTTGTTTTTATTGCATCGCTGGCTGTCTTTACAAAATGATCCTGGTTATGTTGTTTTAGGCTTTGGTCATTGGTCGCTTGAAACTTCTCTGACTTTTTTAATAACCGCTTTAGTCATTTGTTTTTTTATTTTTTATTGGCTTTTTCGCTTATTAGGCATCCTCGCACGATTACCTAGAAAATTGAGCAAGCGTAATCGTGACATAAAATTTAATCGCTCCCAAGAGGCTTTAATTTCCGGTTTGTTTGATGCAGCTGATGGTAACTGGGAAAGTGCTGAGAACATCTTAATTAAACATGCTGCAAACAGCGGGGCTCCGTTATTGCATTATTTAACTGCCGCTCGTGCGGCTCAGTCAAGGGGAGCGCTGGATAAGCGGGATGAATATCTTAAAAGAGCAGCTGAACAGTCATCCGACACTAATTTGACAGTGGGTTTGACTCAGGCGGAATTGCATTTGTCCGAGCAGCAATTCGAACAGGCGCTGGAAACACTAAGTAAATTACATACGCTTAATCCGGGGCATGCTCGTGTTCTGAAGATGATGCATCAGACTTATCAACATATTGGCGATTGGGAAGGTTTGAGTAAATTATTACCAATTTTGCAAAATAATAAAATTTTGATGGAGACCGAGATCAAGATTTTAGAGATTCAAACGTTTAGCCGTTTGTTAAAGCAGGCTGCTGAGCAACAGGATTCAAATGCAATACTGGCATGTTGGGATGGTATTCCGGCTCATATTAAAATTCTTCCCGGCATTGCAAACATTTATTTTGCAGCAATGATTTCTACCGGTAACGGCGCCAATATTGAACAAACCTTAGTGACGCAATTATCAAAACATTGGGATAACACTACTTTAATGTTATATGCTGGTATTGATACCGGAGAGCCCGCCAGACATTTGCAGGAAGCAGAAAAATGGTTGGCAGTTTATCCAGGAGATGCGGTATTGTTACGAATTCTGGGTAAACTGGCATTAGTTGATGAGCAAATGGAAAAAGCAGAGCAGTATTTGCAAAAGAGTTTGAATATTGATCCGTCTGTGGATGCTTATCAGTTTTTAGGGGAGTTATTGTTAGCGAAGGGCGAAACTGACAAAGCTTGTCATTTTTTTAAGAGTGCGCTGGAATTAGCTTCCACCCAAGTGGTAAACCATACAGAATTGTTGAGTTCTTAAGGTCTTAAAAAAACTCCGTTTCAACATTATCACTATCTAAGCTGCTACCTTTCATTTTTTCGTACAAGGTTACATTGTTTCTGCCATTATCTTTAGCAAAATAGAGGGCTTTATCAGCACGATCCAACAGACTGGTTGGCATAATATCGCAGTTGATATGCGCTACACCGATACTTACAGTTACCTGTCCGACAATTGGGAAAGCGTAACCGGCAATGGCATTTCTAAAACGCTCGAAAGTGGCTTCAGCATCGCCTTGATTGACCAGATTCAAAATTACAATAAACTCTTCACCACCAAACCGGAATAGAAAATCGTTATAACGAAACTGTTTTTCCATTATTTGACTGAAAGTTAGCAAGATTTCATCGCCAATCAAATGCCCAAAAGTATCGTTAATCCGTTTGAAGTGATCAATGTCCAGCATGGCTAACCAGGAACCTTTGGCATTCGAATTGTCTAACTTTTTATTGTTGCGGAAATATTCACAAACTTGTAAAAACCGGGAATGGAAAGATTGTCTATTCGGCAGTTTGGTTAGAATGTCTCTTTCTTTACTGTCATGTAAGGCAACTTGATTGCGATATAAATTGATTAAATTTGAAAGCAATTCCAATGATCTTTCATCAAATATACCATGAAGCAATATTACTCTATCCGGTCCGCTCAAATCAGTTAGAGATGCGACAAACTGAGTAAAATACCCATTTCCATCAGGTTTGCTCGGATAGAACATAGCTTTATTATCTATTTCCTGAAGTAAATCGGAGCTTTCATCCAGTTCATATTCCGTAAAGTCCAGTGGAAAGCGTCTTATAAGTTGCTCGCTTACTGAACTTGCTTCGCCGGTTCTAAGAGTTCTTTTGCCATAAACTTCATATGCTGTAGCATTTTCAACAAAACAAATTTCTTCAAGTAAACCTAGGAAACAATAAGTCAATGATTGGTAGTCAACTTGAGTAGTTAACTGTAAAGCCCAGGAAAAAATCTGTTGATTATTGATATCCGGATTCATTTTTTGCATTGAATAGAAATTTACTTAAAGTATATCATTGACTAATCCGGTTAATACAGACTGGTAAATTAGACAACTGATTTGTGTTTTTGTTAATGAAAGATCTTTGAACCTTGAAACCTTGAGTAGAAGCAGGTTTTAAGAAAATAACTTATCCCAAATGTCCTCGATTTTTTGAACGACATCTTGGCGCATTATAATTGGCTTTCCCCATTCCCGATTAGTTTCTCCCGGCCATTTATTGGTTGCGTCTAAACCCACTTTAGAACCCAATCCGGAAACCGGTGACGCAAAATCAAGATAGTCAATAGGAGTGTTTTCCAAAATGGTTAAATCTCTAGCCGGGTCCATACGCGTTGAAATAGCCCAGATCACATCTTCCCATCTTCTGATGTTGATGTCATCGTCAACTACGATGACAAATTTTGTATACATGAACTGCCGGAGAAAAGACCAAATGCCAAGCATTACCCGTTTAGCATGACCAGGATATTGTTTACGCATACTGATGATCGCCATTCTGTATGAACAGCCTTCAGGAGGCAGGTAAAAATCAATGATTTCAGGAAATTGCTTTTGCAAAATCGGTACAAATACTTCATTAAGCGCTACACCGAGAATAGCTGGTTCATCAGGCGGTCTTCCGGTATAAGTGCTATGATAAATAGGGTTTTGCCGTTGGCTAATACGCTCAATGGTGAAAACAGGAAATTCATCTTGTTCGTTATAATACCCTGTATGGTCGCCGTAAGGACCTTCAAGCGCGGTATCATCAGGATAGATAAAACCTTCGAGTACAATCTCAGCGCTGGCAGGGACTTGAAGATTATTAATCAAACATTTTGTCACTTCGGTTTTGCTGCCACGTAATAAACCGGCAAATGCAAATTCTGACAAGGAATCAGGAACAGGAGTAACCGCTGCCAGTATCGTTGCCGGATCGGCGCCTAATGCCACGCTGACAGGGAAGGGTTTGTTCGGACAAGCCTGTTGCCATTCCTTAAAATCCAAAGCCCCGCCTCGATGAGCTAACCAGCGCATGATTACCTTGTTTTTTGCGATGACTTGTTGTCGGTATATGCCAAGATTAAGCCTGTCTTTATTTGGGCCTTTGGTAATTACCAAAGGCCAGGTAATTAAAGGAGCCGCATCTTCAGGCCAGCAAGTTTGAATAGGGTATTGGCTTAGATCAATCTCATTCCCAGTCAATACCACTTCCTGACAGGGTGCGTTTGAAACAATTTTGGGAGCCATATTCAGTACATTCTTGAAAACAGGCAGTTTTTCAAGCGCATCTTTCATGCCTTTGGGAGGTTCTGGTTCCTTTAAATATGCTAGTAATTCTCCAATTGCTCTTAACTCGGATACATCGGAGGCGCCCATACTCATTGCCACACGATTTGGTGTGCCAAACAAATTGCCAAGTAATGGCACGTTTGAGCCCTTAGGGTTCTCAAATAATATAGCCGGTCCTCCCTGTTTTAACACTTTATCGCAAATTACGGTCATTTCCAGAAATGGGTCGACTTCAACTTTAATGCGTTTAAGTTCGCCTTGCTTTTCCAATTGAGTGATGAAGTCTCTTAAGTCTCTGTATTTCATGATGAAGTGGTAAATAACTTTGATTCAGGTTGATTTAAGCGCCTAAAAATAATCATAGGGCAAATATGAGAAGCAAAATATTGGCCAAAAGGTATTTTAGAATAATGTTTTCGAGAATGCTGCTGCTAAACGCCTACTACCATAGCAAAAACAAAAGCGAAAATAGTTAAAAGCGTGATCTTGGTTTTTAGCGGTGTATTTTTCCAAATACTGCCTAATTCATGCAGTAGTAATTCTTTTTTGTGATCCTTAGCTGCCAGAATGACCTTTAATCTTCTTTTTAAGGTTTTTTCCGCCAGTTTTTCTCGCTCATCAAAAAGAATTTCATCAAGCTGGGAATAAAAAACATCGCATTTTGGACATTTAAATTCTTCACCAAATCTGGGTTGTCCGCATATAGGGCAATTTTTCATTATCCTAGAAACCGCAGTTGGACAGAAATTTGCTCCTGCAATATCTGCATACTCCACATCCTTGTGGATGACTTACGCGAGGGTGTTTCAAGCCGTCTGGCAAGGCGCAATGACGCATCAGGACAGATCCCTGTAAGGAGGCGCAATCGCAGCCAGGCCGCCTGAAAACGGTGGGTCCGTAGCGGTCTCACCTGAGAGGTGAGTAGATTTTTATAACACCAGATCTGCATTGTTCTTTCTATATATCTTCAATGAAGCGGTGAACTGCGGTTTCAAGGATTATGCCTTCCCTCTGCGCTGTTCGGAAACTTTGCAAGATAATCAAGTTTGTATTTGAAAGCAATATATCAAATATATTTAAACTGCTGATAGAAGTTTGTTTAATAATCTAAGTGTCATGCTGCAATACCGTTATGTCGCAACAAAGCCTCAATACTAGGCTCTCTGCCGCGGAAATTTTTGAAAAGAATGATAGCGTCATGACTGCCTCCCTGTTCGAGAATGTTTTGCATGAAGGAAATTCCGGTGGCTCTATCGAAAATACCATTTTCCTCAAATAAAGAAAAAGCATCGCTAGACAAAACCTCCGCCCATTTGTAGCTGTAGTATCCAGCCGCATAGCCGCCAGCAAAAATGTGCGAAAAGCCATGAGCGAATCGATTAAACTCCGGAACTTTAACCACGGCAATTTGATCGCGAATCCGGTGAAGAATAGTATATATTCTTCCTCCTTTGCCGGGTTCATATTCCAGATGAATTTTGAAATCAAACAGGCTAAATTCAAGTTGTCTGACTATTTGCATGCCGGCTTGAAAATTTTTGGCCGCTAACATTTTGTCGAATAAGTTTTCAGGTAAGCATTCACCGGTTTGGTAATGGCCGGAGATCAGCAACAATGCCTCTTTTTCCCAGCACCAGTTTTCCATAAATTGGCTAGGCAATTCAACTGCATCCCATTCTACTCCGTTGATCCCGGAAACGCCTAAATAATCAACCTGAGTTAACATATGATGTAAGCCATGTCCAAATTCGTGAAATAGCGTTTGTACATCATCATGATTTAACAACGCAGGATGTGATTCGGAAGGAGGCGTAAAGTTACAGACTAAAAATGCCACCGGGAACTGTGTCCCCTCAGCTGTTTTCTTTCTGTTGACGCAATCATCCATCCAAGCGCCTCCGCGTTTTTTAGGTCTGGCAAATAAGTCAAGATAGAATCGGCCGCGCAACTGTCCATTCATGTCATGAATTTCATAAAAACGCACATCTTCATGCCAAGTATCGAAATTATTTATGCCGGAAATTTTTAAGCCGAACAATTTTTCGACGATAGCGAACAACCCGGATAATACTTTATCAACCGGAAAATAAGCTTTCACTTCTTCTTGAGATAATTGATATAAATGCTGACGCATTTTTTCTGAAAAATAGCCAATATCCCAGGCTTGTAAGTCATGAATTTGGTATTTTGACGCTGCAAATTCCTTTAATTCCGATAGATCTTTTCTCGCCTGACGCCAGGATTTATCAGCCAAATCCTCCAGAAAATTTAATACCTCGGTAGTATTTTTAGCCATTTTGATTGCCAAGGAATATTCCGCATAGTTTTTAAAGCCTAGTAAAAGCGCTTTTTCATGACGAAGCGCTAAAGTCTGTTCCATGATTTCGGTGTTATCCCATTTTCCTGCATGCGGACCTTGCTCAGAGGCGCGAGTGCAAAAAGCCTCATAATGTTCACGGCGCAATTGCCTGTCGTCAGCATATGTCATGACAGCTAAATAGGAGGGAAATTGCAGATTGATTATCCATCCCTCTTTACCTTCTGCGGTTGCAGCTTGTTTAGCCTGCGCCAGTGCAGATTCAGGCAGGCCGGAAAGTTCTTCTATATCAAGTATGTGTTTGTGCCAGGCGTTTGTTGCGTCCAGTAGATTTTCTTCGAACTGACTGGATAGTTTGGATAGTTGTTGATTGATTTCTTTAAATCTTTCTTGTTGATCGATAGGAAGATCAACGCCTGACAAATGGAAGTCACGTAAAGCATTAACGATGACTTTTTGTTGGGCATTATTGAGTTTGGTGAATTCCGGGCTTTCTTTTAAAGATTGATACGCATTACATAGCTTCCGGTTCTGACCGACCTCAGTTGAATAATCACTCAGTTTGCTTAAACAAGCATTGTAAGCTTCACGTAAGGCATCGTTATTAGTTACAGCATTCATGTGACTGACTGGGGACCAGGATTTGTTTAACTGATCTTCAGCTGCGTCTATAGGTTCTATTAAATTCTGCCAAGTAAAAGCTAAATCCGAATTGAGGACTTGATCAATAGTTTTTCTGGCATGACTTAGCCGTTGATCTATTGCCGGTTCAATATGCTCAGGTCTGATTTTTGAAAATTGGGGTAGCTCAGTAATTTCTAATAAGGGGTTGTT
>Ga0181508_1152850_pt1 | contig 13358 bp, 15 predicted proteins | sample PEATcosm2014_Bin_15_FD_135916 | JGI IMG/M metagenome (GOLD analysis project Ga0181508, IMG submission 135916) | Metatranscriptome of peatland microbial communities from MTU Mesocosm Facility, Houghton, MI, USA - PEATcosm2014_Bin10_10_metaT... | ecosystem: Environmental > Terrestrial > Soil >... | reverse complement strand
CCATCGCGCGCGAATCGGCGCAACTGTTTGAGCCCGGGACAGGCTGGCGTGACGCACATTAGTCATTTTAATCTGCAATAGCCTGCGATGTGCGTCACCTGCTTTAGGATTAAAACGTGACTACTTCGCTGCCTTTACCGACCAAAACCACATCGGCTCCACGTAGCGCAAATAAACCTACCGTGATGACGCCGGGGATATTGTTGATAGTTTTTTCCAATTCGACAGGATTTAGAATGGTCAGATTATGGACGTCTAAAATTTCGCAGTTGTTGTCAGTAATATAGTTTGCCCGTAGAACCGGTTGTCCACCCAGCTTGACCAGTTCTCTGGCAACATAACTACGCGCCAAAGGCAATACTTCAACAGGCAAAGGGAATTTGCCTAATACATCAACGCATTTACTCTCATCTACAATGCAAACAAATTTTCTACTGGCGGCTGCAATGATTTTTTCGCGGGTTAAGGCGCCGCCTCCGCCTTTCAACATTTTTTTATGCGGCGTCACTTCATCGGCACCGTCTACATAGACGTCAAGATCACCAGTCTGATTGAGCTCCACTACCGGGATACCGATTTGTTTTAAATGCTCCGTGGTTTTGATAGAGCTGGAAACAGCGCCTTCAATTTCTGCCTTAAAGTTACAATCAGCTAGGCAATTAATTAAATGGGTTACTGTCGATCCTGTGCCCACGCCAATTACCGGCACATTTTTAAGATATTGCAAAGCATTCTGAGCAACTAGTTTTTTTAATTCATCTTGAGTCATATGGTTCTCCCTATGGTTTACTCTATTTAATTATTATGGTGTGATGATGACAGATTATGCTATTCAAGTTGATTCGACGATAATCCCGTCATTGTGTGGGATAATACCTTATTAAGAATATTCTCTCAGCAGTTTTTAGGACTATGATACAGAACTATATAGTAAAGATCTTACAGGCAAAGGTTTATGATGTCGCCATAGAATCCCCACTGGATTTTGCACCGACCCTATCCGCCAGATTAAACAATCGGGTTTATTTAAAACGCGAAGACTTGCAACAAGTATTTTCCTTTAAATTACGGGGCTCATACAACAAGATTGCATCATTGACCCCAGAACAGACTGCTAAAGGCGTGATTGCAGCTTCTGCAGGAAATCATGCTCAGGGCGTGGCGCTAGCCGCCAAAAAACTGGAAATCAAGTCACTTATCGTGATGCCTAAAACCACGCCTGAAATAAAGATTAAATCTGTCAAATCCCGTGGCGCCAAGATTGTATTGCATGGCGACTCCTATGACGAAGCCTATGCCCATGCCATTGAGCTTGCCAAAGAAAAAGGCATGGTGTTCATCCACCCCTATGACGACCCGGAAGTCATTGCAGGACAGGGAACGGTGGCCATGGAAATTTTGCGTCAACATAATGGCCCCATTCATGCCATTTTTATCCCTGTTGGCGGTGGCGGCCTGATTGCCGGCATGGCCGCTTATATTAAATTTGTCCGCCCGGAAATTAAAGTAATCGCAGTTGAACCGGATGATTCCGATTGTTTGAATCAGGCGCTGATTGCCGGCAAAAGAGTTGAGCTGGAACAAGTCGGACTATTTGCCGACGGCGTTGCGGTCAGGCAAATTGGTGAAGAAACATTTCGTCTAGCCAGACAATTTGTGGATGAAGTGATTACCGTCAATACTGATGAAATTTGCGCCGCCATTAAAGACGTTTTTGAAGACACCCGTTCTGTTGCAGAACCAGCTGGAGCACTGGCTATTGCCGGAATGAAAAAATATGTAGAGCGCCAAGCGATAAGATTTGAAACGCTGATTGCTATCGATAGCGGCGCCAACATGAATTTTGACCGCTTGCGTTATGTTGCCGAGCGCACCCAGGTTGGCGAGCATCGGGAAATTCTGTTGGCGGTCGCCATTCAGGAAGTCCCCGGTAGTTTCTTAAAGTTTTGCAAATTGCTAGGTAAACGCAGTATTACCGAATTTAATTACCGCTATTTTGACAGCAAAATGGCTCAAGTATTTGTTGGCCTCACCAGTAGCGGGGTGGAAACCGACCGCCAGGAACTGATTGAACAATTGATTGAAGATGGTTTTAATGTGACGGACATGACGACCAGCGAACTGGCGAAAGATCATATTCGCTATATGGTGGGCGGCCATGCTCCTCATGAACTACAAGAAAAAATTTACAGCCTGCAATTTCCGGAACGGCCCGGCGCCTTGCTTAAATTCTTAATGGAATTGGGTAATCAATGGAATATCAGTTTGTTTCATTACAGAAATCATGGGGCGGCCTTTGGCAAAGTTTTGATTGGTCTGCAAATAAGCGATGCAGATTGCAAACAGTTTGAAAAATGCCTGCATACATTAGGGCTGAGTTTTCGTGAAGAAACTGCTAATCCTGCCTATAGGCTTTTTGCAGGCGGCAGTGAAAACTAATTAAGAGTTCAACCCGAAAAATTCAATTAATGCTCAAGCTATACACTCTGATTTTTTACTGTGCGCTACCACTGATTTTATTGCGGCTGACATGGCGAAGCATCAAGGCGCCCAGCTACCGAAAGCGCTGGCAGGAGCGTCTTGGCATTTATTGCATTCCGCCTTTACGGGACTCAATTTGGTTTCATACGGTTTCCGTAGGTGAAGCTGAAGCGGCTTTTCCATTAATTAAACTGATGCAAAGCCGACATCCCGATGCCGGTTTTTTAATCACCTCCACCACACCGACAGGCTCTGCACGCATTCAACAAATACTCGGCGACAAAGTGGCTCATGTCTACATGCCATATGATCTACCTGACGTAATAGAACGATTTATCAAGCATTTTCAACCTGGAATCGCCATCATGATGGAAAAGGAAATCTGGCCAAACCTGATTTCTATCTGCAAAAACAAACAGATTCCAGTATTAATCGTTAATGCGCGCTTATCGCAGCAATCCGCAAAATCCTACCAAAGAATCTCAAAACTATCCAAGCCGGCTTTAAACAAAATCTCTCTGATTGCCACCCAGACCGAAGATGACCGGCAACGATTTATTAATATAGGCGCAGCAAGCCAGTCTGTAAAAGTGCTGGGCAACACCAAATTTGACGTGAGTATTGATGAGCAAACAGTTTTTGCCGGCCAAAACCTGAAACTAAGCCTGTTTGCCGGCCGTTATGTGTTAATCGTCGGCAGCAGTCATCAAGGCGAAGAAATTGTTTTTCTGAAACTTTATCCGGTCTTAAAAGCCCATATCCCTGAACTGTTATTATTGATTGCCCCCAGACACCCGGAGCGTTTTCAGGCCGTCAAAAAACTCTGTGAGGAGCAGCAACTTAAGGTATTGATGCGTACTGACAAACCCAAAAGCCTAACAAACTGCGATGTTTACCTGGCTGACAGCATGGGAGAGTTGAAAATGCTTTATGCGGCTGCCGATGTGGCTTTTGTTGCAGGGAGTTTAGCGCCGGTTGGCGGCCATAATGTGCTGGAACCTGCGGCCGCGGGAACTCCCATATTGTTTGGACCACAGATGTTTAACTTTCAGGAAGTTGCAGATAAAATGCTGGCAATGGGCGCCGCCATACAATGCCAAGACGAAACAGCAATCCTTCATGCATTATTACAACTATATAACCAACCTGAGCTCAGCAATGCTATGGTTAAAAAAGCCCATGATTTTATTCAGCTAAATCAAGGAGCGACTCTAAAAATTGCCGATACCTTGGAAAACTATATTAAATAATTTATGAATTTTTCTGTAGACTGTCTGCCACCCGGCATTTTCCGCTATAATCTGTCCGTTTTTATTTTATCTGGTTGTGTAGCTCATTATGTCTGAAATCAAAAAAGTTGTATTGGCTTATTCCGGTGGTTTGGATACCTCGGTTATCCTGAAATGGTTGCAGGATGTCTACAACTGTGAAGTAGTTACTTTTACTGCTGATATCGGACAGGGAGAAGAATTGGAGCCTGCCAGAGCCAAAGCCCTGGCTGCCGGAATCAAAGAAATCTACATTGATGATTTGCGTGAAGAATTTGCCAGGGATTTTGTCTTTCCTATGTTTCGCGCTAACACGCTTTATGAAGGTGAATATTTATTAGGCACTTCCATTGCCAGACCTTTAATTGCCAAACGTTTAATTGAAATTGCCAATGAAACCGGCGCTGACGCCATTTCACACGGCGCCACCGGTAAAGGTAACGATCAGGTTCGCTTTGAATTAGGCGCATATGCTTTACGTCCCGATATTAAAGTGATTGCGCCCTGGCGCGAATGGGACCTGAATTCCAGACAAAAACTGCTGGCCTATGCCGAACAGCATGGCATTTCCGTCGAAATGAAAAAAGGCAAAACCTCGCCTTATTCCATGGATGCCAACTCCCTGCATATCTCATATGAGGGCAGAATCCTGGAAAATCCATGGACCGAACCTGAAGAAGATATGTGGCGATGGACTTTATCACCTGAAAACGCCCCTGACCACCCTACGTATCTTGAATTAACATATCGTAACGGCGATATTGTGGCCATTAACGATAGGCCACAAAATCCAGGTGAAGTCATGGAAAATCTAAATAAAATCGCCGGGGCCAATGGGATAGGCAGGCTGGATTTAGTTGAAAATCGCTATGTTGGTATGAAATCCAGAGGCTGTTACGAAACTCCGGCAGGTACGGTCATGCTTAAAGCCCACAGAGCAATTGAGTCTTTAACCCTGGATAGAGAAGTCGCCCATTTAAAAGACGAATTGATGCCACGCTATGCATCTCTTATTTATAATGGCTATTGGTGGAGTCCTGAAAGAAAGATACTGCAAACCATGATAGATGCGTCTCAGATTCATGTTAACGGCAAAGTCCGAGTCAAATTGTATAAAGGCAACGTGATTATTGTCGGGCGCTATTCGGAAAGTGATAGTTTATTTGATGAAAACATTGCCACTTTTGAGGAAGATGGTGGCGCATATAATCAAAAGGATGCTGAAGGCTTTATCAAGTTAAACGCATTAAGAATGCGGATTGCTGCTAAAAAACAGCGGCTGGTTTAATTTAGATTGTATAATGCCTATTCCAGCAAGGGATCCAATTCGGCACTGCCTAACCGGCTAGGCGCTTTTGGAAACTATTTCGTTCGGCAACAACTAAAATAATAATTGCGCATATGGCTGAGTTTAATCCGGATGATGTTGATTATCGAAAGCGTGACGTCGTTGTCTTGCAGACTATCCAGCCTCATCATGCCTTGGTTAAGTCCAATCGATTCCTATTAAGAATCGTTTATCTCTTAATCGCTATGGTGTTTTTGCTGGGACTGATGTTAATACCGCGGCAAAATATTTTGGAGCAGCTTGGCCGACATAAAATTGCTGAGAATACTCAAAATCCGGTATTATCCGCTGAAGTAAAACAGTTAAGAGGGCAAATGTTCGGCTTGGTAAGCGGTTCAATTGAAAGCAAGCTGAAATCATTAGAAGACAACATTCGTAAAGGCAGCATTAGCGACTCGCTTGAAACCATTTCAGAATTAAAGTCACAGATCAAGTTACTGGATAGTTATTCACAAGAACCTTCCGCACAGGCCAAACAAGCGGTTGTTGATGAGCAGGTTTTTAAAGAGCTTTCTGAACTTAAAGGTTTAATTTATTTGACCTTGGTCTCATGCGGACTGATGATCGCCGCCATAGCAGGCGTGTGGTTACGTAATCGCTACCGATTGACCCATCAACAATCAAAAGCTTACTTGGGCAATAAAAAAGAGTTTTTTAACGACTAAGGCTGTCCGAGAACGTATATAGAGTCATAGGGCGTATTAGCGAAGCGTAATACGCCGGATGATCGAAGGCCAACATGCGGCGCAATACGGCTAGCGCCTATTGCGCCCTATGCCCTACGGTTCCTATTCTCGGAAAGCCTCCTAGTAAAAAACTCAGCAATAAAAAAGCCGCCGCAAAAAATTGCAGGCGGCTTTTTTTCGATTGCTAAGAAATTATTTGCTCAAGTACGCGTAAACATCATCAATAGCTTGATCTATAGTTAAGCCGGCTTTTTTAACCGGACCAACTTCTAAAATTGCATCAGTCGCTTTAGGCATACCGTTTTTGCCATTTTTGATAACTGCAGCAAATTGCTCTTTAGGCAGTTTGCCAGCTTTAATCAAAGCTTTTAATTGTGGATTTTGAGCTTGATCATGACAGCTACCGCAGCCACGGCCAAATGCACGCTCATAAATTTTTGCCCCAAGTTCTTCTGTTTCGTTAGCTGCAACTTGACCGCTTAATGCCAGTAATGCAGCACCCGCTAACAAACCAAATGATTTTTTCATTATTATCTTCTCGTATTGTGTTTAAAAAAGAGCTGTTCATTACCATTTGGCATGTTCAGCTGAGGTAAAATAAAAAACTGTAACAGGATATGGAAATTTTTGAAAAATATCAATCTCTTTTCTTTAACTCTGAGTGATTGCCAAAAAACCCAGAATATCGAGTACCCGGCAACAATATCCGTGTTCGTTATCGTGCATTAAAGACATGCCGAGTTGCCGCTGCTGACAGAGCGAAACATGTTTCATCAATATGATAGCCGAAAACTCCGCGCCCATATAGTCAATACTGGTTTTTTGATGTCCCCACACTCCATAATCACAATTTATGATGCCTTGTAATTGTTTCTCTGCCTGAGATGCTAACAATTTTATCACTTCATCCTGACAAGTATCGCGAGATAATCTTACGCTTATATCGATAACCGATACGATAGTCGTGGGCACCCTATAGGATAATGCGTCCAATTTCCCGGCCAAGTTTGGCAAAACCAAAACAGTGGATTTTGCCACTGCGGTGGCGGTTGGGACTATTGAAACAGCGGAGGCCCTTCCCAACTGTGATGAAGCATGGTATCCATCCAGCATTCGCTGATCTGAAAGAGCAGGATGAATAGTAATGATACGAGCATATTCAATACCAAAATGCTGATCAAGCACATGAAAAACAGGAACAAGCGCATTGCCTGTGCAAGTGTTGGTGGAAATAACATGATGAATATCCGGCTGGTATTCTTTATGATTGATTCCGAAAACCAAACTGATATCGCTTCCCGGCACATTCCAGGTACATAAAATCTTTTTTGCAACCTGTTGCCGAATCAACGCCCTAAAATCTTCTATGGATGCCGTACCCGTCGCATCAATCAGCACATCCAGCCGGTAATCCCGCAACATGCCAAAACTGTCTTCGTCAGGATCACTACGCCTACGATCGACTCGCTGATAAGCAACCCTTTTATTGTCCAGAATCAAATCATCGCCTTCCCATGCGACAGTAAAAGACGGGCGGCCATAGGTGCTATCATGCGCCAACAAATAAGCCACATGATCGATAGGCATGACATCACAGACCACGCAAATATCAAAACGATTAAGACTTCCGGGAGCGTAATTGGCGCGTAAAATACCCCGCCCTATTCTGCCAAGACCGGCAATGCCAACTTTCATATTCATTTTAGCATCCCCTTTAAACTTTTCCGGAGCGAATACAACAAGAAAATTTAAAGAATCTAATGAAGTAAAACACGATTGAATTCATAAAATTATTCTAGTTGTTGAAGAAAAGATTTGAAACGCTAACTGCATATTAAACAGTTAGAAACTAGTGCAACATTTACTGCAAGTCAAGTCCGCCGGCTAATCAGAAATTCATATATGCGCCGATGTCAATATGCCAATATTCCGGAATTTCAAAAGAAACGATATGATCAGAACTTTCGATTTTGGTAATATCCATATCTATGGGCGTTACAAAACTATTTGTGCGTGTGTTGAAAATTTTTCTAACTTTCGGATACAGTAAATTTTCATGATGCTGCTCTATGACAACAGCCAGATATCCACTATCAAGCCTAACCAGAGACCCAACGGGGTAAATTCCAATGGTACGGATAAATTGATGAACCAATGACTTATTAAACTCATGATCACTCCATAACAACAATTTTTTTAAAACGGCAGTTGGTTCAGCTTTTTGATGGTATATCCGATTAGATGTGAGTGCATCATAGACATCAACAATGGCGGCCATTTGTCCATACAGACTGATTCCATCTCCAGACAAGCTATTCGGATAACCGCTACCATTGCAACGCTCATGATGCTCAGCGACGATATTGGCGGAAACCTGCGAAATACCTTTGATATCCGCCACCAACTCACTTCCATAATTGACATGTTTTTTCATGACGGAATATTCTTTTTCACTAAGCTTTCCCGGTTTATTCAACAAGCGCTTAGGAATTTTCATTTTACCGATATCGTGAAGCAGCCCGCCCACCCCAACTTGCTCAATAAGAGAACGTTGCAGGCCCAAGTCTCTACAAAAGCTAATCAATAACGCACTGGCAGCCACTGAATGCTGAAAAGTGTATTTATCAACCTGTTTAATACGAAGCAGACTTAAAATGGCGTCCGGATTACGAAAAATTGATTCCGTGACAGCGGAAACCACAGGTTCAAGCTTTTCCAGCTCAACTTGTTTACCAACGCGGACATCCTGCAAAGTACTCTGAACTATATCGCTTGCTTCCTGATAGATTTGTTTGGCTTGAACCACCTCTTCTTCCAAAGTAACTTGTTTCGAGGGCTGACTCCTTGGTTTTCTGCCAAGTTCCAGTAACGTAGCATTCAGATTCCGGTGAATATCATCTTTCGCGTCGGGTTGTTCATTTGTATCGAAACCCAAATTAGTATCTATGTAAAGGTATTGAATACCGCATTCGTTAATTTTTTCAATTTCCTGAGCGGTTTGCAATTTGAAGCTATTATAAAGAAAAGGATGGTCTATCCAGCTACAATTAAGTTCGTGGACATACATACCTGATTTAAGATCGGCAACTTTGATTTTTTTAATCATGATCTGCTCTTAAATACCGACATCCTCATTTCCAAACTTATAGGATAAACGCAACAACACTAATACTGCGCCTGCCCCGCCAACGCGAGAAGGCGCAGAACAAAACGCCAAAACATCATTATGTTGACGCAACCAAAAATTAATATCGTTTTTCAGCACTGGCTGATTTTCCGGTGAATGAGATCCTTTGCCATGCACAATCAAAATACAACGATTCCCATGTTCCACACAATGCTGTAAAAAATACAGTAATCGTTTTTTGGCTTCCCGGCTTGTCAGTCCGTGTAAATCAATCTCGGCATCTAAGCCATAATAAACTTTGCGTAATTTTTTTAATACAGACTTTTGCAGCCCCGGGGAAATAAAAGCTAATTTATCTTCCTGGTAAACAGTTTCAACTGCTTCTCCAAGTTTTTTTTGTAAGGGATCGATTTGTTCCAGCGGTTTTGCTATTGGCGCCGGTTTAGGTTTTTTTTCCGGTTTTAAAATGACAGTATTGGATTCTATAGCCCTTACCTTTCCAATGGCTGTTCTGAACAATTCTGCATCTTGAGTAAAATCGTTTTTTTTTGTCACTTGGGCTGCTGGGGTTGCGGTTTTTTGCTACTATGGTCACTATTGTAGAATAATTCCTAATTCCGGGCTGTGGCCTGTGAGGGCTGTTTGTGACCAAATAGGAATAAAGCCTGGTTTTCCCTGTCCTGTTTCCGAAACGATAGGAATAATCGCCGGAAACAAAGCAAGCAGTTATTTTTCCACAGTTCCATAGCCATTAATTTTAAAGTGTTTTAGGGCAGTATGCACATTTTGATCAGTAATGATGACGGTTATTTGGCAAAGGGCTTAGTATCTCTAGCGGATGCGCTGCGCCAATATGCCGATATTTCAGTGGTTGCCCCCGATAAAAATCGTAGTGCAGCCAGTAACTCCTTGACTTTGGACATGCCATTACGGGCAACTGTTTGTGATAATGGCTTCGTTAGAGTTGACGGTACGCCAACTGATTGCGTACATTTGGCCGTGACCGGCCTTCTAAGTCATGAGCCGGACATGATTTTTGCCGGAATCAATCATGGCGCTAATCTGGGTGATGACGTACTGTATTCCGGTACTGTTGCAGCTGCTACAGAGGGCCGTTTTCTTGGCCTGCCGGCTGTGGCCATTTCCCTTGCATCAAATGATCCCAAACACTTTGATACCGCAGGTCATGTGGCGGTAACACTAATGAAAAAAATCCTTAGCCACCCTTTACCCAAAGACACCTTGTTAAACGTGAACGTACCGGATGTGCCTTTGGACAAATTAAAAGGTTATCTTTCCTGCCGGTTGGGACAACGCCACAAAGCGGAAGCCATCATTCAATCAAAAGACCCTAGAGGTCACAACATTTATTGGGTTGGTCCTCCCGGAAGCGAACAGGATGCCGGTCCTGGAACGGATTTTGACGCTATTAGAAACGGTTATGTTTCAGTGACGCCATTACAGCTGGACATGACCCGCCATGAAAGCCTGGATTCGATTTGTGATTGGCTAAAACAGGAGAATCAAAGATGAATCGCCGCATACAAGGAATAGGTATGACATCCAGACGCACCCGTGATCGCATGATCTCCCGCCTGATTGAACAGGGCATCACTGATAACCAAGTTTTAAGCATAATGGCCGAATTGCCTCGACATATATTTGTTGATGAAGCTCTGGAAAGCCGCGCCTATGAAGATACCGCCCTCCCCATTGGTCATAATCAAACTATTTCCCAGCCTTACATCGTTGCCAGAATGACTGAATTGTTGCTGCAAAACGGCCCTTTGGGCAAGGTGCTGGAAATCGGCACCGGCAGCGGTTATCAAACTGCAATTCTGGCAAAACTGGCCACTCAGGTTTACTCTGTGGAAAGGATAGAGCCGTTGATGAAAAAAGCACGGGATACACTTTGGGAACTTGGTCTTAAAACCGTTGGTTTCAGACATAGTGACGGCAGTTGGGGCTGGCCGGAAAACGCCCCTTACAATTCCATTCTAGCTGCTGCAGCGCCGTTAACAATTCCAGAGGCATTATTGGAACAGTTAGCAATTGGCGGCTCCATGGTCATTCCTGTTGGTAAAGAAGGACAAACTCAGAGTTTGCATCTTATTTACCGGCATAAGGACGGTTATACAGATGAAATTATTGAAGCAGTCAGTTTTGTGCCATTTGTCTCCGGGGTGAGCCGTTAGTGGTTTTCTATCAAAACCAATTCACTAATATTTTTATAAAAAATTAAAAATCTTCTAACAAACTTTTAATCTTCTTGGCAAAATGTAATGGAATTTCATATTAACTGCAAAACTTCGATTAATGGTTTTAATGAATTGTCATGCTAGAAATTATTCAGATTCCGGTTCTAAACGACAACTACATTTATTTGATTCACGAAGCTGAATCTGCTGAAACGGCGGTAATTGATCCGGCAATTGCCGAACCGGTAATCAAAGTACTTGTTGAAAAGTGCTGGTCGCTTAGCTATATTTTTAATACTCATCACCATTATGATCATGTCGATGGCAACTTGCAGTTAAAACAGCTGACCGGCTGCAAGGTAATCGGCTCAAAAACGGATTTTCAACGCATTCCCGGACTAGACATTGCATTAAGTCATGGCGAGCAAATCAGTTTAGGAAGTCAAAAATTCGAGATTATTGCAACACCCGGACATACTCTGGGGCATATTGTTTTTTATAACGCGGAAAACCAATTGTTATTTTGCGGAGATACTTTGTTTTCTCTGGGTTGCGGTAGACTATTTGAAGGGACTGCCGAACAAATGTGGACTTCTCTGGAAAAACTGATGGCTTTACCGGATTTTACAAAAATTTATTGCGCCCATGAATACACTTTAAATAATGGCCGCTTTGCTTTAACTTTGGAAGCGGACAGCTCCGATCTGCAAAAACGGGTTGCTGAAGTAGTAAAACTACGTCAACAAAACCAGCCGACCATACCCAGCTATATAGGCCTTGAGAAAGCCACAAACCCTTTCTTAAGGCCACATAGTTCGAAAATTCGCAATGTAATTGGTGCAAAACAAGGTGAATCCAATGCCTCCGTTTTTGCCAAAATAAGGCAATTAAAGAATCAGTTTAATTGATTTTGCAAATCTCGGCCCATATTCCTTGCAGAATGTGATGACCGCATTTCGTTTTGATGTGAATCCATCATCCTATCTGCTTTGGGTAAACATCAACACTAAGGTACAATTTGTTTCCGGTAAAATGCCAATTTTCCAAACTGCTTTAGACTGGGGTGCATTTACAGTCAGTCTTTTGACTTAAGCCTAATATAACTGAGGAATTACATAATGAAAAAAAAATTGTTTCTGGCTATGGCAATGCTGGTTTCCACCAGCACTTTTGCAGCTACGGACCATTATATTTTGAGAGATGGCAGCCATGTTCAACATCTAAAAATCACTACATTCGGTAAAGATATTACTGTAAGCGCTGACGTTGATTTTGAACCGAATTCAGCAGAAACCGGGCGTCATTCCTGCTCTGCCCAGGTTTCAGGCGAAGCCAAGAAGATCTCGGATACCGAATTAGTCATGAAAAAACATATTGAAGGTGAAGCACGCATCTGTAGCATAACCGTAAAACTGACGCCTAACGGTGCTAAACTGGATCAATCTGAAGAGTGTGGCTATTTTGCAGCAGGCATCTGCCATTTCGCCAGTGATGGAAAAGAGTTGGTGAAAATTCAATAGGGCGACAGGATTGATGCGGAGGGGTATTGTTGAAGCAATTCCGCATCAATCTATCCTTTTTCTTTCGGCTTTCTTAGCTTCACAGAACAAAATTCTGCATGCTATATATCAAGTTCTTCATCAGTTTTTTTTAATTTAGGCCAGTGACTGAAAGCAAAGACCCAAATCATGATTACGTTGACTATCGGAATCAATAAAATCAGCACCCAACGGCCATCAAATCCGGCTTTGTCCAGAATACGATAACCCAACCATAAACAAAAGGCTACGAAAATCGGTAACAACCAGAACATCATCGGATCCATATTAATCCTCTTGTGTTGATTGGATATTCGGCCATGGAAATAGCGCCAATTGTAAAAATATCAGCAATAAACCAAAACCAGGGATAAAGATTAATAGAGAAAATAATGGATTAAGCCCGGTCTTTTTGTATATAAAATACAAAGGGATCAGTATCATTAAGCCAACTATGACGATATGAAAAAACTCCGGAACCATCAGACACCCCCATTGCGAGTTTATAGTCTAAACAGCTTATCATGCTTGCCATATTAATTGATAGCATCCATCTTGCTGCTGACTCCAGGCCCATTCCGCTACCCATAGTCCGGCAACCGCAGCCAATCGGCCATTCAGATAAATAAGCGGCCTTAAATCTCTTTCCCAGGGAGGAACTTCGGCCTCCTGGTATAGTTTTTTTAAACAATGACTCCCTTCTCTATAAGGT
>Ga0181508_1191294_pt1 | contig 13691 bp, 10 predicted proteins | sample PEATcosm2014_Bin_15_FD_135916 | JGI IMG/M metagenome (GOLD analysis project Ga0181508, IMG submission 135916) | Metatranscriptome of peatland microbial communities from MTU Mesocosm Facility, Houghton, MI, USA - PEATcosm2014_Bin10_10_metaT... | ecosystem: Environmental > Terrestrial > Soil >... | reverse complement strand
CCTGCTTTAACCGACAAACAATTTGCTGATTTTGTTTTCAATAAAGGCTTCCTGCTAAATTTATCCGAGCAGGAAAAAATTTGGCTTAATCAACATCCGCTGATTCGAGTCGGCATTGATACTCATTTTGCTCCTTACCAGTCGCTGGACGCTAATGGCAATTATGTTGGTTTAGAGACAGAATTTTTAAAACTAATTGAATTACAACTTGGGGTTAAATTTGAATTTATCGAAACCGACTCATGGACTGAAACCTTAAACCACGCTAAAAAGGGCGATCTGGACCTGTTTGCCTACGCCCGAAAAACTTCGGTTCCGGAAGCCTATCTAAATTTCACCTCGGCAATTTTCAGCATACCTGTCACTATCATAGCCAATGAAAATGATGGTTATATTGGCTCGCTGCAGCAGTTGTCGAATAAAAGTGTGGCTGTTGACCAAACTGAAGGCATTCAGGAAAAAATAGCTCACGATTTCCCCTCAATCCGGATCATAGCAGCCACTTCCGCGCAAGAAGGCTTAAAGTTATTGGCCGAAGGCAAGGTAAACGCATTTGTTGGAGACGCCGCCAACGTAAGCTTTGCAGTTAAGCAACTGGGCCTGACTCAACTGCGTTTGGCCGGTCAAACGCCTTATATCAATGAAAGCAAAATTGCGGTGCCCAAAAATCATCCGGAATTGTTAAGCACCCTGGAAAAAGCGATACATAATATCTCTCAAAATGAGCATGACGAGATAATCAATCACTGGATGAATTTACAATTTGCCAATAATTTTGGCATTAACCAAATGCTGAAATACGGTTTTGTGGCGTGCTCAATTTTTCTACTATTCATTTATTGGGTTTACCGGCTGCATTGTGAGGTTAAAGCCCGCAAAATCAGTGAAGCAAATCTGGTTAAACTTTATACCAATATGTCTTTAGGCTTTGCTCTTCACGAAGCAATTCGTGATAAAGAAGGCAATGTGATTGACTATCGATTTCTTGAAATCAATCCGGCTTTTGAAAAAATGACCGGTATTAATAAGGAAAATTGGTTGGGTAAAACAGCAAAACAAGTGTTACCCGATTCCACTAATTATTGGATTGAAAATTTTGTCATTGTTGACACCACTGGAGAGCCTCGCTTTTTCGAAAACTACGCTCCCGAACTCGACAAGTGGTATGTTCTAAACAGCTACAAGGCAAGTTCAGACCACTTTGTGGTGTTGATTCAAGATATTACCCAGCGTAAAAAAGATGAATTAGCCATTAAGGACAATGAAGAAAGACTGCGTATCTGCCAATCTTACGGCGGTATCGGTATTTGGGAATTTGATTTAACTAACAACCAGCAATTTTGGTCGGAGTCGGCCACATCCGTATTAGGCTTACCGGTTGCCGCTTTCCAGAGCTGGGATGACTTTTTGGAAATAGTTCATCCGGATGACCGGAAACTACTAAGCTACGCCACTCAGGCCCATATAGATCATGGCCGGAAATACGATATAGAATACCGTATTACCACATCTAACAGGCAAATACGCTGGATACGTTCCATAGGCCGTCTTGAGCGGGACATGGGGGGCAAACCGCTGAGATTGCGAGGCACCATTCAAGACATTACCGAGCGTAAAGGATCGGATGAAAAACTACGGTTGTCTGCTCGAGTGTTTTTCGATACCCATGAAGGCATTTTTATTACCGATGAAAAAGCCAACATTTTGGATGTGAATCCGTCTTTTACGGAAATAACCGGTTTCAGCCGCGAAGAAGTTCTGGGTAAAAATCCAAGTAAGCTTAAATCAGGACGTCAGGATGGTAGTTTCTATAAGGAGATGTGGAAATCACTATTGGAAACCGGACATTGGCAAGGCGAACTTTGGAACCGCAAGAAAGATGGCGAATTATATGCGGAATTACTCACTATCTCTGCGTTACGCGACGAGCTTGGTAAAGTGATCAATTATGTTGGTCTTTTTACGGACATTACCGAAAGTAAACAACAACAACAGGCTTTGGAAATCCTTGCCCATTATGATCCTTTAACGAAATTACCAAACCGGGCTTTATTTTCCGACCGCTTCGTTCAAGCGATTGCTTATAGTAAGCGTTTCGATAAACTTTTAGCGGTTTGTTATTTGGATCTGGACGGCTTTAAGCAAATTAACGATACATTCGGACACGAAATTGGCGATCAATTATTAATTGAAGTTTCTAAACGTATCAAACTGAATCTGCGTGAAGGAGATACGGTTTGTAGAATGGGTGGAGATGAGTTTGTGCTGTTATTTGAAAATCTGCAATCCATGCAGCAATGTTTGGATACCTTAAACAGAATCCATCAAATGATGGCTGAACCGTTTGAACTTTCTGACCGGGAGGTTTGCATTGCCGCGAGTAGCGGAGTAACGATTTTTCCATTGGATAAGGCGGAACCGGATATTTTATTGCGACATGCCGATCAAGCCATGTATCAGGCCAAATTGGCGGGACGAAATTGTTATTGTCTTTATGATCATATTCAGCAATTTGCCCAAACGCAACATCAGCGCTTTGGCCGTTTTGAACAAGCGTTAAGCGAAATAGAGCAAGCTTTGCTTAATGATGAAATTTGTGTTTATTATCAACCAAAAGTCAATATCAAAACTGGGGAAATAGTGGGCGCCGAAGCTTTAATTCGCTGGCAGCATCCTACTCGAGGATTGTTGCTTCCTTATGATTTTTTAACGGTGGTTGAAGGCACAACCTTGGAAATAGATCTGGGCAGTTGGGTCATTAAACAGGCATTTCAAGAATTACAGTCCTGGATGGATGCCGGTTTTAATCTGCAAATTAGTGTTAACGTTACAGCTAAATTTTTGCAATGGCCAGGCTTTTTTAAAATGCTTGAACGGACATTGGCGGAATACCCTCAGATTTCTTCTCGGCAATTAGAACTGGAAATACTGGAAAGCAGCGTTTTGGAGGATCTGATTTCTATAGGTGAAATTCTTAGACAATGCCATACCGAACTTGGCGTACCCAGCGCATTGGACGACTTCGGCACCGGCTATTCATCTTTAACGCATCTTCGCCATCTTATACTTAACACTGTTAAAATAGATCAAAGCTTTGTCAGAAATATGATAGACGACCCTGATGATCTGGCTATTGTGGAAAGCGTCATAGGTTTGGCAAAAGCTTTCAAACGTGAAGTGATAGCTGAAGGAGTCGAAACAATAGAGCATGGGGTTTTTCTGATTTCCCTCGGATGTTTTATTGCTCAGGGTAACTTTATTGCCAAACCCATGCTGGGCATAGATATTCCGGACTGGATTCAAAATTACAAAAATCAGCCGATGTGGTTAGAACGAGGCAAATATCAATTGAACGCTTGGCTAACTCAATTGGAATTGCTAAAACTTCAGCAACAAAGCTGGCTTCAGGCAATCCGGACATGTTTGCAATCTTCTGATGATAGCCATGTGAAATGGCCGCTGATTGGCGGTAAAAAATCTCATCTGGGTAAATGGCTGGCGCGCATTAAAAACCAGCAATCCTATGATCAAAGGCTTTTTGATCGCCTTGAACAATTTCACATTCAACAACATCAATTAGCCAAACAATTGTTTGAAAGTTATACGGAAGATAAGAATAATACCGAAGTTTTTCGCAAAGGCTTAAAAGACTTAATAGTGCTTAACGACGAGATCAAACAGCTTTTACAACAATTTGAAATGTTTGGATAAATCGAGCAAGCATGGCTTAACCAATCAATTTTAAATATTTCCGGTACAAACTATCCTTGTCCTCAATTATATCAGGATCTTTATTGATGCAGTCGACCGGACAGACTTCCATACACTGAGGGACGTCATGATGTCCTACGCATTCCGTGCACAAGGATGGATTGATCACATAAATATCTTCACCCTGAGAAATAGCGCCATTTGGACATTCAGGTTCACAAACATCACAGTTAATGCATTCATCAGTTATCAATAATGCCATCTTTACTCCGCAGCAAATTTTTCAGTTAAACGTTTTTTTACCAAATCGGGCACAAATCCTGATACATCCCCTTTAAATTGTGCTATTTCTCGAATCATACTTGATGAAATAAATTCATATTGTTCGGCGGGGGTTAAAAACACCGTCTCAATTTCAGGAGATAAACGTCTGTTCATGCCCGCTAATTGAAATTCGTATTCAAAATCCGAAACCGCCCTTAATCCTCGAATAATCACAGTTGCCCGATGATTCTTAGCACACTCAACCAGTAAATTGTCAAACCCAATTACTTCTACGTTATCGAAATTACCTATTAAGCTATCAATCAATTCGACTCTTTCAGTCAGAGAAAATAACGGCTTCTTTCCTTTGCTTGCGGCAACGGCAACAATCACGCGGTAATAAAGCCTTGAAGCCCGATGAATCAAATCCAGGTGTCCATTAGTAATGGGGTCAAATGTGCCCGGATAAATCGCAGTGATTTTCATTTGCTAAAAATAACCTAAAAGTTAATTAAAGATTTTGCCTTAAGCAAAATGGAAACATGCCTGACTCCATCCACCATCAAATTTATCCAAGTAATCTGATAATTAGCTGTTTGATAGATGCGGGCTCAAAAGGTTTATCCAAAATGGCGGAAACACCTGCTTTTTCAATTGCAGTCAAGCGATTTTGGTTCTGTTCACTGGTCACCATCAGGATAGGTACGTTTAGCTGCTCGTCAGTAGAGCGAATATTTTTAATTAGCTCTAATCCATCCATTTCAGGCATATTGTAGTCTGTCACAATCAAATCAAAATAATGCTTATTGAACATATCCAAGGCTTGTTTGCCATCTTCAGCTAATTGGATATTTTCTATACCAATATCGTTCAAAATTCTCTGTAAATATTTACGCGAAAATTCACTATCATCAACCACCAATACTTGTAAATCGGCGATGTCGAAATGATCAAGATTAATTTTTTCAGGATGCAAATATTCGACAGTGGCATTCAGGGCTGTAATCAGTTCCGTTTTCGTAAACGGTTTAGGTAAAATCGCAATAGCTCCGGCTTGTCGTATGGGTTCAAGATATTTTATGCTGGTTTCACTGGAAATCAATAAAAAGGCCATGTCGTAAGAGGCATTGTCTTTACGGATAGCATGCAATAACTCATCACCAGTCATGTCGGGTAAATACATGGCGCTGATAATTAAATCCGGCAGGGAATGTTCTAATGCGCTAAGCGCAGCTTTACCATTATCGATGAATTGGACGTCTTTAATCCCGGCATCTTCCAGATATTGTTTAATAATAAGCCGTTGCGTATGCGAAGGCTCTAATAGAAAAACATGCAGTGAATTAAATTTTTTAAGTTCCATCGGTTAATGCTTTTGGTTGGAGTAAAGAGCTAAACCAATATTTGCCTGTCTAGCGAAATGTTTGGTGGCAGTAAAATCAGCTCTTGTTAATGGAGCTTTACTGATTCCCCGATCTGCATAAATTAAACCAATAGTACTTTGTTTTACAAAAACAGGAAAAATAAAGCACTCATTGTTACCTATGATATTAATAATTTGTTTTGTGTACAATGGCTGAAATTTTTCATGCTCGACCCATAGGCCTTCTTCATGCCTTAATGCGAAGAAAAACAAATTGCTCTCGGTTTCCTTATTGTGAAAATCCTTTTTTCGTGTGGTCGATTGGTTTACCCAGCCTAAAGAGATTTTTTCCTTCAGGAATTGTTTGTCATTACTTAATACAAGAAACATAACTCTATCCATTTCAACCCCACGATAAATTCCCTCCAAAACCATCTCAAACAATAGATTTAGATCTATATCTCCGGTAATTAAATTGCTGATATCCTGTAAAACCTGGAACTGGATTTGTTTTTTATCATGATGAACATTGTCTTCTTCTTCATTGTGGATCACGGCTTCTCTTGAAATGAATTTAGACGCATCATGCGCACCGAATTGTCTGGCAATTTTAATCGCTATATCAGTACTTTTCTTAATACGATTCTTGATCTTATCAACCGGCTCTCCGGTTAATTTTTCCAGTTTGTTCAGACAACTTCGGATTTCTTCTGATTCCCAGCCTGCATTTAAGGCTAAACTGATCTCACAACCCAAATGTACAATTTCAGTGCGAAGATTAGCCTTAGGATTAACGGTGCTTTCTTCAATCAGTCCGCCAAAATGCCAAGACTTGCTAAGCTTTTTGCTTAGTTCCACCAATGTAAAGCCTAACACTTTTTTTTCTGCATCATGAATAGAATATTGTTGATTATCGATCAGTTCAATTATTTGATCGGCCTGTTTACAGTCGGTACACCAGAAAGCAATATGCCCTATGTTTTGCAATAAAGCGGCAACAAATATTTCTTCCGGAAAACTATCTTTTATCAAAATGGACAGTTCTCTGGCTTGCACGGCAGAATGGATTGCCAGAGCAATTTCCTGATTGGCCCGTTCTTTGTGAGTAAACGACAAAATGGATTCAAAAAAAGAACAGGCAAGTGTTAATTCTCTGATTACCTCAGCGCCCAAAATAATGATAGCCCGCGACACCGTACTCATTTTTTGTTTAGACGGGTTATAGTATGGGCTATTGCCAACCTTTAGCAATTTGGCGGTAAGATTAGGATCTTGCAGAATGATTCCCGCAAGCTCCAATGCTCCTTTGTTTGAATCGTTGAGAGATTTATAGATACTGTGAGCAGTATTTGAAAATATCGGTAACTCTTGAACTCTTAACTTTTCAACCCAGTCATCAATTGTAAGCGACTGAGTCGAATGAGCTGGATCGTTTATCATTGACTACACAAAACCTCTAGACTATTTACATGCATTCAGATTAATTTACATGCTGATAATTGGGCGTTTCAAAAGCACATTCCGTGTGAATAAAAGCTGTTCCCGGCAACTAGTAATGAAACGAAATGAATGAGCGCCATCTGAGATTTACGCATATTTTTAATATAAAGCCCACTTTACCACAAATCATATAGCGGCAAAATGGGCTGTCATTTTGGTTATTTATTTAAAATACCAATGCCTTTAAGTAAATTAAGTGCTTCATTCAAAGGATAATCACGCAAACTTTTCTCGTCTCCATCCTTTTCATCAAGGTCCGGATTGTCCTTATCAATGGTTTTTTCTTCTTCCGGCTCCTTGGTTTCTTTTGGCTTTTCACCATTACCATTGGTTAAATGGTGAGTTAAATCCGCTTCTTTAATGGTTTCGAATTTGGCTTTTTCCAAAGATTCCAATTTTACTCTCGCCAGTTTAACATCGGGTTCGATGCCTTCTGCCTGGATTGAACGTCCGGAAGGTGTAAAATAACGCGCAGTCGTTAATTTGATAGCGGCGCCATTGCTAGTTGGAAGAATGGTTTGGACCGAGCCTTTACCAAATGACTTTTCACCCATAATAATGGCTCGTTTATGGTCTTGAAGCGCGCCAGCAACAATTTCAGAGGCTGAGGCTGATCCGCCATTGATTAAAACAACCATTGGCGCTCCGTTGATGACATCATTCGGAGTAGCATTAAATCTCATTTCCGAATTTTTAATTCTTCCCTCTGTAAAAACAATTAAACCGGATTCAAGAAAAGCGTCACTAACTTCAACAGCAGCATTTAACACTCCGCCCGGATTATTTCTCAAATCCAGAATCAGACCTTTAAGTTGCCCTTCATTTTCTTTTTTCAATTCATCAACGGCTTCATTTAGACTTTGACCGGTTGCTGACTGAAAACTGCTAATGCGAAGATAACCGTAATTTTTTTCAAGCAAGCGATGCTTCACACTTTTAACTTTAATAATTGCCCTGGTCAGGGTGAATTTTAATGGCGCTTCTTCGCCTTCACGCACCACAGTCAATATAATTTCAGTTCCGGGTTCGCCGCGCATGATTTTTACCGCTTCAGCCAGGGTCATCCCTTTTACCGGCTTGTCATCAAGACGTACTATCAAATCACCGGCTTTAATCCCTGCTTTATGTGCAGGAGTATCATCAATTGGCGAAACCACTTTGACAAAACCGTTCTCCATGCCGACTTCAATACCCAGGCCACCAAACTGACCAGTTGTACCTTCCTGTAATTCTTTATACTCTTCGTTTCCTAAATACGCTGAATGAGGATCCAAACCGGATAACATGCCGCGAATTGCATCTTCCAAAAGCTTTTTGTCGGAAACAGGCTCAACATAGTCCTGTTTGATTCTTCCAAAAATTTCTGTGAAGTTTCTTAATTCGTCAAAGGGTAGGGTTTGGGAATCGTCAGACTTAGTCGAAACTGACGTATCCTTGGTATCCTTTTCAGCAAGAACGTTGCTGCATAGGCTTATGCTTACGCCTAAAAGGAATCCGGCCAGTAATATTAAAATGTTTCTTTGTTTTTGCATTTGTTTTAAAACTCCAACAACGTATTTTCTGTATAAATTATTCTTTGACTGGTTTTCTACACCAATGTTCTGGGTCAACCGGCCTGCCTTTTATCCGTATTCCAAAATATAACGCCGGCTCTGCTCGTCCACCACTACGGCCAACCGAAGCCAAAGTATCGCCGGCCGATACTCGTTCACCCACGGTTTTGTATAAATTTTGATTAAAAGCATACAAAGTCATGTAACCTTTACCATGATCAACAATCACCATCAAACCATAACCGCGTAACCAATCGGCATAAACCACCCGGCCAGGAGCAACAGCATGTATTTCCGCCCCTTCTCTGGCGCTAATGACTGCTCCATCCCATTTGGTTTCAAATCTTCGGCTTCCAAATCTTTGCGATAACATGCCTTTTACAGGCCAGGGCAACTGACCCTGCATTTCGTAAAATGAATATTGCAATATAGATTCATTATCAGGTTTTTGCTGCTTTTTTTCCGGAGCAGGCTCAGATTGTTGACTCTGCTCTATTAAATGCGCTTCAGGCTGGTGATTATTTACAATCTGAGGCGCAGAAGATTCCTGAGTTGCATTATCATCAGTATTTTGTAATGAAGCCAGCAATGCAGTTAATTTTTTCTCATCTCCCTCCAATCTTTCCATTTGTTCTTTTTTAGACAGGTAGTCGATGTTGAGTTGAGCCAACAACTTTTCCCGCTGATTTTTAAGCGATTGCATTTCATTAGTTTCTTGTTGCTTCTGTTCTAACGTTGTTTGTAGCAATTGATTTTCTGTGTCTTTTTGAGCTTGCAATTTTTGCAAAGTATTAAAATCTTCATTTATCACCAACAATTTTTGTAAACGAGCTTTCGCAATATAATCATGATATTTCAACATTCGACCGGATAAGGCTGGATCGTAATGGTTAAGCAAGACTTTTAAACCTGCCTGACTGCCAATGACATAGAAAGATTTAATTAATCCTGCTAGAGCGTGTTGCTGGGTTTGTATATTTTTCTGGGTAGCTGAAACCTTATCACGCACTATTTTTAAATTCTCTTCTTGTTTTTTGATTTCCTGTTTAATTTCAAATAAAGAATTTACTAATTCTCCATATTGTTTTTCCAGTTTTTTTAACTGTTCGTACTGCACTGATTTTTCAGCAGTCAGCGAGTTAAGTTCAGTCTTAACCTTTTGAATTTTAGACTGAACTTCAGTTAATTCTCTTTTTTTTTCATTTTCTGCAGCAACTGCGGAAAAAGCAATGGTAGCGATGAAAAAACTGAAAAAACAAACAGCCAATTTCATGCGTATTAAATTAAGGGACGTCCAGTCATTTCCTTTGGTTGTTCTATACCCAGAATTGACAACATGGTTGGAGCTATATCCGCCAGACTGCCGCCGGCTTGTAAAGGTTTTTGACCGCCGATATAAACAAGAGGCACAAAGTTTGTGGTATGCGCAGTATGTGGCTGCTTTGTAACAGGGTCTACCATCTGTTCAATATTACCGTGATCGGCTGTCAACAAGATTTGTCCGCCAATTTTGTTGATGGCGACAACTATTTTTTGCAAACAGCTATCAATTACTTCTACAGCTTTAATGGCCGCATCAAGTTTACCGGTATGGCCTACCATGTCGCAGTTGGCGTAATTGCAAATAATGACATCATATTGACAATCCTGAATAGCATTTACCAAATGCTCCGTCACTTCAGGCGCGCTCATTTCAGGTTGCAAATCATAAGTCTTAACCTTTGGTGAAGGCACTAAAATTCGATCTTCACCAGGAAAAGCCGCATCTCTGCCGCCATTTAGAAAAAAAGTAACATGAGCATATTTTTCCGTTTCCGCCAAACGTAATTGCTTCAGTCCTTGATTAGACAAGACTTCACCTAAACAATTACGTACTTCAATTGAAGGATAGGCAACAGGATAAGTAAAGTTTTCGTGGTATTCGGTTAAAGTGGCAAAATAGCCTTGATAATTCTCATAATTCCTATCGAATTTGTCAAAATCGTGGTTAGTGATGGCTTGCGAAATTTCTCTGGCGCGGTCCGCTCTAAAATTCATGAATACAATTGAGTCATCTTTATCCAATTTAATGGATTGACCATTTTCATCTAAAATAACTGTTGGGGAAACAAATTCGTCAGTTTCTTCACGTTGATAGGCAGCATCTAAGGCCTCCAAAGCCGACCGGCTGGCATGTTGCGCCTCACCTTTGACGATCAAGTTATAGGCAAGTTCCACCCTTTCCCAACGATTATCTCTATCCATTGCGTAAAAACGGCCACAAATCGAAGCTATTTGCCCTACGCCCAATTTCCTGAAAGTATTTTCAGCAAGTTTCAGTGATGCTTCCGCAGATTTTGGGGGAACGTCTCTGCCATCCAAAAAACCATGCAGATAAATTTTTTTAAGTCCCCGTTTTGCTGCTAATTCGATCATACCCATTATTTGAATTTCATGGCTATGAACACCGCCAGGTGATAATAAACCCATAATATGCAAAGATTTATCTTTATTTAGTGCTTCATCTACCGCTTTGCATAATACGGGATTATCAAAAAATAAGCCTTTTTCAATTTCGTAACTGACTCTGGATAACTCTTGACGCAATAAACGACCACTGCCAATATGCAGATGTCCAACCTCGGAATTTCCCATTTGATCACTAGGCAAGCCAACGACTTCTCCTGAACAGTCAAGTGAAGTCATAGGATAATCCTGCTGTAAGCTATCCCAACAAGGGGTTGAAGCTAAAGCAATTGCGTTACTATCACGTTCCTTGCTGATGCCAAAGCCGTCAAGAATTAAAAGTAATAAAGGTTTTGGTCGATTCGCCATTCTAAAACTCCACATGGGTATAACGGATGTTAAATTAAGTTATGTCTATACTTAAGCTTTTATCAATATATTTCTATGTTTACGCCAAAGCAAAGGAGTTAGCGGGGTTTGGCATCTGGCAGGAATGCCAATATCAGGGTTACATTGACGTATTGACGGCATCCCTGACCGGCCCGATTTCACGCTCCGGAGAAATTCATTATAAATGATATATGCCAATTGATTGTTAAGGGCTTAATTTTATTCAGACAGTCTAATAAATTACTTGTTCCCATAAAAGATCCTTGATCAAAAAAGCGTACTCTGTTAGATTTGTAACCCTTTTTGCGATAATACGGGCAATTCACATCAATTGCTTTATATATTATAGCAGTTGGTATATGTAGGGATAGCGTGAAAATGCCATAAAAACTGAACTTTTATCACAGACGATCAAATTTTAATATGGAACACTCCAACGATTTTATTCTCTACGATGACAGCGAAATAAATCGTGCATCGCGATGCTTAAAAGCTATGTCACATCCTCTACGTCTTAAAATTCTTTGTGTTTTGGGTAACAATTCAATCAGTGTTCAGGATTTAGTTGAATTAGTTGGAACGAGTCAAAGCAACATTTCCCAACATTTAGCTATTTTGAGAAGCAAAGGCATACTCGACTACAAAAAAATAGCTAATCGGGTTTACTATTATATAGATGATGAGCGTGTGATCGATTTAATACAAATGATGCGCGGTATTTTTTGCGGGAAATAATCATTACTTTAACCTAACAATAAACCAATCAAATGGATCAATATATAGAGTTTGCCACCAACCATTATCTGCTTGTATTCGCTTTGATTTGCGTTATTTTTCTGCTTGTTCAAGATATTTTGTCCAATTCATTTACTAAGCATGCAAATATTTCGCCAATGGTGGCAGTAGCAAAAATGAACAATGAAGATACAATTGTCATAGATGTTAGAGAGCCAAATGAATTCATTAAAGGCCATATTGAAAATGCACTTAATATCCCTTTAAATAAGCTTGAAGAAAAACTTCCGGAATTAGAAAAAAATAAAAACCATCCTCTAATAGTTGTATGTCAAACAGGGGGGCGCTCTCCATCTGCATGTAAAATTTTGACCAAAGCGGGTTTTAATCAGGTATTTAATATGCAGGGCGGCATGCAATCATGGGAAGATAATAAATTACCCATTAAAATCACCAGCACTAACAAAGACTAACTTAACCAATCAGGAACCAATGTCATGTCAGAATTAAACGATGTAGCCGGAAAGCAATTCGCCATTCAAAAGCTGTATACCAAGGATTTATCGTTTGAATCCCCTAATGCCCCAAAAGTTTTTACCAGCAAATGGGAACCATCCATTAATTTTAATTTGGGCACCAATGCAACGCCTCTTGAAAGTCCTTTATATGAAGTGAATCTGACGATTACCGTCACTGTGAAAATTGCAGAAAGTACCGCTTATTTGGTCGAAGTCAATCAATCCGGAATTTTTGCCGCAGAAGGATTTAACGAATCGGAACTTGGTCCTCTTCTAGGCAGTTTTTGCCCGAATATTCTTTTTCCTTATGCAAGGGAGGTTATTTCCGATCTGGTTAACAAAGGTGGGTTCCCTCCATTAATTTTAGCCCCTGTCAATTTTGACGCGCTATATTTTCAACAAGTCCAACAAGCTCAAGTAAACGCTGATTCTCCAACCTTAAATTGATTTGAATGCCAAGATCCATCAGTGTATTAGGTGCAGGTTCTTGGGGGACGGCGTTAGCTCTGTTGGCCGCCAGAAACGGATGCGACACACTGTTGTGGACTCACAATCAACAACAATTCGAACTACTTAGCCAGCAAAGAGAAAATCAGCGATACCTTCCCGGATTTCTCTTCCCGCAAAAACTAAAGGTAACTGCCAGTTTAGCTGAGGTAGTTACCTTTAGTCCGCTATTGCTGATTACTGTTCCAAGCCACGCATTTAAGGCAACCCTGCAAAAAATAAAACCATGCCTGTCCGACGAACCGCAAATTGCCTGGGCAACTAAGGGGTTTAACTCGGAAAATGGTTCATTGATGAGTGAAGCGGTATCCGAAGTGCTAGGCGGTCTCGTCAAAAAAGCAGTCTTATCCGGTCCAACTTTTGCCAAAGAAGTTGCTGCGGATTTGCCAACGGCCATTACCATAGCGTCTGAATCTGAAAATTTAATTAGTCAACTTAGCGATATTTTACATAATCAACGATTTAGAACTTATTCCAGCACGGATATTATTGGTGTCCAAGTGGGAGGCGCCAGCAAAAACGTGTTGGCGATAGCCGCTGGGATTGCTGATGGCCTGGGTTTTGGCGCCAACACACGAGCAGCATTAATTACCCGTGGCTTAACTGAAATAATGCGTTTGGGCATTAAAATGGGTGGGCAGTCTGATACTTTTATGGGGTTGACCGGATTAGGAGATTTGATACTGACTTGTACCGACAATCAAT
>Ga0181508_1308644_pt1 | contig 13777 bp, 13 predicted proteins | sample PEATcosm2014_Bin_15_FD_135916 | JGI IMG/M metagenome (GOLD analysis project Ga0181508, IMG submission 135916) | Metatranscriptome of peatland microbial communities from MTU Mesocosm Facility, Houghton, MI, USA - PEATcosm2014_Bin10_10_metaT... | ecosystem: Environmental > Terrestrial > Soil >... | reverse complement strand
TAAAAATGTCGTTAACTGTTGATGACGTTAAAAAGATCGCTCATCTTGCCCGGCTGGGCATTGCAGAGCAGGATATAGACAGCTATGCAAGTGATTTGTCCGGCGTGCTGGATCTGATGCATCAAATGGCCGGACTGGACACCGCAGGTGTTAGACCTATGGCGCATCCTTTGGATCAAGTTCAGCGATTAAGAGAGGATGTCGTTGGAGAAATTGATCAACGTCAACTGTTTCAAGCCATTGCGCCTCAAACTGAAGCCGGATTGTATCTGGTTCCTAAAGTGATTGAATAATAAAGATTATGCATAATAAAACTCTGATTGAATTGGCGGCAGGGCTGCGCAGCAAGCAATTTTCCAGTGTTGAGCTGACCCGGTTTTTTTTTGGATCGTATTAAAGGTTTTCCTAAGCTTAACGCTTATATCACCCTCTCGGAACAAACCGCCTTGGAGCAAGCCGCCCAAGCTGACCAGGTTATTGCAAATGGCGGCAGAGAGCCGCTTTGCGGCATTCCAATCGGTCACAAGGATATTTTTTGCACCAAAGGCATTAAAACCAGTTGCGGTTCCAAGATGCTGGATAATTTTATTGCCCCTTATGACGCCACCGTGGTGGAAAAATTTTATCAGGCCGGCGCCGTTACGCTGGGTAAACTCAACATGGACGAATTTGCCATGGGTTCATCCAATGAAACCAGTTTTTATGGCGCGGTGCTGAATCCATGGGATCAGCAATGCGTTCCCGGCGGCTCATCCGGAGGTTCCGCAGCTGCTATTGCCGCCAGAATTACCCCGGCTGTCACCGGCACTGATACCGGCGGCTCCATACGCCAGCCTGCCGCATATTGCGGGATCAGCGGATTAAAACCGACTTATGGACGGGTTTCCCGGTATGGCATGATTGCGTATGCCTCCAGTTTGGATCAAGGCGGCCCCATGGCCGGATCAGCGGAAGAATTGGCCGTTTTGCTGCAAGTCATGTCCGGTTTCGACGTCAAGGATTCAACCAGTGTGGATACGGCCGTACCGAATTTCAGCGCAGGTTTAAACGATAGTTTGCAAGGGCTGAAGATTGGTCTTCCCAAACAGTTTTTCAGTGCCGATCTGGATAGCGGTATTGCCGGCATTATTCATCAGGCAATCGGCGAATATCAAAAACTGGGCGCGGTTGTCCGTGAAGTTTCCATGCCGAATTTGAATCTGGCTATTCCGGCGTATTATGTGATTGCATCTGCGGAATGTTCCTCCAACTTGTCCAGATTTGATGGCGTACGTTTCGGTTATCGCTGTCAGAATCCGGAAAATTTAACCGATCTGTATACGCGTTCGCGTGGCGAAGCGTTTGGCGAAGAAGTCAAAAGGCGGATTTTAATGGGAACTTATGCCTTATCCGCCGGCTACTACGATGCTTATTATTTAAAGGCTCAGCAGGTCCGCCGCCTAATCAGCGAGGATTTTAAAAACGCCTTGTCTGAAGTCGATGTGTTAATGGGGCCGGTAACGCCTGATACTGCATTTAAATTAGGTGAGAAATCAGGCGATCCTGTGCAAATGTATCTTTCCGATATTTATACCATCGCCATTAATTTGGCAGGTTTGCCAGCTATATCCATACCGGCAGGGTTTCTGAATGCTAAACCCATCGGGCTGCAAGTAATTGGCAACTTTTTTGGAGAGGACAAACTTTTGAATGTGGCTCATCGTTTTCAGCAAGCCACGGATTTTCACAAGCAAGCGCCCAAAGGTTTTGAATAGTTTGATAAATTCGGCAATGTGAATCATTTTAACGCTTGAACACCTGAATTAATCAATCGATATAGCAAATTCAATTCCTTTATGGCAATAGGAACTTAATAATGAACTCAAAATGGGAAGTTGTAATCGGCCTGGAAATTCATACCCAGCTTGCCACCAAATCAAAAATTTTTTCTGCTGCGGCCACTGCCTACGGTGCAGAGCCGAATAGTCAGGCCTGCGCAGTAGATTTAGGCTTGCCTGGAGTTTTGCCGGTATTAAACAAGGAAGCGGTGCGGATGGCCGTGACGTTCGGTTTGGCTATTGATGCAAAAATTGCAGACTATTCGGTTTTTGCCCGTAAAAATTATTTTTATCCGGATTTGCCCAAAGGCTATCAAATCAGCCAGTTTGAATTGCCAATTGTGGGCAACGGCCATTTGCAAATAGAGGTGGATGGCGTCAAAAAACGCATTGGCATTACCCGCGCGCATCTTGAAGAAGATGCCGGTAAATCCTTGCATGAGGATTTTCATGGCTTGACCGGCATTGATTTAAACCGGGCCGGCACGCCATTGCTGGAAATCGTTTCCGAGCCGGATATGCGTTCGGCCCGCGAGGCAGTGGCATATATGCGCAAAATTCATGATTTGGTGCGTTATCTTGAAATTTGTGACGGGAATATGCAGGAGGGATCGTTTCGCTGCGACGCCAATGTTTCGATCAGACCCAAAGGCCAGGCTGAATTTGGCACGCGTACCGAAATCAAAAATATCAACTCTTTCAAGTTTGTGGAAAAAGCCATTAATTACGAAATTGAACGGCATGCGGAGATTTTGGAAAGTGGCGGCAAAATTGTTCAGGAAACCCGTCTTTATGATGCCGACAAAGACGAAACCCGCTCCATGCGTAGTAAGGAAGAGGCCAATGATTACCGCTACTTCCCCGATCCGGATTTGCTGCCGGTTTATATTGAAACATCGCTAAAAGATCAAATTAAAGCCGAGTTGCCGGAATTGCCTGAGGCCAAAAAAAACCGTTTTGTGGAACAATACGGATTGGATGAAGAGACTGCTTCAACATTAACTTCATCCCGTGATTTGGCAAATTATTTTGAATCGCTGGTTGAATCGTCGGCTGTTGAAGTAAAAATATGCAGCAACTGGGTGACGGGAGATGTGCTTGGCGCTTTGAACAGGGCAGGGCTGGAAATTAGCCAGACTCCGGTAGACAGTTTCCGCTTGGCCGGATTATTAAAACGCATTGCCGATAATACGATCTCCGGCAAAATGGCTAAACAAGTTTTTGAGAAGATGTGGAATAGCGACTCGTCTGCCGATCAAATCATTGCAGAAGAGGGTTTGGTGCAAATATCCGATCTTGGCGCTATTGCGGCTATTATTGACGAGATCATAGCCAAAAATCCCGGTCAGGTGGAACAATATTTAAGCGGCAAGGATAAGGTTTTCGGTTTTTTTGTCGGTCAGGTGATGAAAGAAACTCAAGGCAAGGCGAATCCGGCGGAAGTAAATAAAATGTTGATTGAGAAATTAACTCAAAAATAATCTTGATGACCTAGAACCTTCGGCCGAACGTCTGAAACCTGAAATATTCGGCCGTCCCAATCCAACACCGGCAAGCACTTTTGTTTCGTGTTGCTGAAGCCTACACGTCATCAGGAAAATAATCGATTGAACTTTTAGTTGGATTGACTAGTCCCAGAAGCTTAATAATTTCCTGAAACCAGTGAAATTGTCCGATGAAATTGCAAAAGTATCGATATTTGGATTTTTTTATATGGAAGTGATCAATAAACCCATAATTTATGAATTATACTTGCTACGGGTATGATTACTGTTGATGATGAATATAATGGCTGTCATGAATAAGAGTTAGATTAATTCATTTATTTGGCATGCCAAAACAACTTTTGGTTTTATCAGTGAATTTTCACTGGATTCATGGAATTTAACAATGTCGCATTTATTGCCTTTTCAAATTGAAAACTTTTCAGCCTACTATTATGCTTTACAAAGAGTTGGGATAGATCCGGGATTTATTATGTATACCAATCACCATGCCAGTGATGATTTGCCTGCCGCTAGACTGATGGCGACTAATCAGATTGGCGCTGCGCAAAATTATATTACCTCGCCGACAGACGAATCTTTCAGGCGCTTGGTTGAGTTAGGCGTGTTGCTTGATACTGAATGGGACAGAGAAACTCAGCATTGGGAAATTATTTCTTTTCAGGGCTGGGAGGCGCTACATCAAGCTTTCAGCCGTCTTCACGCCAAATCCCAGCAATCACTCAAGGATTTAACAGGGGGTTCGGAGTTGGAGTTAACCGAATTATTTTAAAGGTATTTTATTTAAATTTTCCATGTTACTGAGCAGCGGTCAACAAAGCCATTATAGTAAGAAATCTTCGGCTTTACGGTTTATTGACTTGGCAACGGAGATGTTAAGTTTCGCTATTTCATTTAGCACAATATGGTTGACAATCTCAACCGCAACCCACGGATACCATGCCATTATTTTCTTACAAAGTCATCAATAGCCAGGGAATGGTTGAAGAAGGCGTGCGTGAAGCCGCAGACCAACAGGCATTGCTTCAGGAGTTGCAGAGTCAAGGTTTTATACCGATTCGTTTGCAATTAAACAAAGATAAAACTTTTTTGGGTTTTAAACAGAACGCTGGCGGAGTTCGGTTGTCCCAAAAAGAAATTGGCATGTTCACCAACGAATTGGCAACCTTGCTGGAGTCCGGGTTACCGCTGGACAGATCTTTGACTATTTTAATGCAATTAACTGAAGAAAATATCAAAGTTAATAAACTGGTGGCCGATGTGCTCGAAAAAGTTAAGGCTGGTAAGTCCTTGGCTGATGCATTGGAAAGTAAATCCGGCGTGTTTTCAAAGTTTTATTTGAATATGATCAGAGCCGGAGAAATGGGCGGGAATCTTGGCAGCGTATTGCAGCGTTTGGGCGAATATATGGAGCGGTCCCTTGAATTAAAAGATACCGTCAGCACTGCGATGATTTATCCGGCAATTCTTTTGATTATGTCACTGGCCTCCCTTTTCGTGATGCTGACTTTTGTGGTGCCTCAATTCAAGGAAATGTTTGATAGCGCAGGCAAGTCATTGCCTGTTCCGACTCAAATTGTGGTTGGTCTGGCTGAGTTTTTGCAAAGCTACTGGTGGATATTGTTTTTGATGACTGTCACTGCTACTCAGTACATGCGGACACAACTTGCTGACCCGGTTAGAAGAAAGGTTTGGGATGGACGTTTTTTAAAAATGCCGTTGTTTGGCGAGATCATTCTGAATATGGAAGTCGCCAATTTTAGCCGCACTTTTGGCACCTTGCTGGGTAATGGCGTTTCAATGATTAATTCCTTGACCATCGTTCGCGAGACTGTAGGCAATCTGGTTCTGTCAGACTATCTGGATAAAACAGAGCTGCAATTGAAAGAAGGCCGAACCATTTCAGAAGCGCTTTCCAAAGAGGAATTATTTCCGAAACTGGCGGTGCAAATGATCAAAATGGGCGAAGAAACCGGCCGTCTGGAAGAGATGTTGATGCGGGTAGCGGTGATCTATGATAAACAATTAAAAACGACGATTCAGCGCATGCTGGCTTTGTTGGAACCCATTTTGATTATTTCTCTGGGTTTAATGATAGGCGGCATTATCGTTTCAATATTGTTGGCCATTTTAAGTGTTAATGATTTAGCTGTTTAATAATAAGAGGAAAATACATGAAACATATGGTACGCCGCTCAAGCGGTTTTACATTGCTTGAACTTTTGGTTGTTTTAGGGATTATCGCCATGCTGGCCGGGATTGTCGGTCCGCAGGTTATGAAGCATATGGGAGCATCAAAAACCAAGGCAGCCAAGGTGCAGATTGAAGATTTAGCTTCTTCGCTGGACATGTATAAATTGGATGAGGGCCGTTACCCAACCCAGCAGCAAGGTTTGTCGGCGCTGATAGAAAAACCGTCAGACTCCAGACATTGGAATGGGCCTTATTTGCGTAAGGAAAAAATTCCTCAAGATCCCTGGAATCAGGATTATCACTATGTTTACCCCGGTCAGCATGGAAAATTTGATATATATAGCCTGGGTGCGGATGAAAAAGAAGGCGGAGAAGGTGAAGATCAGGATGTTAACAGTTGGGAATAATCAAGCATGATCAACATAAAGCTTGTCCAGGGTTTTACCTTGGTCGAGATGATTATTGTGTTGGTGATCAGCGTTCTGGGTTTTGCAGTTCTTGGCGGCAACATCTCATCAGGCAACCAAACCACCAAAATACAAACCGTTGCAAATGATATTGCCTCGGCTCTGCATTACGCCCAGGGCGAGGCTTTGCTAACCCATATTCCGGTCAGCGTGGCAATAAATTTGGATGAAAATACTTACCGTATTAGCAATGTCCAGAAGGTGTACAAGATTAATCCCGAGATTGAAGTATCGCTGGTGGTGGCTTCTGATGAAGTAGTTGGCGGCGAGGGGCAAATCCGTTTTTTTGAGGATGGTTCATCAACAGGCGGGCGGATAACCTTAGAATGGGGAAACCAGTTAAGACGCCTTGATGTTAATTGGATAACCGGTGAAGTCACTATCAAAGATGTTGCGGCATAAAGGCTTTTCCTTGCTTGAAATTTTAGTCGCTTTTTCCATTATGGCTGTAGCTATTACTATTGTCCTGAGAATTTTTAGTTCAGGATTGACTAATGCCGCTCTTACTGAGGAATATTGTATTGGCGTTCAAATAGCCGAATCATTAATGGCTAGCACTGGTGTGGTAACATCTCTGCAGCCTGGCGAGACATCTGGCTCAGTGGGTGACAAATATGACTGGCTGGTGGTGATCAAAGCTGTGACTCAAAGTAGTGCCGGTAATCAATCCGGGAATGATGCACCGCCTAACATGTTTTCTGTGAATGTAAGAGTTTTCTGGGGAGACGAAGGCCGTGAGCAAAGATCAATCGAGTTAGAGTCTTTAAAGTTTTTATAGGAATTTAGCTGATGATGGCCGGCCGACGCGTAAACGGATTTACTTTAATAGAAATGCTGATAGCCATGACCTTGCTGGGTGTTTTAGTGGTATTGCTGTTTAGTAGCATGAGAATTGCTGCTGAAACCTGGAATGCCGGCCAGGCAAAAATGATTCAGACCAATAAAAAGGCGATAGTGTATCAATTTTTCAAAAGTCATTTGTCTTCAGCTCAATCAGTGTTATCTATTGATTCATCCGACGAAGAAAATGGGCAATTGCCAAGTGTGGAGTTCGTCGGGCATCCGGCATCGCTAAGGTTTGTTGCCGGGTTGCCTATCAGTAGCGCCCGTAAAGGATTGCAGATATTTACAGTGGCTATGGATAGCAATTCCGCCAAGATAATGGTTTCGTTAACCCCTTATGTGCAAATGGGTGCGAATCAAACAGATGTAGAAGCGATTTTGGACCATGTCAAATCTTTTTCTTTTTCCTATTTCGGTATGCAGGACCCTAGCAATGGCGTAACAGGCTGGACTGAAAATTGGGGGCCAACAGATCATTTACCGGCTCTGGTCAAGATTAGAATTCAGCTTGATGATGGCAGTTTTTGGCCGGATATGCTGATTCCGGTAAAAATTAACGGTCAACTGCTTGGCCCGATGGCTCCCTCTGGAAATAGTAATTAAGCCACTATCTTAAAAATATTTGCTAAATGACAGATAACTCAACGATTATTCCTTCTATACTTATCTTCTAGAACTTGCTTGAGATGGAGAAATTGATAAGGATTAGTTCATACCGCATTTATCATTTCATGCATGTTTGAAAATTAATACAGTTTAATGATGAAGTTGATTCAAGAATCATTTTTGATGTTTAACGAATTGCAAATACAGGCTGATATATTTGAATTTGGTTGGACAGTTGGTTATGCAGGTAACTGATCAATGAATTTTTTGCCTGACCGTTTGCTTGACGGGAATAAGCTAATAGGTAATGCGGTTAATTAAGCGTCATGAAAATGACTTTTTTGATTCCATTTTCCATTGTTTTGAAATGGGTCTTGTTATTGAGCAGGATTAATTTGAGTTGATAACTCTATGAAAAAAAATCAAAACGGTTTCGCGTTAGTGATAGTTATCTGGATGTTAACATTGTTAAGTCTGATGGCTGGCAGCTTTGCCCTTAGTTTGCGTAGAGAAAATGCAGTGACTATGGCTTTAAAAAATAATGCGGCGGCGAAGGCGTTGACTGAAAGCGGTTTTTCATTGGCACAGTATATGCTCTCGAATCCTGTGCAAGAAGATAGATGGCTGGCAGATGGCAGTATCTATCAGTTTAGACGGGTCGATGGTAGTGAAGTCAGAATTAAAATTGTTGCTGAAACAGGCAAAGTGGATATTAACGCTTCTGACGATAATCAATTATCGGCTGTGATAAAGGCAGTAACTAATGATTCATTTGAGGAGCAAATGATTTTTAACAGAATTTTGGACTGGAAGGATCAAGATAATGACACACGGATTCAGGGTGCGGAAAAGAAACAATATGCGGATGCCGGTTTAAACTACGGCCCAAGAAACATGCCATTTCAGACAATTGATGAATTACAGATGGTTATGGGAATGGAAATTGAAATGTTTAACAAACTGAAGCCCTGGATAACAATTTATTCGGGACAAAGCCAAGTTAATATAGAGATGGCGAGTCCTGATTTGGCCGCCATCATTAATGACAGTTTAATGAGTGGCAATATGCCGACCAGTTCCACAAATCCGCCGACAAATAATCAGGCTCCGCCACCAAGCGCCCAGAATAATGGCGGTGCTCCTGACAATAACAATGGGGCGTACACTATTTTTGTCGAAGTCAAAACGGAAGACGGCGGGACGGCTACACTTGAAGCGGTGACAAAATTACAAGGCGGCGGAAATCCAAGTCAGCCACCGGCGGGAGCGCCAGGACAACCCCCCGGCGGAATTCCAGGGCTAAGTCCGGGCGGAGTACCAGGGCTAAGTCCCGGCGGAATTCCGGTTCAAGCTCAGGCTAGAAATCAAGTACTTAACTGGCAACAGAATCAGCCGATGTTATCATTGTTTAAAGATATTAGTTCACCGTTAATTTTGGTTCAAGATGAATTTACAAACAACAATCGATATTGATTTCAAAGGTTTCTTTCATTGGTGGGGAAAGGAGCTGAGTTTTTTGGTGCCGGCCAGGGTGCGCGGATTGCTGAGCGATCGTTCAGGCAATTTGATTTTTATTTCTGACGACAGGGGGTATAGCGTTAGTTTTTTTCGGGAAGGCAATTTTAAAACCCCGTTATTTAAACAATATCTTTTAAGAAACGATGTTGAACAGTTTCAACATCTTAAATTAAGGTTTCCAATAATAGAAAAAGCCAAATGCATTCTGTCGTTAAACCAGACGCAGGCAATTGCCAAAACTCTGTATTTGCCTGAGGCTGCAATGGAAAATCTGCATCAAGTCATTAGCTTTGAGCTGGATCGCATTACGCCTTTTAAGGCGGATCAGGTTTATTTTGTTGCAATTCCGCAGGGTAAGACCGGACAAGGACAAGTTAAAGTTTTATTGGTTTTGACGCCGCAACATATTTTGGAAGAGCAATTAACTTTTATTTATGCGATCGGAGTACAGCCAAGCGCTGTTGAATTTAAGCCTTTAAGTGATAGCCATCCTGAACTGGAATATAATTTATTACCTGATCTTTTTAAACCGGTAACAAACAAATTAGGGCAATTACTCAATTGGGTGCTGGGATTGATATTAATTGTTATGTTGCTTGCCGCATTAATTTTTCCAGTCTGGAATGAAAGCAAACAAGTAGAGAACTTAAAAAGCCAGTTAAAACTGATAGAAAAACAAACCAGAGTAGTTGACGATGAACAATTAGAAATCGACGCCTTACAGGATGAAACCAATAGGCTTTTGAATATACACGACCAATCTCCGGAATTGATTGAAATATTAAACGAACTGACGCATATACTGAAGGACGATACCTCCTTAACAAATCTGCAGTATTCCGACAAACATATGCAAATTCATGGTCAGTCACCTGCGGCGTCAGGGTTGATAGGATTACTGGAAGCTGATCCGTATTTCAGTAAAGCCAGCTTTGTGTCACCGCTGACTCAGGATAAAGTCACAGGTTTGGAGCGATTCCAAATTAGCGTGGATGTTAGCGCCAAGCCATCCAAGCCCACTCAGGCTGAGGAAGTGGCGAACTCTCCGGAACCGGCAGCGCCGGCTGGCGGCCATAATGAATAAGATTAATTATCAACGCTGGCTGGCGTTAGGCTTGTTATTGCTTGTATTGAGTGGAGTTGTGCTTGGGATTTTTTATCCGTTGTTAAGTAACGGTTTGGCTTTATATGATGAAAAAAACGCCTTGTTGTTTCGCCTGGAGCGGCAACAGAAAATTCTTGCACGTAGAGATGTTGTAAAACAAAACCTGGAATCCGTTAAAAAACAGTTTAAGGAGCGAGGTTATTTCAGCAGCCGCGATACCGAGTCTTTGGCTACCGCAGATTTACAAAATGTTGCCAAAACCGCGATTACAGATGCCGGAGGACAGTTGACCAGTACTCAAGCCATGCCCGGGAAAATTGAAAATGGTTTTAATCGGATTACTGTCCGAGTCAGGATGACAGGCACCATCGAATCCTTGCGCTCGATTTTACATACAGTTGCTACATCAGTCCCGATCATGATAGTTGATCAACTAGACATTTCTCCGGTTAGGGCGGTTAAAACCAGGACAAACAATAAAGCAGATTCATCTTCACAATTAAATGTCAGTTTTCAGCTTGTGAGCTTTATGAGGATGGCTAAATAATGAACACGAAGCTGATTAAACTGGAAGTATTGATCTGCATACTATTGAGTCTAGTTCTGGCTGGTGAATGGTTTTACAGTCAATCCTCGGATGAGCAGCAATTCCAAGATGTAGCGACAGTTAAATCTGATGAAACCGCTGTCATTGAGTTACCCAAAATCAATAAGCTGAATACTCCTGTTGGAAACTACAGTGAATTGGTGGATAGACCTTTATTTATTGAAGGCAGAAAACCGATAGTGGAAGAAGTCGTAGATACAACTAAAACCGTAGAGCTCGGCCAGATTGATGATTGGATATTAATGGGTATATACAATAAAGATAATAAACCCATTGCGTTATTTTCTAAAAAAAATGAACCTAAAAAATATCAAAAAATAGGCGTGGATCAAGTTTTGTCAGGATGGGTAATGAAAGAAGTGCTGCCTGACCAAGTCGTATTGCAACAAGCGGGTCAGTTAAAAACTGTGATGTTAAGAAAACCTAGAATTAACAACAAGCCGCCATCGCCACCCAAAAATGCGGTTGCCCCTAAAAAACCACCGGTTAAAGCACCGCCTGCACCGAATACTAATCCTGAGAAAGAACAATGAAAGCTAAAACAAGCCAATCTCCTTATTTTTTTATAGCGTTGGTGCTGGTTATGGCCGGCTGTGAATTAATCGGACCGCAAATGTATTCTAAATTGCCGATTCCTCAAGTTAAACAGTTACCGCCTGAAACCGCAACGTCGACATTGCCTGATGATCAAGACGCTGACAAAAAGAAAACCACCAAAGTAGAAATTATTTCTGACGGCGAAGAACAGGAGGTTTTGCGGCCTCACTCTGATGTTCCGGAAAAACCGGCAGGAAAGGGCGAATATAGCTTGAATTTTGATGATGCCGATCTGGGAGAGGTCGCAAAAGTTATTTTAAGCGATATATTAGGAAAAAATTACACTATTAGCCCTGAAGTGACGGGCAAAGTGACTTTGCAAACCACTAGGCCTTTAAGCAAAGAAGAGTTATTGCCGACTCTTGATATGCTTTTGGAGTTGAATAATGCTGCATTAGTTAACGTCCACGGAGTATATTTGATTAAACCATCAACCGATGCTGTTTATAGCAGTTCCATACATACTTTCGGTTCTTCTAAACTGCCATCCGGATATCATGTGCGGATTGTGCCTGTCAAAAATGTTGCCGTAGATGAAATTGCAGATATTTTAAAGCCTTTGTTACCTGAAAAAGCCTTATTACATGTGGATTCTAAAAGAAATCTGATGATGCTTGCCGGAACAGGCAGTGAAATCAACCGGGCGCTTGAGTTAATTAACATTTTTGATGTTGATATAATGAAAGGCCGTTCATTTGCCTTATTTACACCTGCCCATACTGATGCCGGCGCCATTATTGACGAACTTGAACAAATATTTAATGACCGTGCCGGATCTTCCGGCAAAAAAGATAGCAAGGATACTAGCACTCAACCAAATTCGAGCGGGAGTGGCGGCGGATCACCAAAAGAACCCGGCGCTTTTTACCGGTTTATCGAAATAGATAGACTCAACGCCATTTTGGCAATCACGCACAAACCCCAATTTCTCAGATCAGTTGAAAATTGGATAGTCAGGCTTGATAGAGCCGCTACGGAAGGAAAAAAAGGTGGAGTCAATGTTTATAGGGCTCAGCATGTCAGCGCCACGCAATTAGCCAAAACACTTAGCAGCATCTTTGGTGTCGCCATGCAAGGTAACAGCAATCAGGCATCAATTGCATCCGGCCGGTCTTCAACCACTATGTCCAACAACTCAACTACCGGGGGTTCCAGTTCAGGTTTTGGTTCCGGCAGTAGCGGATTTGGCAGTAGTTCGGGAAGCAGCGGCATGTCAAGCGGTGGCGGCATGAGCAGTGGTGGCGGCAGTAGTAACACGCAATCTGCAACCGGTTCTTTCGGTAGCTCCGGGATTAATAGCACTTCCGGAGGAGGCAGTATCAGCAGCGGCGGCCAGCCTTTGATGCCTAACGTTAAAATCATCGCCGATGATGGTAATAACGCCTTGATTATTGTCGCCAACACTCAGGAATACGCCACTATTTCAAAAGTCATTAAACAATTGGACATGTTACCAATGCAGGTTTTAATTGACGCCACCATTGTTGAGGTAACATTAAACGATGATTTGGCTTATGGTATTGAATGGTTTTTAACCCATCAACATAATACTTTGACCGGCGGTGGACAAGGCGCCGTGGGTGGCAATAGTTTGGCGGATACTTCGGTTACCAATTTATCTACTATTGCTTCGGCTATCGGTACCGGAGGTTTTTCCTATCTGTTTAATTCCAGCAATATAGATGTGATTCTGAAAGCCCAAGCTGCCAAAAATAATATCAATGTGATTTCATCGCCTTCCCTACTGGTTCTGAATAATCAGGAGGCCACCATACAAGTCGGCGATTCGGTGCCGGTGGTCACAGGTTCCGTCACCAGCACGCTGGGCGGCACCACAACCAGTAATACTTATGTCGATACCGGCGTGAATTTGTTAATTAAACCCAGGGTCAACGTCAATGGTCTGGTATTGATGGATCTGATGCAAAATGTCAGTTCAGCCGCAACTAACACTTTGTCAAACATTAGTTCTCCAACTATCTCTAAACGTCAAATTCAAACCAGTGTGGCGGTGCAAAATGGTGAAACCATCGTATTGGGTGGTTTGATTCAGGAGAATAATACTTTTGAAACCAATGGGATTCCTGTGTTGCATGATATCCCTTATATCGGCTCCTTGTTTGGCGGCACTACGAGGGATAAGGATAAGACAGAGTTGCTGGTATTGTTGACTCCGCGCGTGGTGAAAAGCCGTCAGGATGCTCTGGATGTGACTGATGAGTTTAAGCGTAAATTGACCGGTATTTATGAGACTAATATCAACGTGGATGTTGAAGAAATGGAGTAATTTTCTTCGGTATTGAATAAGTCCTTAATCTTTAAGTGTGAAGTAATTCTTTGAAAACTAAAATAATTATAACTTTTCTCGCCTTTTTTTTTACTGGGAGTTAGCTGTGAGCGCCAAACCGGCAAATGATGATCTTGAAGAGAAAGTCGGTCATTTGCTTGCTCAAATGACTTTAGAAGAAAAAATCGGCCAAATGACCCAAATTGATTTTAGCGTCATCTCAGTAGAAAAC
>Ga0181508_1101139_pt1 | contig 13822 bp, 10 predicted proteins | sample PEATcosm2014_Bin_15_FD_135916 | JGI IMG/M metagenome (GOLD analysis project Ga0181508, IMG submission 135916) | Metatranscriptome of peatland microbial communities from MTU Mesocosm Facility, Houghton, MI, USA - PEATcosm2014_Bin10_10_metaT... | ecosystem: Environmental > Terrestrial > Soil >... | reverse complement strand
CTCGCGGATGATGGAGAGCAGATTGCGTTTGCCAAGGATTGCCATGCGGACAGAGCTTAGACCGCCCGTGCCGGCATCAGGAGCAAAATCGCTTCGCGCCGAACGCGGCGCATCGGTGCAGAATTCACAAGAACAAAGAAGGCGTCCGGTTGCCCGGACGCCCTTTTTTATTGATTGTTTTCCGCTTACGCGAGCAGCGGATTTTCTTCCACTGCGGATTCCGGAGCCTCTTCAACTTCGGGTTCGTCAGGAATGTCCACCAGCGCGCGGATCTGTGTCTTGCGATGGTAATCGAAGCCGGTGCCGGCCGGGATGATGTGCCCCATGATCACGTTTTCCTTGAAGCCGCGCAGGCTGTCAATCTTGGAGCGGGTCGCGGCCTCGGTCAACACGCGGGTCGTGTCCTGGAAGGACGCAGCGCTCAGGAAGCTGTCCGTTTCCAGCGACGCCTTGGTGATGCCGAGCAAAACCGGCGAGGCTTCGGCGGGTTTGCCGCCCTTCTTCTCGACAGACTCGTTCTCGGCCTCGAACTCCAGCTTGTCCACCTGTTCGCCCCAGAGGAACTGGGTGTCGCCGGATTCGGTGATGCGGACTTTGCGCAACATCTGCCGGACGATGATCTCGATGTGCTTGTCGTTGATTGTCACGCCCTGGAGACGATAAACTTCCTGCACTTCGCCGACCAAGTGTTCCTGCAATTCCTGCGGTCCGCTGATCTCGAGGATCTCATGAGGATCCACCGGACCTTCGGTGAGCTGCTGGCCTTTCTTGACCATGTCGCCCTTGAAGACGATGACGTGGCGGCCGATCGGGATGAGATGTTCCTCTTCCGTGCCGGTCTGGACATCCTTGACGAGCACGCAGCGCTTGCCGCGCACGCTCGAGCCGAAGTCCACGATGCCGTCAATCTTGGAAATCTCCGCCGCGTCTTTCGGACGGCGGGCCTCGAACAATTCGGCCACACGCGGCAGACCGCCGGTGATGTCCTTGGTCTTGGCGCTCTTGCGCGGCGTCTTCGCCATCAGAGTGCCGGCCACGATCTTGTCGCCTTCATGGAGCACGATATGCGCGCCGGAAGGGATTGGATAGTTGGCCACGACTTCGCCCTTGTCATCGCTGATGATGACCTGCGGATGCAAATCTTCCTTGTGGTCAATGATGACCATGGCTTCCTGGCCGGTGGTCTCGTCCATTTCCTGCTTCATCGTCACGCCTTCGATGATGTCATGGAACTTAATCTTGCCGGCTTTTTCGGAAAGAATCGGCACGTTATATGGATCCCACTGGACAAACGTGTCGCCCTTCTTGATCTGCGAGCCGTCCTTGAAGGAGATGACCGCGCCGATGACGATGGTGTGGTTTTCCAGTTCGCGGCCGGTGTCGTCGTGGATGGAAATCGTGCCGTTTTTGTTGAGCACAATGTTGTTGCCGTCCTCCAATTGAACGACGCGGAGTTCGTTGAAACGAATTTTGCCATCGTGCTTGGACTTGACCTGCGGAACCTTGAACACCTGCGCCGCCGTGCCGCCGATGTGGAACGTCCGCATCGTCAGCTGCGTGCCGGGTTCGCCGATGGACTGCGCAGCGACGATGCCGACAGCTTCGCCGAGTTTCACCAGCGCGCCGGTCGCAAGGCTTCGGCCGTAGCAATGGATGCAGATGCCGTGCTTGCTTTCGCAAGTGAGCACGGAGCGGATACGCATGCGGTCAATGGCCGTGGCCTCGAGACGCTTCGCCTTCTCTTCGTCAATCTCCTCGTTCGCGTGGATGAGAAATTCCTTCGGGTTCGTCGGGTTGACGATGTCGTCGCAGGCAAAACGTCCGACGATCCGGTCGGCGAGCTTGACCACTTCATCTTCACCTTCGTAAACCGCGGAGACCCAGATGCCATTGGTCGTGCCACAATCCTCTTCCTGCACAATCACGTCCTGGGACACGTCTACAAGCTTGCGCGTCATGTAGCCGGAGTCGGCGGTCTTGAGCGCGGTGTCGGCGAGGCCTTTGCGCGCGCCGTGCGTCGAGATGAAATATTCCAACACCGACAGACCTTCGCGGAAGTTCGCCAAAATCGGCTTCTCGATGATGTCGCCGCTGGGCTTGGCCATGAGGCCGCGCAAACCGGCGAGCTGGCGCACCTGCTGCTTGTTGCCGCGCGCGCCGGAATCCACCATCAAATAGACGGGGTTGTATTCCTTCTTGCCCTGGTTCTGTTCGAGCGTCTTGAACATCACGCTGGCGATCTGGTCCGTGCAATGCGTCCAGATGTCCACGATCTTGTTGTAACGTTCGCCCGGCGTGATGACGCCCTTGCGATACTGCTTCTCGACTTCGCCAATCTGCTTGTGCGCGCCTTCGATTTCCTGGTCGCGTTCCTTCGGGATGATCATGTCATCAATGCCAATGGATACGCCGGACTTGGTCGCCTCGCGGAATCCGAGCTCCTTGAGCTTGTCGAGCATGATCACGGTTTTCTCGTGACCGGCAAACTTGTAACATTTCCAGATCAGGTCGCCGAGCTGGCTCTTGCCGGCGGAGCGGTTGAAAAAGCCGAGTTCTTCGGGCCAAATTTCGCTGAACAACACGCGACCGACGGTCGTCTCGATGATTTTTTTGGTCGCGTCGCCATAGACGGTTTTGCGGCCGAAATCAGGATTCGACAAACGAATACGGTCGTGCGTTTTCATCGCGCCGTCGTCGTAGGCGAACTGGACTTCTTCCTTCGTGCCAAACAACGGCAGGTCTTTGGGATCGGCCGGCGCAGCCTTGCGCGGTTCGGCGGTGACATAATAGCAACCGAGCGTGATGTCCTGCGTCGGCGTGATGATGGGCTTGCCGGATGAAGGCGAGAAAATATTATTCGTCGCCATCATGAGCAAACGAGCTTCCATCTGCGCCTCGACCGACAGCGGAACGTGAACGGCCATCTGGTCACCGTCGAAGTCGGCGTTGTAAGCGGTGCAGACCAGCGGATGAATACGAATCGCCTCGCCTTCAATCAGCATCGGCTCGAACGCCTGGACGGACAAACGGTGCAAGGTCGGCGCGCGGTTGAGCAGCACCGGATGACCCTTCGTCACTTCTTCCAAGACATCCCACACTTCGCGTGTCTGGCGCTCGATCATTTTCTTCGCGCTGCGGACGGTGTGAACATAGCCGAGTTCTTTCAAGCGACGGATGATGAACGGCTCGAACAAAACCAACGCCATCTTCTTCGGCAGACCGCACTGGTTCAACTTCAATTCCGGCCCAATCACGATGACAGAACGGCCAGAGTAGTCCACGCGCTTGCCCAGCAAGTTCTGACGGAAACGGCCGCCCTTGCCCTTGAGCATGTCGCTCAAAGACTTCAGCGAGCGGTTGCCCGCGCCGGTGACCGGACGTCCGTGACGACCGTTGTCGAACAACGCGTCCACAGCTTCCTGCAACATGCGCTTCTCGTTGCGAATGATGACTTCCGGCGTCTTAAGCTGGAGCAACGTGCGGAGACGGTTGTTGCGGTTGATGACGCGGCGGTAAAGATCGTTCAAGTCCGACGTCGCAAAACGGCCGCCTTCGAGCGGAACCAACGGGCGCAAGTCCGGCGGAATCACCGGCAGCACTGTAAGAATCATCCATTCCGGACGGCTCTTCGACGAATGCAAACCCTGCAACAGCTTGATGCGCTTCGCCAATTTTTTGCGGATCTGCTTGCTCTTGGTTTCCGTCATGGCGCGTTCCAACTCATGCGCACCCTTGACCAAATCCACGCGTTCCAAGGCTTCGCGCACGGCTTCCGCGCCCATCTTGGCGACGAAGGCTTCCGCGCCATAAGTTTCGCGCGCCTCGCGGCATTCGAGTTCGCTCAATAATTGATGCGCCTTCAACGGCGTGTTGCCGGGATCAATGACCAAATAATCTTCGTAATAAATCACGCGTTCCAAATGGCGCGCGGTCATGTCCAGCGCCAGACCAATGCGCGAGGGCATGCACTTAAAGAACCAGATGTGGCACGTCGGCACGGCCAGTTCGATGTGACCCATGCGTTCGCGGCGCACGCGCGCGAGCGTCACCTCGACGCCGCAACGGTCGCAGACGATGCCGCGATGCTTAATGCGCTTATACTTGCCGCAGGAACATTCCCAGTCCTTGACGGGACCGAAAATGCGTTCGCAGAAAAGGCCGCCCTTTTCCGGCTTGAACGTGCGGTAGTTGATGGTCTCGGGATTCTTGACTTCGCCCTTGCTCCAAGAGCGGATGGCGTCGGGTGACGCGAGCGTGATCCCGATGTAATCCACCTGGTTGACTTTTTCCAAGCCCAGCAACTCACGGGCGTTTTCTTTTGAAGTAGTCATAAATAATTTATTCCGTGGTCAAAGCCGCAACCGCCTGGCTGTTATCGGTTGGATGTTCAGCCGGGTTGGTGTAGCCGACCTTCACATCAAGGCCGAGCGACTGCATTTCCTTCACGAGCACGTTGAACGATTCCGGGATGCCTGCTTCGAGCGAGTTGTCGCCCTTCACGATGCTCTCGTAGATGCGCGTGCGGCCCTGCACGTCGTCGGATTTCACGGTCAGGAGCTCCTGCAACGTGTAAGCCGCACCATAGGCTTCCATCGCCCACACTTCCATTTCGCCGAAGCGCTGGCCGCCGTATTGCGCCTTGCCGCCCAGCGGCTGCTGGGTGACGAGCGAATACGGACCGACGGCGCGGGCGTGAATCTTGTCCGCGACCAAGTGGCCGAGCTTCAGCATGTAGATGTAGCCAACGACAATTTCCTGGTCGAACTGTTCGCCGGTGCGTCCATCAATCAAATGCGTCTTGGCGTGTTCCGGCAGACCGGCCTGCTTGAGATAACCGCGAATTTCCTTTTCCTTCATGCCGTCAAACACCGGCGTGGCGAACTTCAAGCCGAGCAGCTTCGCCGCCCAGCCCAAGTGCGTTTCCAAGACCTGTCCGACGTTCATACGGCTCGGCACGCCCAGCGGATTCAAAACGATTTCCACCGGTGTTCCGTCCGCGAGATACGGCATGTCTTCTTCCTTAACAATCTTGGCGACGACACCCTTGTTACCGTGGCGTCCGGCCATTTTGTCACCGACTGACAATTTACGCTTGGAGGCGATGTAAACCTTCACCGACTTGACGATGCCGGCTTCGATGCCTTCACCGGCATCGGCGCGTTCCATCTCCTCGTCGTATTGCATCTGCAAATCGTCGAAATTCTTTTTGAATTGCCCGATGATTTCCGTGATCTTGTTGCGGATCGGCGACGGATCAATTTCGATGCGGTCGTAGACCGTCGCGAGCTTGCGCAGCAGCGTCTTCGTGATCTTGCGGTTCGCCGGAATGATGATTTCGCCGGTCTCGGAATTCACGACGTCGAGCGGAATTTTTTCGCCGAGCAGAATGTTGCTCAACGCTTCCGTCAACTGGTCCTGCAATTCGTTCAATTTCTTCTGGTGGTCGGACTCGATCTGCTTCGAGTGCCGTTTTTCCTCACCGGAAGAGGATTTGACCGTGCGCTCGCCGTCTTTCTTGGACGAAACTTTCACGTCCATGACGATGCCATAGGTGCCTGATGGAACCTTCAGTGAAGTGTCCTTCACGTCCGCAGCCTTTTCGCCGAAAATGGCGCGGAGCAAACGTTCTTCCGGCGCGAGTTCGGTTTCGGACTTCGGCGTGATTTTGCCGACGAGAATGTCGCCGGGCTTCACTTCCGCGCCGATGCGGATGACGCCGTCGGTGCCAAGATTCTTCAATGCTTCATCGCCGAGGTTCGGGATGTCGCGCGTGATTTCTTCCGGTCCGAGCTTGGTGTCGCGGGCCGCCACTTCGAATTCATCAATGTGAATCGAGGTGAAAATGTCTTCCTTGACGATCTTCTCGCTGATGAGAATCGCGTCCTCGAAGTTGTAACCGTTCCACGGCATGAAGGCCACGAGCACGTTGCGACCGAGCGCGAGCTCGCCGCCCTGCGTGCAGGGACCGTCGGCCAGAACCTGGCCCTTTTTGATGTGATCGCCCTTTTCCACCAGAATTTTCTGGTTGATGCAGGTCGCCGCATTCGAGCGCATGAACTTGCGCACCGGATAGACGGAAACGCCGTTCTCCGGGTCATGCTTAATTTTCTTTTTGCCTTCGGGCAGCTTGCCGTCGGCGGTGATGATGATCTGGTTGCCGTTGACGGATGCGACCTTGCCGGATTCTTCCGACACCAGCACGGCGCGGGAATCGCGGGCGACGCGCTCTTCCATGCCGGTGGCGACGAGCGGCGCGTCGGTGACGAGCAGCGGCACGGCCTGGCGTTGCATGTTCGAACCCATCAACGCGCGGTTGGCGTCGTCGTGTTCGAGGAACGGAATCAGCGACGCCGCAATCGAAACAAGCTGCTTCGGCGACACGTCCATGAAATCCACCTTCGCGGGTTCCACGTCAATGAACTCGCCACGCTGACGGCAGACCACGCGGTCCGTCGTGAAATGACCTTTGTCATCAATCGGCGAATTTGCCTGCGCCACGATGAACTGTTCCTCGCGGTCGGCGGTCAGGTATTCAATTTTTTCAGTGACCTTGCCGTGGTCCACCTTGCGATACGGCGTTTCCAGGAAACCGAATTCGTTGATGCGTGCAAAGGTCGCGAGCGACGCGATGAGGCCGATGTTCGGGCCTTCGGGCGTTTCAATCGGACAAATGCGGCCGTAGTGCGACGGATGCACGTCACGGACTTCAAAGCCCGCGCGGTCACGCGAAAGGCCACCCGGCCCGAGAGCGGACAAGCGGCGTTTGTGCGTGAGTTCGGCGAGCGGATTGATCTGATCCATGAACTGCGACAGCTGGCTGCGGCCAAAGAAATCGCGAATCACGGCGGAGAGCGCCTTCGGATTGATGAGCTTCTGAGGCATCATCTGCTCGATGCTCTGGTCAAACAACGTCATGCGTTCCTTGACGAGGCGTTCAGTGCGCGCCAAACCGACGCGGCACTGGTTGGATAGCAATTCCCCAACCGTGCGGATGCGGCGGCTGCCGAGATGGTCAATGTCATCCACGCTGCCCTCGCCCTTTTTGAGCCGGAGCAGATACTTCGTGGCGGCGACCAAATCTTCCTTCATCAGAATGCGCGAATCCTGCTTGTCCTTGAGGCCGAGCTTCTGGTTGATCTTGTAACGGCCCACGCGGCCCAAATCGTAGCGCTTCGGATCGAAGAACAAACGCTTGAGCAACGCACGCGCGTTCGCGGCCGTGGGCGGATCGCCAGGGCGCAGGCGGCGGTAAATATCCTTCAACGCCTCTTCCTCGTTTTTCGCCGGATCCTTTTTGAGGCATTTGATCATGATGCCTTCGTCCACCGAAGTGTCCACGACCTTGATCTTGGTGATACCCAGTTCGGCGATCTGCTTGATGACCGCCTTTGACAGCGGCTCAAACGCGCGCGCCACGACCAGGCCTTTTTCCTCGTCGGTCGCGTCATGGATCAAAACGCGGTTCGGCAAATCTTCGAGCTTCTCGGCTTCCTTGACCGTAAGTTCCTCAATGTCGTAAAACAGCTTGAGAATCTCCTCGTCCGAGCCGCGGGTCTTCTCGCCATTGTCCTTGCTCTTCATGTTGATGGTGCTTTCAACATCGAGGAATGACAGCGCGCGGAACAGCGTGGAGGTCAAAAATTTCCGGCGGCGTTTTTTGCGGTCGAGATAAACGTAAAGCAGATCGCTCGTGTCAAACTGCGCCTCATACCAGGAACCGCGGTCGGGAATGACGCGGAAGCTGTGCAGCAATTTTCCGTTCGGATGCTGCGTGGCTTCAAACGCGATGCCCGGCGAGCGGTGCAACTGCGAAACAACGACGCGTTCCGCACCATTGATGCAGAACGTGCCTTGCGGCGTCATCAAAGGCAGTTCGCCCATGAAAACCTTTTCTTCCTTGCCGCCCTTGCCCTCTTCCTTGAGCACAAAGGTGACGTAAAGCGGGGCGCCGTAGGTCAGGCCTTCGCGCAGGCATTCCAGCCAGTCGAGCTTGGGCGCGCCAACCTCGTAGGATTTGTATTCCAGCTTGCATTTGCCGTCATAGCTCTCGATGGGAAACACTTCGTGAAATACCGACTCAAGGCCGGCGCTACGGTCGCGTTTTCCGGGGGCGTCGGCTTGCAGGAATTCCTTGTAGGAATTGGTCTGCAGCTCGATCATGTTCGGCGGAACAACGATCTCTTTGATTTTGCCGAAGTTGATTCTTTCAGTGGCTCGCGATGGCATTTGGACTTTCTGGTTTGGCCCGGCAACAGCGCCGGACCGGTAAATTTACTTAACGACACAAGGCAAGGCCGTCGCGTTCAACGACGAACTTGCCAAAACTACTAAACCTGTTTTGACCGACCCGATTTGATGACTCAAAATTCAAAAATAAACCGCACCCGCAATTTCGCGGGAAAGGGGCGACGGCAAAACGCCGCCGCCCCGTTAATTCCACAATTACTTGACTTCGACTTTCGCGCCGGCTTCTTCCAGCTTCTTTTTGGCGGCGTCAGAGTCAGCCTTGTTCGCGCCTTCCAGCACGGGCTTCGGAGCGCCTTCGACCAGCGCCTTGGCTTCCGCCAAGCCGAGGCCGGCTTTGATTTCGCGCACAGCCTTAATGGCCGCGATTTTCTTGTCCGCCGGAGCGGAGACGAGGATCACGTCAAATGTGTCCTTCGCTTCAGCAGGCGCGGCAGCACCAGCGGCAGCGCCACCGGCAGCAGCCACCGCGACCGGCGCGGCGGCAGAAACGCCCCACTTGGTTTCCAGTTGTTTCACGAGGTCGGCGGCTTCCAAGACCGTCAACTTGCTCAATTCTTCCACGATGTTTGCGATGTCAGCCATATTACTTTTCTTTCTGTCGTCTCGTCGTCCGCCGCGGCCCCGGCGAATTTCAGTTCACGGCCTGCAAACCGACGATTTACTTTGTTGTTGTTTGTTACTCCGGCTCGAAACTTAAAATTTCAAACCGGAAATTGTTTATGCTTTTTCGGACTTGGCCTTGATGACCTGCGCCAGCTGGACGGCCGGCGTGTTGATCAACGTCGCCAGCTTCGTCGCCGGAGCGGCGAGCAGGCCGAGGATCTTCGCCCGCAGCACGTCGAGGCTCGGCAAATCCGCCAGAGCGATGATGCCCGCTTCTTCCAGGCGCTGATTGTTCAAGAAGCCGAATTTAATTTTCAGCTTGTCGAACTCCGCGCCGAAATTTTTCAGCGCCTTCGCGGCGGCCGAAATATCCTTCTGCCCGGTCACCACGGCCATCTGGCCGGCGAGCGACCCGTTCAAATCCGCCACGCCGGCTTCCTTTGCAGCCACCCGGAAAACGGAATTCTTCACGACGTGAATTTCCGCGCCCGCCGTTTTCAGTCGTTTCCGCAGTTCGGTCAAGTGGGAGACCTTGAGTCCTTGATAACCGACGACGATGAAGAACGGCGAGCCGTTCAACCGTGTGGCGTATTCCTTCGTCAATAATTGTTTTTCAGCACGCATGGGAAAAATTTGGTTAATTGTTTGCGAACTCGCGGATGTCCACACGCACCGGCGGACTCATGGTCGCCGACAGCGTGCATGAATTGATGAACGTGCCCTTTACACTCACCGGGCGCGCCTTGGCGATGGCCTCGATGACCGCGCGCGCATTTTCTTCGATCTGTTCCGGCTTGAACGAAGCCTTGCCCACGATGACGTGAACATTGCCGGCCTTGTCCGTCTTGAATTCCACGCGGCCCGCTTTGACTTCTTTCACGGCCTTGGCCGTGTCTTCCGTCACCGTGCCGGTTTTCGGATTCGGCATCAGGCCGCGCGGTCCGAGCACTTTGCCCAGTTTGCGGACTTCAATCATCGCTTCCGGCGTGGCGATTGCCACGTCGAAATCGGTCCAGCCGCTCACGCACTTGGCAATCATGTCCTCGAAGCCGACGTTTTCCGCGCCGGCAGATTTCGCGGCGTCTGCCGCATTGCCTTTGGCGAAAACCAGGACGCGCACCGTCTTGCCGCTGCCGTGCGGAAGCGGAACTGTGCCGCGAACCATCTGGTCGGACTGCTTCGGGTCAACCCCGAGGCGGAACGCGAGATCAATGGTCTCGTTAAATTTTGCCTTTGGGAACTTGGCGAGGACGCCAACGGCGTCCTTCAACGGATAAGTCTTTTTCGCATCCACAACTTCGAGTGCTTTCTTGAATCGTTTACTGGGCATTTTGTTTTGTGCGGTGCAAGCGAGCTTTCGGCTCTCCCGCGGTTTTATTTACTGTTTCGGACGTTCGAAAATATATTGCGCATTACAGCCATCCACTGATTGGGGCGGCGCAATGGCAATCAACCTCCAACCGCCTTGACTGGCTTTGTTCAGACCCGCCTGAAAATCTGAAGATTGGTAACACAGATTAACGGACTTGTATTCCCACTGTTTCGTTTTGCAGCTTCCGTTGAAAGTCGTGGTGCAACCGGCAAACACAAACGAAGCGAGAACGAGAACCAAAAGGTATTTGATTTTTGTTTTCATGCTTCGTGTCTTTGTGTCTTGGTGGTTGATGTTCAGCCGACAACTTCGATTCCCATGCTGCGCGCGGTGCCGGAGATGATCCGGACGGCGGCGTCTTCGTTGGAATAATTCATGTCCTTGGACTTGATTTTGATGATGTCCAGGATTTGCTTGCGCGTCACCTTGCCGACCTTGTCCTTGTTCGGCACCTTAGATCCGGCGGTGATGCCCGCAGCCTTTTTCAAAAGTATCGAAGCCGGCGGCGACTTGGTGATGAACGTGAACGACTTGTCTTGATATACGGTGATGACGACGGGGATCACCATGCCGGCATCGTTTTTGGTCGCCGCGTTGAATTCTTTGCAGAACGCCATGATGTTGACGCCGTGCTGGCCGAGCGACGGGCCTACGGGCGGCGCGGGATTGGCCTGGCCGGCGGCAATCTGCAACTTGATGTATCCTGTGATTTTCTTTGCCATAAAAATAATTAAGCTTTTTCAATCTGCCAGTATTCCAACTCGACCGGCGTGTTGCGTCCGAAAATGTTGACGGTGACTTTCAGCTTGCCGCGTTCGGGATCAATCTCCTCGATCACGCCGCTGAAATTCAGGAACGGACCGTTGTTGATCTTGACCGTTTCGCCGACTTCAAAATTGACCTTTGGTTTTTCCGTTTCTTCCGATGCGGAAATCTGCGCCTTGATCGCCTCGACTTCGGCGGTCGGCGTCGGCACCGGCGGTTCGCCGCCAACAAACCCGATCACGCCCTGTGTTTCCTTGATGAAATACCACGGCTCCTCGATGATGCGATTGTTTTCGTCCAGCAGCACCATGTCCACGAAAACATAGCCCGGCCAAAGTTTGCGGTTGGACACGGTCTTCTTCTGGTTGCGGACTTCGACAACCTTTTCAATCGGCACGAGGACTTCCTTGACGTAGTCCTGCATCTCGTCGGTTTTGACGCGCTTCTCAATGCTGTCCTTGACCTTGTTTTCCTGGCCGGACAGCGTCTGGATGATGAACCATTGATTGCGCATGATCAGAGCCTGATGAAAAAGACATTCATAATGAAGTCCACCGCGACGGTGAACGCACCCAGCACACCGATGGAAACCATGACCAGTGCGGTGGAACCTTTCAGTTCCTCCCAACTCGGCCACGAGCATTTTTTTAGCTCCTCGCGCGTTTCCTGAAAATAGACGGCCAGGCGCCGGATTTGTCCCTGCCACCACAGGATGCCGAAAAGCGCTCCGATGATGACCACCCAAACCAAAATTTTTGTCAGATCGTTCACAATTTTATCTTAGCTTGCCGGGCCTTGCCCTGCGCATTTTTCCGCTCTCGCATCCAGCCAGCGAAAGCTGGCGGAGAGGGAGGGATTCGAACCCCCGTTGAGCTTTCGCCCAAAGCGGTTTTCAAGACCGCCGCGATAGACCACTCTGCCACCTCTCCGGGGCAGTTGATAGCCTCTGGTTGATAGTTGATAGTCCTGTTTTCGCCGCGTTTTTTATTTGCTATCAACTTTCAACTATCAACTTTCAACAAACGCTGGCACGGCGTGTAGGACTTGAACCTACAACCAACGGTTTTGGAGACCGCTACTCTACCAATTGAGCTAACGCCGTGTCCTGTCAAACCGTTTCATTTTTGGACGAAAAGGGAGCCGGGGCATTCAATCCCCAGCTCCCGTGTTTCAAACTCAATTAAGCGATGACTTCCGTAACGATGCCCGAACCGATGGTGCGGCCGCCTTCACGGATGGCGAACTTCAAACCCTTGTCCATGGCGACGGTCTTCTGCAGTTCGACTTCCACCGTGACGTTGTCGCCGGGCATTACCATCTCGACGCCGGTCGGCAGCGTGAGCGTGCCAGTGACATCCGAGGTGCGGAAATAAAATTGTGGACGATAGTTGGTGAAGAACGGCGTGTGACGGCCACCTTCATCCTTGGTCAAAACGTAAACTTCCGCCTTGAACTTCGTGTGCGGCTTGATAGTGCCGGGCTTGGCCAGAACCATGCCGCGTTCCACTTCTTCCTTCTTGGTGCCGCGCAGCAGGACGCCGACGTTGTCGCCCGCGCTCGCCGAATCCAAAAGCTTGCGAAACATTTCGATGTCGGTTGCCACCGTCTTCTTGGTGTCCTTCAAGCCGACGATTTCGACTTCTTCCACCTTCTTGAGCACGCCGCGCTCGACACGACCGGTCACGACCGTGCCGCGACCTTCGATGTTGAACACGTCTTCGACGCACATCAAAAACGGTTTGTCAATTTCGCGCTGGGGAAGCGGAATGAACGAGTCAATGGCGTCCATCAATTCCTGAATCGCCTTTTCGCCTTCCGGCTTGTCCGCCATCGCCGCCGCAGAGCTGCCGCGGACGACCGGCGTCTTGTCGCCGGGAAAACCATACTTGGTGAGCAGGTCGCGGATTTCCATTTCGACGAGGTCGAGCAATTCCTTGTCGTCCACGAGGTCAATCTTGTTCAGAAACACCACGATGGCCGGCACGCCGACCTGGCGGGCGAGCAAAATGTGTTCGCGCGTCTGAGGCATTGGGCCGTCCGCCGCGCTGACGACGAGGATCGCGCCGTCCATCTGCGCCGCGCCGGTGATCATGTTCTTCACATAATCCGCATGGCCGGGGCAGTCAACGTGCGCGTAGTGGCGTGCCGCGCTTTCGTATTCGACGTGCGAGACGGCGATGGTGACGGTTTTGTTTTCGTCGCGCACCGTGCCGCCCTTGGTGATGTCCGCATATGAGATCGGTTTGGCCAGACCTTTTTTGCTCTGGGTGTGGACAATTGCCGCGGTCAAGGTGGATTTGCCGTGGTCAACGTGACCAATCGTGCCGACGTTGACGTGCGGTTTCGTTCTTTGAAATTGCTCTTTAGCCATTTTATTCTCCTGCGTTAATGTTTCGTTCGTTGCCCGTTTCGTTTTTTAATGGAGCCCATGATCAGGATTGAACTGATGACCTCGTCCTTACCAAGGACGTGCTCTACCAACTGAGCTACATGGGCGCACTCGAATCATAGTCCAGCCTGATAGCAAAGCGCAAAACGACAAAAAACCAATCCCCTCGCTCGTTTTCCTTGAAAATTCGAGGGGCAATCGGCTATTTGACTTTTTACGGACTTGCTACGCCGGATAAAATATGAAACGACGACTTTCCTGTCAACACACAATTTAATTTTTTCTTGGTCGTCTGATCAAGCAAATTTCCCGCGTTTTTTCTCCAAGCGTCCCAGCAGCCGCAGCAGGCCATCCAGAATCGTCAGCGGATGCGGCGGGCAGCCCGGAACGAACAAGTCCACCGGCACGACGGAACCCGCGCCATTCATCACTTGCGGATGACCGAT
>Ga0181508_1269542_pt1 | contig 13851 bp, 12 predicted proteins | sample PEATcosm2014_Bin_15_FD_135916 | JGI IMG/M metagenome (GOLD analysis project Ga0181508, IMG submission 135916) | Metatranscriptome of peatland microbial communities from MTU Mesocosm Facility, Houghton, MI, USA - PEATcosm2014_Bin10_10_metaT... | ecosystem: Environmental > Terrestrial > Soil >... | reverse complement strand
CTCAAGAACCAAGAAGCAATTGTCGAAGGTGTTGACCGAGAAGCTGCCAAACAAGCTTTCTTCAACTGCTTCACGCCTGACAACGTTACTGTCACTGAAGTTCGTTCCGTCGAGAACGATAAGATGCAAGGCCGGATCTACCTCGGTAATCCACCCGAGTATATGCGTTGAATTCGCTTATTGCTACCCGCCTTGCATGCGATTGCAGGACCTTTCTCCAATTAGAATGACCTGGGCGGTTAAATTATACCGCCCAGCGTCTCCTCGGGTTGTTTTATTTCTTGTTGCCTACTAATCTTCCATCGAGAATAGGGTACTACCGGTTTTTCTCCCCACTCCGCCTTACAATTCTTACAGGAATGGATCACTCGCTCGTAGTCTTCTGACATTTGGTATTCATGGTATTCTCGAACACCACAACCTGGGCACTTGGCAAAGTGTGAAATCTTTCTGTCATGAATGTACCTAACGTCAATCCAGAGAACGAAAGTAAGAATCTGGCGGTATAAGAAGAGACCTGGAGTAAGAACAACTAAAAGAACATCCCACCAGAAAGTTGAAGGTTCAGCTTCAACAACCGGATTCAGATCTTCTTGGGTTATTACAATCTTCTTTTCTTCAGGTTGTAGAAATTCAATTTCAAGGTTCATGATAGAAACAACTTTGCTTCTTCAATTCGCCGTTCCTTCAAACCAGGTAGAACAGCAAATGTTCCAGCGACGAACGCGTGGTCCATATCAAGAAATTCTCCTGCAGCCTGAGGTATCCCCCCGTGTAGAAGGTCAGACCACATTCTCGGTGCTTTCTTTGGAAGTGCCCAAGGGCCTCCGTCAAGATTGAAGCAGAGAGAGCAGAGAGCGTCGAACTGGTTCTGGTTCAAAGACGCTGTGGATGGTAGCATACTACTCAGTTGAGTTGCTACAACATTCAAGTCAAAATCGAGAAATGTTTCCGCCTGATCTTCAGAAATTGTCATATTCGCGACTACATTCTTCGTATGCCCCCAACCAATTGTCCAGACATCGGCGGGACACAAGTAAGAAGTGAGGTATAACCCTTCAAACTTCTTTACAAGATTCTTGCAGTTTACCGAGTAAGTCATTTCTTCTCTGTTGTAGTTTCTTGTGTGACGGTTGCTGTAGTCGTAGTTGTTACCTTTACACCTTGCTGGAGCTTCTTAGCTTCTTCAAGAATTGGAGGGAGCTGGAGTAGTGCTTTATACTTCCTCCAATAAGCAGTTAGAGCTGCTCCACCAAGTAAGACTGCTTGGTGCCAAACAAGTTGCCAGTTAATCTGGCGACTTCCAGTAAACCGTTGCTCAAAAACAATCTCTGCTACCGGAAGTAGTGGAATAGAAACCGTCCAAAGTAAACCTAGAACCCACGGCTTCCAGTTTATTTGTTGTATCTGGTTTGGAGACATTTCTGCTTTCCTAAATTTCTCGAAATCTGAAACTACCTTCCTGGAAAACCAGGAACATTTCTGATCTTAGGATCCAAATCAGTTGGTTGGGGCCAAGAATTCCCGGTTGGAGGTTGTGGCTGCTTTTTCAGTGAACAACCACTAAGAAGAAGGACCAGCACAAGATACTTCATTTTTCCCAAATTTCCGTAAGATACCGGGGAGCCTTAAAAAGCTCTCCGGTCTCCTTTCAGAGTCTTTTCTTACAGCAAAGCTTCAATTTCAGGCAACAGGTTTGTAAGAACACTTACAATGGCGTTTGCAGTTTGGACATGGTTAGAATTCTTAACAAAGATCCCAGCTGCTGAAATTCCAAGAGTATACAGAAGACCGACAATCTTGCTAACTTCACTTTGTGGCGCTGTAGACGTTGTAGACGTTGTAATCGAACCTGTACTAATTGTTCCCATTTTCTTTTCCTTTCTTAACTTACTGGAGTGAAACAGTTTAGAAGCGCGAGCAACACTCGGAACTAATGCTCCTTCATGACCTAGCTTCCACTTGGAGGCGTGTACCAGTATGTCGGCGGAGCCGGCCAACTCAACGGACCCCCTGGAAGGGCAGCTTTGCCTGCAGACTGAGCGGCGGCCGATGTCACTGAGCCAGCGATCAGATAGGACAGGGCGAGCTCGCGATATTGTTCGATAGGCATAAAGTACTCGCTCTGGGTTGCGGCTTGCGCCAAATCTCCGGCATTCACGACAAGTAGGGCACCGGGGGTCGGCGTGTTAGGCTGGCCAGCGAACGCCACGAAGTTTTGCTGGGGAAGGATCAGGCCCGGCGTTACGTTGTTGACCTGTCCGTTGATCCAGTTGCCTCGCGGATTCAACTTGAGTGGCGATCCTCCCAGCAATTCGGCGAGCTGTTGAGTTGTGAAATCGTCCAAAAAGTCCGGCGGGTAGCACGCCATCATCATGCCGAATTGCCAATAGAAAAGGCCTTGAGCGTAATTCGGGTTGATCCCTTTTTGCGTGACGGCTTGGGCGCACGCGGTGACGTTGATTGCAGACATGAATTTCCTTTCTTTTTGTCTTTAAACCTTTTTATCTTGTTTGGTGATCACACATTGTTAGGCAATGGCAAGAAGACTTTCTACACCAAACTTTACACTTACTCGAATCTTTGTGAGTCTTGTCACATGCTACATCTGCCTTGTCGACACAAGAACAGTTAGCTTTGAACCCGCCAGTCTCTGAATTCTGGCACCACATCGGCTGACCGTCGTGCTGGGAGTTACCGTCACCCGGATAAGGTGGAATTGGAGTTGATTGAAGCGCAAGAGCCGCAACCACTACAAGTAGTGAAAGTAAGTATCTCATTTTACAACTTGAACTTTCTGTGTTGTGAAGGTCTTCAGAAACCAATCCATCAAGAACTCAGGTAAGCGGTTCAACGCACCGGATAGAATAATCTGCTTAAGCGTCGGTTTCTCTGGACTCAAATCTTTTTCAACTATTCCAAGAATGTTTGAACCGTGTTGAATTCCTACAGCAGCATATGTTGTCATAGTGTCAATGTTACTACTAATTCTAAACCACTCTGGATTACTCACTAACTTTGTTGCTGCAGGTAGTAGCCCGTTTATTCCACTTAACTCGTTCAGTGCTTCTGTTGTTGAGGTCAAAGAAGTTGTTAAAGCTGGAAGTGTATTTCCATCCAACTGTGCTTGAGTTTCTACAACAAACTTATCGAGGTCTTTTACAGACTGTAGAACAGCCGAAGAAGTCTCCAAAACTTTCTGGTGTTCTTCTTTAGAGGCAATTTCAAGTGTTGTTGATGTTCGAGCTAACTGTGCTGTCAACAAGTCAGAATTCCGTAGCAGTTCTTTCAGACCGTGCTTCCCGTTAAGTGTTGCATTCAAGTCAGAAAGTGTTGACTTCAAACTTGCTACTGTACTGTTAACTTCAAGAACAGCGCTATTCGCAGAAGTCAGAATATGGTGCATTCCCAACGTCAATGTAGATCCGTCTTGTGAAACAAAAGCAAGATTGTTTAAAAGACGTTGAAGTGGACTAACACATTCTACAACAAGCCATGTTAGAGACGCGAGGAGGCAACAAAGAAGGATGTAAACTACTTTCTTCATTTTATGACAACTCCTTTCATCCCAGCACCTTGAGCAGCGCTTCCACCTACAAAGGAAGTAGATGACACACTTACTTGGCCGGTTAAACTTGAAACAAACTTGATAGAATTGTCTCCAGCACCTACCGTGAAAGGACTTCCACTAACTACGGATCCTCCGACAGTTACAGAGTACGCACCACTTGATAACCCCCCAAGCAGGTACTGAACATTAGCAGCACAAACACCTGAAGAGGATGTTGGTGTGAAGTTACTCATTGTCGGGTGAGTTACACCACCTCTCGCTTCCAGTATGACAGCACACGTGTTAGCACCATACATCTGAGCGCCGTAGAAGAACCCATCACCTGTTGTAATCGGATTTGTTGTGAGACTAGTATCAGACAAGTTAGCAGCAACTTTGTGTACTGTGAAAGACTCAAGCGAAGTAGCAGATGCGTTACAAGATCCAGAACCCGAACAGATTGTAATTCTATCTGTGTTTCCTGCTCCGCCACTATAAGTTGACCCAGAATTACACTCAACACCACCAGGGCAATCCCAAGTTACATAGATGTTTGAAGGAGAGAGAAAGTTAGAGATGAGTCCGAAGTTTGGTGTTGGGTCCCCAGAAAAACCGTCACTCGTACCACTCTCGAGTTCCTGTACTATTCTTCCAGTATTTAATCCAGAACACCCACCAGTTCCAGGACAAGTAGTATGCCCTTCAGCATAAGCAGGGCCGTTAGATCCACTTGCTGCTTGCCCATTCTGGGGGTAATGAATTCTTGTAGCTATCTGCTGAGTTGTTGATGTGCTGACGAACCTAGCATCAACAATAAAGTGATCTCCACTCGTAGGTTTGATTTCGTCAAGGCAGTGGACGTCATAAAGAATAGTTACCGAAGAAGAGTTGTAACCTCCACTTTCATCTCCACACACTCGCATGTACTGAGAATTCTGATCACCATAAGCTGGGGCCCAAGAACCATGGTTTGCACTTGCCCATGAAGTTATTGCCATCAGTGAGGACGCTGGAGGAATAGAAGTGGTAGGTCCTGGCGCAGTATCAAGAACGTTAGAACGGCTGCCGCCAAACTGTAACTCATCACCCATTACTGTGTAGTCAGAGTTGTCCCCAAACGAGCAGTTATCGCTATTCTGGTAGTCGCTACCGAGTAGTGCCCCAACCTGGTAGTACTGAACATGTCCGAACATGTTACAATCATAATCACCAGCATAGGTTCGGAACTGTACCATAAGGTGTCCGCCAGATTTCAGAGTTGAAGAACTGTTATAGCTACTCCAAGAAGTTCTCGAGATAGCTCCATATCCAGCCCACTTCGGCCCATAGTTCCAACCAGTAAGACTTTGCGCAGTAGCATAATCTGTATAACCAAACAGGTACTGCATTGGTTGTGTTGTGAAACTTGTTGATCCAATGTTCGGATTGTTTGACGTAACCAGTGCAGTTATGACAGGTGACCCATACACCTGCCCCCACGACCAGGAGGTTTGGGTCGTCATAGCCTCAAGCCAATTCCGGTAAAACTGAGCAGTTTGGGAATTAGGAGCAAACAAGAAAGCGCCGTCAGACCCCCATCCCGTAGCTCCGACTGAATCTGGAAAGTAAAGAGGTGGAGCCGACCCATACATCGCTGGAGTAGGAATTGGAACACCGGCCTTCTGACTGTTGTAATCAGGTAAAACAAGAAACATCTTCCCAAGAGCTGTTGTTTGGCTCCAGTTTCCAGTAAGATCAAAACTCGGAGGTGTGGGAGATGCACTGCTTAACGAGTTGTTAAGAATCTGGACAGCATACTTAGTAGCACCTTGAACAGCGTTCTGTGTATAATCTGGTCCCCAGTGGCCAATTCCGGCTTCATAGTTTAGAATAGTAGAGAAGTTAAAGTCCCACCAGTAACTCTCAGAAGTAGCTAATTCAAGAACAGCTCGCTGGTCGTACTGAGCAAGAAAGAAATCAGTTGACATTCTCGGAACAGCCATGAACCCTGCTGTCCCGTTACCACTCCAAGCCGACGTGTCTCCCGCGTTTGTAGGCCATGTGTAAGGATTTCCAGTCTGGTCCTGGAAACTATGGTGAGCCGCCCATAACCAACCACAATCACCTGGCTGCCATGAACGGAAGTTCCAAACTGTTTCTGGAATAGTAGTAGATGCTACTTGGTTAGTTTGGTTTCCATTCAACACATACATCGAAGTATTAGAAGCAATGTTTACTATGTAACTTGGACCTTGTTCAATTCCTCCGTTGTTACCAATAACTCCAGAGTAGAGAAGTATAGCGTCACCGAAATTGAACTTGCTTGTAAAGGCTGTATTGTACCCTGTAACTATAGCTGTCTGACTAATCGAGTAGAATGTGCCTGAACTTGGTGCTACAGAAACTGCTGGAGTAAAGGTTGCGACCCCAGTTCCAGATGTGTACCCAGTAAGAAATGCTCGTTCATTCAACGTAGGAAAGAATATCTCGTTATTAGTGATGTTTGATAACCCTGTAGCAATTGTTACCTGAGTCGTACTTCCCGCAGTAGCTGTTCCGCTTGTGACTGTTGATGTCTGTGTTAAAGAAGATAGAATTGCGCTCTGGAAGATTGTGTAAGCATTGCTCGTAGAAGGTGATCCGTTTGACCAACTTGAAACTGTTCCTACTCCGGTTCCCGTGTTATATGTTGCTACTACACCGTAACTTGGATTTCCACTAACAGTAGCCTCAACAACATTATTCACGATACTAAAGGATGGAAATCCTACTGCTAACTGGAAACTCGTTCCGGAAGTTCCAGAAGCAAAACTTCCTGTAGCTCCAGAAGATATTGGAATCTGGTTGTTTCCTATACTAGTGTTAGTAGTCGAACACTGTGTGAAGTCTGTGGGGTCTCCAATGTCATTGTACGTCTTGTTTAACGCAGTAGTCTGTTCAGATGAAGACAGAAACGGCCAACCTGCCATAAAGTCCCAAGCCATTAGCCAGTTAGCACTTATGAAGCCGTCATTGTACGGAGTATTCTCGTTAACATCAAAGGAAACACCGAGGCCCCGTTCAAGGTTATCAATGGAGTACACTATCGCGTTTAGCAAAGTTTGGTTCGACTGGTCGACAAGAAACTGCATCGCTACGCTATTGTAACTATCATAGAAACCGGTTGAACCTTGGTTTGTTCCTCCATCAAAAATGTGCCGGTACCCAATTGTTCCAATATTGTTGAATCCGATCAAATCATCCCAGTAAGGATTGTCGCCTGCTGAGTTTATAGTTGTCGTGATTGTGAAACTTCCAGAGCAACTTGCTGTTCCAGACGAAGCGTTCCCAGATGTCGCTGAATAGAATCCATACCCACTAGCAGTTACAACTATAGATGTTATACTACCAGAAGAGACATTAACAGTGGCGGTAGCATCCTGCCCACCTGAAAAATTCTGGATGTCGAGACTACAAGTTCCAGTTCCGGAATATGATCCACCACTAACGTAAGTTGCAGCTGTTACTTGCCGTAACGACTGGTAACCAATCTGAGACACAACCACACAATTCAGAGACCCGTTGATTGTATCAAAAGTTGTTCCATTCGATCCACAAGCATCGTTCTGAGTATAATCTCCATTAGCCAATCCTGACGGCGCTGTAGCAGTAAAGGTGTATGTAGTTGCTCCTGTAACAGCATACGAACCAAATGGAACACCAGGCTTAGCCGAACTCACATACGTCCCATTCGTGTTAAGCAGAGTACTTGTACTTCCAGTTATCGAGAAGTATTCCTGTTTTCCGCCAGGTGAAGTAACCTGGACTCCGTGAGGATAGTTTGTTGTAACTGTTACTACTCCTCCACTTGCAGGGCTACCACTCTGTCCACTAACTACAATAGATACCAGACCAGTAGCTACATTACTGTTTGCTGTAGAAAGAGCAAGCTGGCGGAAGTTCGTTCCAGAAGAACCGTCCAGAAAACCCAGAGGTTGACTACCAAGTGTGTAAGCAGTCAACAAACCGCTTGAGGCGTTGTTTCCAGAACCACACGAGATGAAGGTTCCTGAGTTAGCAATGTTTACTCCTGCCTGAGTCTGAATCGTGTAGTTATTAGCATCTACAACACTTGCTACCGTTCGGATTCCATTAACTGTACTCGCGTTCAGAGTAGAAGCATTCGTACAGACACCCCAAACTACAATTGTATTTCCTACTGAGTACCCATGAGCCGTCTGAGTTAGTTTATAGGTGCCTCCAGTGTAAACTGCATTCGTTACTACCCCGCCTGCTGGAGAACTTGTACGCAAGTAGACGTTGGTCGACGGCTGAGCAAAGGCACAAAGTGCAGTAACTACAATTAGAGATGTTAATCTCATTTGATTGAAATGGTTGAGCTGAACGACGCTCCTACGTTTTGGTTCTGCGTATTTTGGACAGTCCAAGTTAACGCCGCACTTCCACCAGCTAGGTTGACGACCGATATCCCGCAATCCTGTTCGAGGCCAGATCCTGCATATGCGTAGGTCGTCCCTGTGCTGCCTGTTCCGGCACAACCGGTAGTAGATGCTGGGCATACTTCTGTGGCGGCTAGAAAACGCCCGGTACTAACTGCGGAGATAGTGTCGTAATCCTGATTCTGGTAAGACAAGACAAGCGCCGGATACCCGGAAGGCGTGATAGTCGCACCGCCGCAGGAGGTGGTAGAAGAGCAAGTAGTGTTGATAGCACAAGGTGTACTACCCGCTCCACATGTAGCAGAACTATCATATCCAGCCGTCGCTTTCGTGTCGAAGAATACCCATAGCGGAATCAGAGTTGACGGGTTAGTAGAGAAGGTTACTGTTATCGCCTCGGTCCCATTACAGGTAGCTGGGTAGTTTGTCGTATGCCACCACTGGATGGCAAACCCGTCTCCCGTTGAATCTAGTCGTGGAAACTAAGTATTGTTGCATTGATATTGTTATTTGACGTCATCGTCCAGGTTGGATTGACGGAGGCTGCGGTACTTTGGACCAGATATGCCATTGCTCCTCCGTAGGCATTCGAGTTACTAAACGCGGAATGGTTAGTAATTGTAAAAGAAGAGTCGATACTTGAGACATCAGAAGTGTCGTAGGCAATAGAACTGATAATCAACTCATTGTTAACTGTTGGCGTCACGGAACCGGGTTGAAACGTACTAGTTGGGCTCGACGTATTCGCGCTGTTATGTTGATCGACAATTGGCGTTGTTCCAGCTGACCAGCATGCGACATTGAGAGTCGGGTAGTTACCAGAAGCGTTTGAGGTGAACGTCATGCTTGAGGTGACTACTGGAGAGATCACATACCAGATACTGTTTCTGACAGATCCACCTGTAGAAATACCGTCCGTATAAGTATTGCCAGATGAATCGGTAACACCACCTGAATTGCTCCCGAGACTAATGCCGGCTGTAATTAAGCTAGCTCCCGTACAATTGATAGCAGAAGTAGTACAATTCGCACCGCCTGAACTCTGGCAAGATGTATTTGAGAGAAGAGAGAAACCGCTGCCACCTCCGCCACTTGAAGGTACTCCTCCAGGACCTGGAATACGGACTTGTGCCGCAACACTACACACAAGAAGGAAACTTAGAAGTTTCATACTAGTTAACAGTGTACACTACATGTGCGACGAAGAATTTAGCTGTCCCACCAGCAGTACCTGATACAAGCTCAAGGTAGTCGCCTGCTGAAAGAGACGTGTTCTGGAGTGTTGAAGAACAAGTAGTAACACCATTCAGTCCAGTTGTCCCTCCAGTATTAGAACAAGCTATTCCACCAGAAGAGGCTGTTGCTAGTGCACTCGACACAATGTTTGAAATAGTACCTGCGTGGTTTCTACCTACTATAACATTAGGTGTTCCTCCATCAGCGTTCACATCAAGTTCAACTATAGTAGCAGCGGCAGGAATGAAGCAGATTCTCGATTGGGGGCCGAGTTGACCGTTTGAAATAGCTGAACCACTTGTGTCACCTACTGAGATGTCACAGTCTCTATACGTGTTAACTACAGCAAGTTTAGAAGAGTTGACAGCGTTAGCTGTAATATCTGCTGTAGCAATAAGACTGTAAGAAAGCTGTGAGATTCCACTTGATGGCGCTCCCACATGAACAATTCCAGCAGCAGCTGGGGCAGTAGCAGAGTACTGGATTCCATATCCAGTGAAAGTAGCAGAGTTAGGCCCTAACAACTCAACAACATTCGAGGCCGTAGCGAAAGCAGTTGTATTTCCAATCAACTGAATCTGACTCGGATGAACTCCATCACTCGGTAGAGAAAGTGGTCCAGGCAAGTCAGTAGTAACTGTTCCAGTAGCAGACCCAGTATGTGAAATGTTTAACGTGCTCGCAGCATCGGTTCCAGATCCAGGAACAAACTGGAAAGTAATTCCTCCTGGAGTAGAAGCTGCTGCATGCCATTCTGTTCCAAGAAGTGTTGCTACTGGACTCGACTGGCTAACAGAAGAAGTAGCTGCAGTTGTATTTGCCCACGTCCAAGCTACTGCACTCGTCTGGTTAAACGTAGTTGTATACCCAGCATTAGACAACGTCAAGTTTGCTGCCGCACTAGTTATGGATGACCAAGGAACCGAACTCGCTCCTGGTGTCGCACAATTATTCGACCCAGAAGACAAGCCTTGGCTAAACTGTCCTCCAGAACACAAAGTTGGGTAGGATGCGAGATTTGTGGCTGTTGCTGCATTTCCAGTTGTATTCTGGTTAAGTGTCGGAAACGAAGTCATGTTGGCAGCACTCAACGCAGGAGCATTCTTCAACGTTGGCGCCTGAGCAGCACTACCAGTACCTGTCGAAGTTAGTACTTGGTCGGTAGCTGCTGTATTTCCACCAAGAAGAGCAATTGCGGAGGCTGTCGAGTAAGGAATGCTACCTAGTGCTGCTGTCAAGTTAGCGTTCGTCCCGCCGTAAGCCATTCCGATTAGAGAAGCATTCCAGGTCCCGCCTGTCATTGTTCCCATCGCAGAAAGTGGAAGGTAGGCTGACGTCAATGCCGTACATGTTGGAGCTGCGATTCCACTCACTACCGTGACTACTTGGTTTGAGCAAGTTGTAGCTGTTCCCGTTCCAGTTGCTGCTACGGCGGAAACTAGAGTCGTTCCGTTCGACCCGTACACAAGAGAGTGAGTTGTCGTGTTTGTTGCTACCGTCCCGTCAGCAGTCGGTACTGCTCCTGCTCCTGAAGGTAACTTCAATCCGGCGGTAGTTGAAGCTGCACTCATATCAAGAACAGCTGAAGATCCGCCGGCTAACGTGTGAGACGAATACGTAAAGTCACCATTTCCAGTGGTAAAAGGACTCCCCGCTCCACCACCAACCATTAGTGCGTTAGCTGCAAGCAATCCAGTTGAAGCTATAGCTGAAGTACTACTGAAGTAGAGCCCGCCTCCTGAAGTAGCTGAAGTTGGATAAGCTATACTCGAAAAAGCTGGATTAGCAGAACCTTGCCCAAGTAGCGGCACATTCAAAGAACCAGGTCCCACTCCAGCTATTGCTGTACTATTCGTCCAAACAGCTACTTGATACTGAGTCGGCGTTCCACTATTACTTACATTTCCACCACCAGGAGGTGTAGAACAGTTATTGCTTCCAGAAGAGAGACCTTGGCTGAATTGGCTTCCTGTGCAGAGTGCTGGATAAGAGTTAAGATTGGCTGCTGTGGCTGCCTGGAGATTAGTAACAACTGTTGTACTTGATACAACAAATGGAGCCGTTCCAGTTGTTACTGTAGAAGTAAACTGACCAGAAGCACTAAGTGTAGTAAACGCTCCAGTACTTGGAGTTGTACCACCAATCGGTCCAGGTACTGGAAATGCTGTAGTTGCTCCTCCAAGAGAGACCGAGGTTCCCGCGATTGTTATAGCTGAGTTAGCCAACGCAGCATTCGCTACTGTTGAACAAGTCGGTCCAGCTACTCCACTAACCGCAGAGATAAACTGGTTAGTGCAAGTCGTTCCAGTTCCTATTCCAGTTGCAGCAACTGCTGCTACCAACGTGTTCCCATTCGAACCGAAAGCAAGAGTACTGTTAGTCGCATTTACTGCAACATAACCGTTAACTGTAGGAAGAGCTCCTGCTGCTACTGGAATTCTCAATCCAGCAGTAGGAGATGTAGCGCTCAAATCGAGAATTGCAGAAGCTCCTCCGGCTAACGTGTGAGAAGAAAGAGTGAAGTCAGCCGAGTTAGCTATCTGTGTAGTAGAAGAAGCATAAAGTAACCCTCCACTCGTTAAAGAAGTAGGATAAGCTATGCTCGAGTAGCTTGGATTAGCAGAAGCTCCACCACTGAGTAGAGGAGTATTAACTGTTCCAGGTCCTACACCAAGAATAGAAGTCGCGTTATTCCAGATTGCTACTTGGTACTGAGAAGGAGATCCCGAACTCACAACATTACCGCCACCAGTAGGAGTTGAACAATTGCTACTACTCGCAGTTAACCCTTGGCTAAACTGTCCTGCTCCGCAGAGAGCCGGATAAGAAGGAGAAAGTGTTCCAGCTGAGAAAGATAGTCCAGTACCTAAAACAAGATTACTGAACCCACCAGACCCATTACCATAAAGGATAGAAGCACCAAGTGTAGGAGGAGCATAATCTACGCTAGCTACAGCGATAGATAGTGCTCCTGTTGTAGTTGTATTCTTTACAATTCCGGAACCCAGAGTAGCAAGGTTGACATTCGCTGTACCGAGTGTCAAAGTTGCTGAGTTTGCTACTCCTGTTCCTCCATTCACACTTGGTACTACACCGATGAGTGGAGACCAGAAAGTAGGAGAAGAACTTGGAGTATTTCCAGTATTACTCGCTTGCAGACTTACATACGGAATTCCGTTGTAGACTACTGTATACTGCTGCGCGTAAGTTGTACTTGGGTTGTAAGCACCAATGTACTGGATTTTGTTTGTATCAAGATAAACAAGGGCTGTGTTAGTAGCTGTTCTTGTTGTATTGAATACAGCCGAACTCGGTATCTGCGGAACCTGAGCCAGCGCCGCAGAAGCAACTAACAAGAAAGTTAGAATTCTTTTCATCTACATCGCCTCTATCTGTGCCCACGTCATTGTTGCTGTTACGAGATTACCTGAAATCTGAATCAAACTTTCAATCTGAGCCCAGGTTGCTAGAGCCGAGAGAAGGTTAGTTGACCCTGCTTGTCCAATTTCAATCTGTGCCCACGTCTGAGTTTCACTGACGCCTGACCCTCCCCCTCCACCGGGACAACTTGTCGTTAACATTCCAACTCCGTTTGTTACCTGGATACAGTAGACGTTATTTCCATAACCACTGAGATTCACCCAAGAAAGAGGAAAGGTTGGTGTGGCTGCACCTGGTTTGGATTCAGTGCAGACGTTTGCTAACTTGATTGGCGTACTGCTCGTTGGAATAGTACAATACTGGACATCTCCAGAACTAAACGAGAAGACGTAAACTGACTTGGCCGGTACCAAAGTATCGTTCGGAACTAGCGAAAAGTTTATTATTCCATTACGAATTGTAGAAGTGAATACCGGAGTAAGTATAGAAGCTGTGTTTGATGTGCCACTTGGTGTACTGAGTACGACACTTACAGATCCGTTGAAAGGTTGTCCAATCTGAGTATACCAAACATCAGAAATCTGAGTTTTACTCGGTTGTGCACCTAGAATTCCAGTTATACATAAGTATAAAACTACTCGATCCAAGCTCCGGCCTATTTGTTGCTGCCGGCTCAGCTTGGATCGAGTAGGTCTTGGGACGGGAGCTGCTAACTCCCGAGCAATAGGTTCGATCCCTACTCTGGCCATACACAGGTTACCTCTGATGTTTCATGCGCTCTCTCCGTGTCTACTGCTCAATAATCACGATTGAACCGGCTGTGATCGCCGTGCCCCGTGGCGAGATGGGGACGGCAATGGGGCCGGTCGGTGCGCTGTTTCCACAGGCTACAGTTGTGCTTGATCCCGTGGTGGTCGTCGTATCGGTAGCACACGCCGGGAAGATCGCGATTAACTCGTAGTAGACGGTCGTGCCAACCGTCTCGGACGGGTCGGTGAATGTGGTTGTCGATGCCGTAGATCCGGCGACACATGTCTGCCCCGTCATAGTGCCTGTGCAGCCTAAAAAGCTGAAGGGACCGTTCGCCGACGTCGAGGACAAAATCTCGACACCAGTTTGGTTGGCACCTGTGTTTGTCCATGTCATGACAACGGTTCGGGTGGTGGCTGATTGAGCGCACAGCCAACCCAGTGAACAAAACAGAAAGGCGATTACTCGTTTCATGGTTACTCCTTGCGGCACCGTTGCCGCTTAATAACTGTACCT
>Ga0181508_1112151_pt1 | contig 14005 bp, 14 predicted proteins | sample PEATcosm2014_Bin_15_FD_135916 | JGI IMG/M metagenome (GOLD analysis project Ga0181508, IMG submission 135916) | Metatranscriptome of peatland microbial communities from MTU Mesocosm Facility, Houghton, MI, USA - PEATcosm2014_Bin10_10_metaT... | ecosystem: Environmental > Terrestrial > Soil >... | reverse complement strand
ACTGGACTCGCTCTTATTGATTCAAGATTGTATAGCGTGTTTTTTACAGATCGTGGCGATGACCGCCATGTTATCAGTCTACGTAAAGCAAAGATCAATGGGGTCGGACTCGATTGATCTAACCCCATTGATTATGATTTGTCATCAATACATAGGTGTGAATCTGACAATCGTGTTTCTGACAAGCCGCTTGAAGTTTTTCCAGATAAAACAGGTATCCGCATCATGACAGAAAATCTCAGAACGATTATTTCCTCGAACAATAGCGTGTTGCGGCTGACCGGGAACGATCAATCTTCCAAGACGGGCTGAACTGACTTCTCAAGTTAACGAAGGAAGTAGATTACCTTATAATTTGCACAAAATCAATCGAGTCTGACCCCATTGACCCCATTGACACACGTCAGCCCAACCGACAAACTAGTCTGTGGTGGCGCCCTCATCCAGTTTGTGCCTATATGTATTGAGTTAGCCAGTTCATACAGGTACATGAATACGCTGCTTTATGTGCTTCAGATTGGCAACGATAGTAAAGGTCATGACGATGAGGAGAGACCAAGAACTCCATTTGCCAACGTGCACCGTAGACCAAGCGCCTAGTTGGTTTGGATATTTCCAGATGCCGAAAAACGTACTAATATTCTCGGCGAGCCAAATGAAGAAGCCGATGAGTACGAACGACAGCAGCAACGGCATCTTCCGTTCGCGGTCCAGAGGTCGAAAGATTACGGTGGACCTGGCATATAAGCCAAGAGCACAAGCTGCGATGTACCAGCGGTAGTCGCCGATGTAGTGATGGGTAAAAAAATTGGCGTAGATAAGAATGGCCATGATTCCGGCCATCCAATACCGCGGGTGATGGATGACTCGAAGTTCGAAGAGCCGCCATGCTTGGATGATGTAGCTGCCAACGCCGGCGTACATGAACCCGGAGAAGAGAGGCACGCCGAAAAGCTTTGTGTAAGCAAAGTCAGGATACGCCCAGGACTTGATTCCGCTGGAGGTCTTAAATACCTCAAGGGCAAAGCCAATCAAATGGAATAGCGTTATCGCCTTAAGTTCATCGATTGTTTCAAGCTTTACCCATACCATCCATCCCTGAATTGCGATAGCAACAAGCAATAATACGTCATAACGCGGCAAGCCCAATATCCCTTCGCGAGGCACGGAGAACACTGCCGTAAAGAACAAGCCGACAAATAAACACGCACGTGCTTCCTTGATGCCAAAAAAGACAAGCTCAGTAACAAAACGGGAAATTCCGGAAAGTTCAGGATAGACGCGTTTGCAAAGCAAGTAATCATCAAGCTTGGAAAGACGTAGCGGCATCATTCTAGCAAAAAGTTGTGCTGACATGAGAAAGACTTTCGCACAATTGAGTGTCAGAGCACTATAGCGCGAACCGCATCATGACGACTAAGCCCGTTATGACAGCTTACACCGGCAGCATGTTTAAACCAAAAATGATAGCGTCTTTGTCTTGGGCTACCCATACCACTCTTCCTACAGCCTGTATGCCGTATTGACGGATTTGCAGCTTGATCAGGTTATCCACTTTAATTGACGGATGATGACGCGCGGTTTTTAAACAGGCTCCTTCCAGAGAGCAATTTACCCCATCCACGCTCAATTTGTTCTTATCAATGACTAATTCAGCGGAAAACGGCTTTATTTTTCTATAACTACGGCGTTTTCTCCATAATTTCGGCGAATTTGACTGTATCGTCAAAAACTCAACGCCTAGTTGTATCTGGCCGGTTTGTTCTTTTGCCCAGACGACTTTAACATCGCTGGCTATCGTCAAGTCATCTATAAAGATTTCCGCTTGACACTCGTCATAAAGTAAATTGTTGAAGTCTTCGATGGAACTGAGAAATTGACCGGGCTTTACCTTGACCATAGCCCCCTGGACTGAAATATCCTGGCAGATTAAGGCCAGCACTTCCCCGCCTATATAAATTTGACCAGCCGCACTGAATTTTTTTCGATATTCTTTTCTGGCCTTAAACATAGGCAAAGTCCTGGATATTTTAGTTACAATTTAATTTTTAAAAACCGTCGCGCCATATTGTAGCAGCTGCAAGGCAAAAAACTATTGGACTAAAGTCGGATTAATTCTGTAAGCCTTGCAGAAGATCGTTTTTAATATCTTCAATATTTTCCAGACCTACCGAGATTCTGACCAGATTATCGTTGATACCGGCCTCCTGCCTAAGTTCCGGCGATAAGCGGCCGTGCGTGGTGCTGGCCGGATGGGTAATGGTGGATTTACTATCGCCCAGATTGGCGGTGATGGAAATCAATTTGGTTGAGTCTATCAAATTCCAGGCTTGCTGCTTGCCGCCGGCCAGCTCAAAACTGATCACCGCGCCAAAATGGCTTTGCTGACGCTTGGCCAGCTCATGCTGCGGATGAGATTTCAGGCCGGGATAATAAACCTTGCTGACAGCCGGTTGCTGCTCCAGCCAATCGGCCAGCGCGAAGGCGTTGTCGCAATGGGCTTTCATTCTGATAGCCAAGGTTTCCAATCCGGACAGAAACACCCAGGCGTTAAACGGGCTCATTGATGCGCCGCCAGTGCGCAGATAAGGATAAATGTCATTCTCAATCAACGCTTCGCCGCCAACCACGGCGCCGCCAACACAACGGCCTTGGCCGTCTATATATTTGGTTGCGGAATGAACGACTAAATCAGCGCCCAACAGCAAAGGTTTCTGCAAAATCGGCGTGCAAAACACATTATCCACCACCAGCAGACAGCCATGACGATGGGCGATGTCAGCCAGAACCTGAATATCGGCAATTTCGATCAGCGGATTGGACGGCGTTTCCAGAAATAGCAGACGGGTATTGGGTTTAATTGCCGCCGCCCAGGCGTCCGGGTCGGTGAGTTTCACAAAATCCGTAGTCACCCCGAATTTGCCGAAATAATTTTTAAACGCCAGTACGGTATTCCCAAACACACTGCGGGAACACACGACATGATCGCCGCTTTTCAGTAAAGCCATGCCTATAGCCATAATGGCCGCCATGCCGGACGCGAAGCCAAGACAGCGTTCGCCCTGTTCCAGCAAGGCCAGACGCTCCTGAAAGGCGCTGACGGTAGGATTAGTGAATCTGGAATAAATATTGCCCTGCTGCTTGCCGGTAAACAACAGACTGGCATGCTCGGCGCTTTCAAACACATAACTGGATGTGGTGAAAATCGGCATGCTGTGTTCGCACTCCGCAGTGCGTTTGTGGCCCGCCCTGATAGACTGGGTTTCCTGGGCGTAATCTTGCCAATCAGAATGATTCATAAAATTTCCGGTTTCATGCATTTTGAACTTCCAGCTCGTTAAGGTCTGAATTACGCTGGGTTTGAGCGCCATCGTTTCTTAATGCTTCGATTCTAGCCAAATATTCATCGTCGATATCGCCGGTGACGTATTCATGGGTAAAACAGGAAGTATCAAAATGCTTGATACTGCGATTCCCCTTGCCTACTGCGTCGATCAGATCGTTAATATCCTGATAGATCAATTTGTCTGCGCCGATTTCCTCACAGACTTCCTGCTCAGTTTTGTCATGAGCGATTAACTCATGAGCTGCAGGCATGTCTATGCCATACACATTCGGATAGCGCACAGGCGGCGCAGCCGAAGCAAAATAGACTTTTTTGGCGCCGGCGTCTCTGGCCATCTGAATAATTTGTTCCGATGTGGTGCCGCGAACGACAGAATCGTCAACTAATAATACATTTTTACCGTTAAATTCCAAAGAAATGGCATTCAATTTTTGTTTGACCGATTTTTTGCGCATTTTCTGGCCCGGCATAATAAAGGTGCGGCCTATATACCGATTCTTCATAAAGCCTTCCCTGAATTTGACCCCCAGATCGTGCGCCATTTGCGATGCCGCCGTGCGGCTGGTGTCCGGAATCGGGATAACCACGTCAATATCGTGATCCGGCCATTCTCTGAGAATTTTTTTAGCCAGTTTCCGGCCCATACGCATTCTTGCCTTGTAAACGGAAATATCATCAATAATAGAATCCGGTCTGGCGAAATAGACATATTCGAATATGCATGGACAGTGATCGGTTTTGTCGGCGCATTGCCGGGTATGCAACTGGCCATTCGCTTCTATAAATACCGCCTCGCCGGGGGCAATATCCCGAATTAAATGAAAGTCCAGCACATCCAGCGCCACACTTTCAGAGGCTATCATGTAATCGGTAAAACCCTCTTCGGTTTTACGCTCGCCAAACACTATGGGCCGAATGCCGTTCGGGTCCCTAAATCCCAGCACGCCGAATCCGGCTATCATAACCACCACGGCATAAGCGCCGCGGCAACGGCTATGCACAGCTTTCACCGCGGTAAACACGTCATCCACACTTAAGGTCAGCCTGCCCGATTGCTGTAATTCATGGGCAAACACATTCAATAATACTTCGGAGTCGGAATCGGTATTGATATGTCTTTGGTCATCCGCAAAAACCTGTATTTTAAGCTCGTCGGTATTGGTTAAATTGCCGTTATGAGCCAATGTCAAACCGAATGGAGAATTCACGTAAAACGGCTGGGCTTCCGCTGAACTGGCACAACCGGCAGTGGGATATCTGACGTGGCCGATGCCCATAGTGCCTTTTAATTTAAGCATTTGATCCGCAGAAAAAACGTCTCTGGCCAAACCGTTGTCTTTGCGAAGATGCAGTCTGGAACCGTCACATGTTGCGATTCCCGCTGCATCCTGCCCACGGTGCTGCAATACTGTCAAGGCGTCATAAAGATCCTGGTTGACGTTTTGATTGGAAACAAGCCCTACAATACCACACATAATAAATTCAAAAATTACCGGTAAATGTTACTAACCGCCAATTTTGGCGGGATATTGTCTTTTAACCAAACTGCCAAAGACTTAAACGGCGGGATACATTTGGAATGCTTCCACCAGGTCTGGTCCGGCAAAGCTGTAAAACCAGCCAAAAACACCAAGATGCTGACCAAGAGCGAGCCTCTTGCCAAACCCAAAATCAGCCCTAAAAGTCTGTTAGCGCTTTTTAATCCGGTTTTTTGTATTAGTTGCGTAATGATAAAATTTATCAAACCGCCTAAAATCAAGGTCACAAAAAATAGTATCGCATATGACAGTGGCGTACGGATAACTGAATATGAAACTTTATCCGCCAGATATGCGTAAAGTTCCTGATTATATTGTACACAGACCCAAAAGGCGGCATACAGGGTCAGCAAGTTTAAAATCTCCCGCAACATCCCTCGCAAGAAGCCAACTAATGCGGAAACAGCAAGTAGCCCTGCAATGCCATAGTCTACCCAAAGCCATTGACTGGTCGAGAAAAAACCCTGTATTTCGTCTGAAGTCATGAGATAGAGACAAACATATCCGGGAGATCAGGCATTATTCATCAGGCGCAACAAAACTGTTGATATTGATTTGGGTTAATTTGTTTTTGACTGCCTGCGCTTTGGCTTTGTCCAGCATGGGTCCAATCCTGACTTTAAAGACACTGCCTTTATCCGTTGTCACTTCCTTGACGGATGCAGAAAAACCTTGTTGTTTCAGACTATCCTGTAAGGAGACGGCATTGGCTTTTTGACTAAAGGAGCCGGCATTTAAATACCACCTTGTGCCGCTGGCATTGGCGCCGGCATCAGTTGGTTTCACCGCATTATCCAAGCTGGCGGTTTCGGCGGGTTTGACGATAGGCTTAACAGGCTTTGCCGGCGAAATGCCGGACGGCTGAACCGGTTGAACGGTTTTGTTAAGTTTGTCTGCATTGACATCTTCATCCAGGCCGCCATCATCATCTGCAACAGGCGCCGCATTAACCGGGCTACGCTTGGCAGCCGCCTTGTTCACACTGGTTTCGTTATCGGACAAAAATAGCTTAGGCTTGGGCTTGATGGCTTCCACATCGGTTTCATCTTCGCCCGGTAAAGCTTTAGGGGTATTTTGAGTATTCTGATTGGCTGCAGGCGCCGGGCTGGATTGGCTGACGTCTTCAATTTTTTCCGGCAAAGGGGCAATTTCAACTTCGGAGACTTTGGCAGGCACTTCCGGGAGTTTTAATTGATTGATATTTTTACCTTTATCATCAATAGGATCATCAAATAACATAGGCACAAAAATTACTGCCAATGCGGTTATCACCGCTACACCAATCAATCGTTGTTTCAACTCTTGATCCATATGTTTATCACCTCATTTTACTAATGGATAGATATTCTGAAACCAGGAAAAATGAACCGAAAATCAGAATCAAATCGCCATTTTTGACATTATTCCGCACTGCATCAAAAGCAGACAAAAAGTCCGGAAAGCCGCAGCGGACATTTTCTATATCGAGTTTCCTAAAGAGATTTTGCATAAAATCTTCACTGGCCGCACGCGGATTCTTCAATGGGGCAAGATACCAGACCGATACGCGATCCTTCATTATATTTAAAACGCCGGCAACATCCTTGTCTTTCATCATGGCGAATACCGCATGAATTCTGACACCTACGAACATTTCCTGCAAATAGTCACTCAAATTTTGTACGGCTTGCGGATTATGTCCTACATCCAGCAGCACGTTGTTTTCCCCGGCAATTAACTGATAACGGCCTTGTAATTCCGCAAATTGCAAACCATGACGGATGGCGTTTTCACTCACCGGCAGAATCGATTGCAAAGCTGTCGCCGCCATCAGCACGGCCGAGGCATTACGGTATTGATGCTCCCCTTTAAACGCAGGTTCAGGTAAATTCCGTAATTGACAGCCGGCTTCATACCAATCCCAACTGCCGTCATGTCTTTGATAATTAAAATCCCGGCCTATCTGTTTCAGTTCTGCCTGCTTTTCCGCAATGGTTTGTAAAACCGAATGGGGTGGCGATGTCTCGCCAATCACCGCCGGAACGCCGGTGCGGAAAATACCGGCTTTTTCGCGGCCGATGGCTTCCAGGGTATTGCCCAGCCAATCCACATGATCTATTGCAATAGTCGTCAGCAAAGCCAAATCCGGATCAACAATATTGACGGCATCCAGTCTGCCGCCCAAACCGACTTCCAGCAAACGCACATCCACCTGTGCTTCCGCAAAAATACTCAGAGCAGCCAAAGTCCCAAATTCAAAATAGCTAAGGCTGGTATTGCTGCGCATTTGGTCTATCCCGGCAAATGCCAGACATATCTGTTCATCGGAAGCAGGTTGAGCGTTGACGCGAATCCGCTCGTTATAATGCAATATATGCGGCGAAGTATACGCGCCCACTTTATAGCCGCCGGCCAGATAAATCGCCTCCAGAAAGGCGATACAGGAACCTTTGCCATTGGTGCCGGCTACGATGATAGTAGGCGTTTTAACCTTATCCAGTTCAAGTTGCCTATAGACCTCGGCAACCCGGTTCAATCCCAGATCGATAGTACGGGGATGGAACTGTTCTTGCCAATTTAGCCAGGCAGCTAGCGAATCAAAGCGGGCCATTGCCAATATCTATTCAGAATTGCCAGTCAAATTTCTTGGTTTGCTGACACACTATAGTCGCTATTGAGGCCATTCACCACAGCGGGGATTCCCGGCTCCGGATACAGAATGGCTAAAATGTCTGCAATTTTATCCCGCATGTGCCGCCTATCTATGATCATGTCAATCGCGCCATGCTCCTGCAAAAACTCGCTTCTTTGAAAGCCCTCCGGTAATTTTTCCCTGACCGTTTGTTCAATGACGCGGGGACCTGCAAAACCGATCAAGGCTTCGGGTTCCGCCACATTAATATCGCCTAACATTGCCAAACTGGCCGAAACGCCTCCCATAGTGGGATCGGTCATATAGGAAATGTAAGGGATGCCTGCTTCGGCAAGTCTAGTTAAGGCCGCACTGGTTTTGCTCATTTGAAATAAGGAAAACAAAGACTCTTGCATACGCGCACCGCCGCTGGCAGTGAAAACAATAAACGGCGATCTGCTCTGGATACTTTCATAAACACCCCTGACAAACCGTTCACCCACTACTGACCCCATGGAACCGCCCATGAATCCAAAATCAAACGCCGCAGCAACAATGCTTCTGCCTTTTAATGAGCCTTTCATCACCACAATGGCGTCGGTTTCATTACTTTGTTTCTGCGCCAGATTCAGTCTGTCTCTATAGCGCTTACTATCTTTGAACTTGAGGGGATCGGCAGGTTTCAGCCCTGCGCCTATCTCCTGCCGGCCGTGTTCATCCAGAAACAAATTAAGTCTGGTGCGTGCAGAAATCCGCAAATGATGTTCACATTTTGGGCAGACGCTTAAGTTTTTCTCAAGCTCGGCGTTAAACAAAATGGCGTCGCAGCTAGGACATTTATTCCATAAACCTTCAGGAACGGAAATACGTTTCTGCGATGCTTCGGTTTTGATAATGGACGGAACTAATTTTTCAAACCAACTCATAGATATTTTTTAATAATTAAATACTTAAGCATCAATGGCTTGACGCATATTGTTTAACAAAGACACAATTTCCTGTTTTGCCTGTTCAGGAGCGTCAAGATTTTCTTCGATTTTTCTGATCAAGGCGCTGCCGACCACAACGGCATCGGCAATTTTGCCAATGATGCCGGCTGTTGCCGCATCTTTTACACCAAAACCGACCCCGATAGGCAAATTGGTATTTTGCCGGATTAATTGTAGCTTGTTCTCTACCTCTTTAATATTTAAATGTCCTGCGCCGGTTACGCCTTTTAATGATACATAGTATAGATAACCGCTGCCAAATGCATCCATCTTCCGAATCCGCTCGGCGCTGCTATTGGGAGCCAATAAGAAAATCTGATCGATTTCCTGAGCCCTTAATAAAGCCACGCAGCTTTCAGCCTCTTCCGGCGGCATATCGACGATTAACACGCCATCCACTTCTACACGCCGGGCGGCTTGGGCAAAATCTTCATAACCCATAAATTCGATCGGATTAAGATAGCCCATCAATACCACAGGGGTGTCCTGATCTGATTTTCTAAATTCCGCCACCATGCCTAAAACCCGGCGTAAACCGATATGGTATTGCAAGGCGCGCTCGCTGGCGCGTTGAATCACCGGGCCATCAGCCATAGGATCGGAAAAAGGCACGCCTAATTCGATAATATCGGCTCCGGCAGCCACCATATCGTGCATCAACGGTACGGTAAATTCCGGAAACGGATCGCCCGCAGTCACAAAAGGAATTAAAGCTTTTCTGTCTTGCGCCTTTAACTCGGCGAATTTTTTGGTAAGCCGGCCCATACTATCATTCCTTCCAGTTGGGCAATAGTATGCATATCCTTATCACCGCGGCCCGATAAATTGACAATAATGATCCGGTCTTTCGGCATAGTAGGGGCTAATTTTTCAACATAGGCCATGGCATGGCTGGACTCAAGCGCCGGAATGATGCCTTCCATTTTAGTCAAAGCATGAAAACCTGCCAGCGCTTCCTGATCGGTAATACTAACATATTCTGCGCGGCCGATATCTTTCAGCCAAGCGTGTTCAGGCCCCACCCCAGGATAATCCAGACCGGCGGAAATGGAATGGGTTTCAATAATTTCGCCATCGTCATCGGCCATCAGATAAGTCCGGTTACCATGCAGCACCCCCGGCCGGCCGGCGGTCAGCGGCGCTGAATGCCTACCTGTTTCAATGCCGTCTCCTGCGGCCTCGACGCCGTACATTTTCACCGATTTATCTCCTATAAAGGCGTGGAACAATCCAATTGCATTTGAACCGCCGCCCACACAGGCAACCAGCGCATCCGGTAATTTACCGGTTTGCTCAAGACATTGCTGCTTGGCTTCCCTGCCAATCACCGCCTGAAAATCTCTGACTAAAGCCGGATAAGGATGCGGACCCGCCACGGTGCCGATAATATAGAATGTGTTATCGATATTGGTTACCCAGTCGCGCATGGCTTCATTCAGGGCATCCTTCAGAGTCTTGGAACCGGACGTCACCGGCACAACCGAAGCCCCTAACAATTTCATTCTATAGACATTTAGTTTTTGCCGGTCTACGTCGACGGCGCCCATGTAAATAACGCATTCCAACCCAAGTCTGGCGGCAACCGTAGCGGTGGCCACACCGTGCTGGCCCGCTCCAGTCTCGGCAATAATACGGGTTTTGCCCATGCGTTTGGCTAACAAGGCCTGGCCGATAGTATTGTTAACCTTATGAGCGCCGGTATGATTTAAATCTTCTCTTTTTAAAAAAACTCTGGCTCCGCCCAGTTCCCGGCTCCAGCGTTCGGCAAAATACAATGGTGATGGCCTGCCCACATAATGTTGCAGATCCGCATCCAGCTCGGCCAGAAATTCAGGATCTTTGATATAACGCTGATAGGCTTCATTTAGCTCTGTAATTGCCGGCATCAGGGTTTCAGCCACAAAAATCCCGCCATAAGGCCCAAAATGGCCAGCGGCGTCCGGCATATCGTATTGATCTGTCATATTTGCATCATTTGATTAGTTTTTCTGATAAAAGCAGCCATTTTGTCTAAATCTTTTATGCCCTTTTTGCTTTCCACTCCACTACTGACATCCAGCGCATAAGGTTGAACCGCATTAATTGCCGCCTCAACATTGTCCGGTGTCAGGCCTCCTGCCAGTATCAAAGGTAAACGGCAATTCTGCGGAATTAAACTCCAGTCAAAACCTTTACCCGTACCCCCTGGCGATTCCAGCTGGTAGGCATCCAATAACAATCCGCGGGCATCATGGAAACGCTCGGCGGACTCCGCCAAATGGGTCTGGGCCTGCATTCTGATTGCCTTAATATAAGGCAAACCATATTTCCGGCAGTCTTCAGCCGGTTCTTCCCCATGAAACTGCAAACAATCAACCCGCACATTGCTTAAAACCTTTTCGATCAAAGCCGTCTCTGCGTCGACAAACAAAGCCACCACGTTGACAAAGGCAGGCAAAGCCCTGGAAATTGCCGATGCGGTTTCCGGATCGACATAACGCGAACTATTTGGATAAAAAACCAATCCAATTGCATCCACGCCCAGCCTTGCAGCAGCAACGGCATCTTCCATCCGGGTAAAACCGCATATTTTAACGCGGGTTCTCATCATTCGTCTCTTAAAAAATGGCCGCGTAGGATAACACAGCTATCGTGAAAATTAATTTTTTATACAAAGATTACCGATCTTAATTGGTAGCATCCGGGGTTTTGCGGTTTACCGGAATTAAAGCTCATGATCATGATGATGATGCGGGCTTTGCTCCTCGGTATCGGCAGCGGAGCCATTGGTGACAGCTACCCCGAAGTGATAGACCATTAAGCCGCCCAGGTCTGCGGCAAAAACCAGCATTAACCACATGCCGGCGGCAAGAATCAGGTAAGCGGTATTTGCCATGCCTTTCAGCCGGGGTTTGGCGATTAATCGCCACACACTCAAAGACAGCGCTATGGTGACAATGGCGATACCCAAATGCTCATGGGTTTCCATTATTTCATGCACATCCTCAGTGTGGGGAACCGTTTCCGCCGCATGCAACCCGGCAATCATAGTCATAACGGCAAACACCGCGCCCAAATATAAAAACCAGTCGGCAGCCTTTCGCCAGTCCGGCTTTTGAAAAATGCTTGCGGTTAAATCCGCAAAAAAGAAAACCGTCAGCAATGCAATTGGGAAATGCACGAACAGCGGATGCAGATTGGCCATTGCCGATAGTCCCGGCAGTAATGTCGGCAAAATTTCCCCGGCAGGCAGGCTAAACAGATTTTCAAGTCCCGTTAAAATTTTATCCAGCATGTCCGCCATACCCCCGCTGGCTCCGGAATGTATAGTAAACGTCAAGTTCTCAATCAAATCCAACATCTTAGCCCTCTCACCCCGATTAATTCGCTCATGTCGTTATTGAATGGTCAGATTATTTGAAATCCTTAAGGCGTCGCTTTGCGTTTCCAGTAATTCGCTATCCTGCTGCCTGATGAAGATGGCGTTGAGTTTTTCATTATTTGCCAATAACATGCCATCCTGCTGCCCCAGACAAAGCAGCGCGGTGGACCAGGCGTCTGCAATCGTGGGATTTTCATGAAAGACCGTCACCGCCACCAGATTGTGACTGACCGGCTTTCCGGTTCTGGCATCCAGAATATGGCTATAATGTAGCCCATTCGATTCAAAATAGTGCCGGTAAGTTCCGGATGTCATCACTGACATGGGCGCATCTTTAGGCATAGTCACAATTTTGTGAATGCTGCGCTCACCGGCGATAGGTTTTTCCACAGCAACCCGCCATGCCTGGCCGTTTGGTTTAACGCCATGAGTCTTAAGCTCCCCGCCGATTTCAACCATGTAGTTTTCAATACCGAAATGTTCCAAAACCTCACCGATTTTACCGACGCTATAGCCTTGAGCAACCGCGGACAAATCCACGCTGACATCCGGCTGCGTTTTTTGCAAATGAGTATCATCCACCACCACCAGTTTGTTCATGCCGACTTTGGTTAAGGCTTGCTGAATTGCCGCCGGATCGGGAATGGTTAATTTATCGCCTTGAAATCCCCACAAATCAAATACCGGTTTGACGGTTAAATCAAAGCAGCCCTGGCTTAATTGATAGACATTCATAGCCACCTTAACCAGATAAACAATTTCCGGGCCGACATTCTGACTTTGCGTGCTGGTGCTGGCGTTAAATTTTTCTATGGTGGAATCCGGGCGGTAATTCGATAAGGCCAGATCGATATTGTTCAAAGTTTTGCCGATTTCGTCCTCAATTGCCTTGTTATCAACCAAAGCAGTTGACCAATAATTAATATGATAAGTTGTGCCTTGCGCAAATCCTTCAACTTTTTGAATTGGCAACTCAGAAGTGCAAGCCGACAATAACACAGATAACAGCAATACCAACCTGCCCCACATGATCAACTCCTAAACCTCTAAATTTATCGTAACAAAGAAGAAATAACCTTAAAATCAGCATGTTTGGAATCTTTTAACCATTCAAACAACACCGATTCATGACAAATAATAGTCGCTCCTTGCTGCTGCATGCGCCTCAGCGCCCAAGCTTTATGTTCCGGCCGCCGCGAACACACGGCGTCTTCAACTACATACACTTGATAGCCTAAATGCAGAAGATCAAGCGTAGTCTGTAAAACACAGATATGCGCTTCCTGACCGGCCAATACGATTTGCCGCCGCCCTGAATCGGCTAATGCCTGTCTAAACTCATCAACAGCGGCGCAAGAAAACGCAGTTTTCCGGAAAACCCGGCAATCAGCAGGCGCATTACCCGCTATTTCCGGAATGGTGGCTCCCAAACCCTCCGGGTATTGCTCTGTCAGTATCACCGGCACGCTTAACAACTTGACTGCGGCTAACAGTCTATTGGTATGCAAAGCCATGCCGGCGGCGTCTAGCTCCGGCATGGCCGCATATAACCGGCTTTGCATGTCGATAATGCCTAACAAACTGTTCCCGGCGTCAAGCAGGTTGGCATGATTTGTCATGGTCAGGCGTGTTTCATGATTCTGGCTTTATCGCGTTGCCAGTCTTTTTCGCGGGCAACGGCTCTTTTATCGTGCAATTGCTTGCCTTTGGCCAAACCGATCTTTAATTTAGCCCGGCCTTTTATCCAGTACATGGAAAGCGGGATCAGCGTATAACCTTTGCGCTCGACCGAGCCGATCAGCTTATTCAGCTCTCGTCTATGCAGCAGTAATTTTTTGCGGCGAACGGCTTCCGGATTGATGTGGGTTGAAGCCGAAAGCATGGCTGAGACATGCGCGCCGCACAACCAGGCTTCGCCGCGCCTGATTTCGACATAACTTTCTTTCAATTGCACACGCCCGTCACGCAGGCTTTTAACCTCCCAGCCTTCCAAAACCAGACCGGCCTCAAATTGTTCCTCAATATAATATTCATGAGTCGCCTGCCGATTAACGGCAATGGTATTGTCAGTTTGTTTGGTATCTTTTTTAGATTTTTTAGACGCCATGAGTTTACATAATATATATTTTGACTGACTGATTACAGTATTTTTGGTATTTT
>Ga0181508_1379455_pt1 | contig 14068 bp, 13 predicted proteins | sample PEATcosm2014_Bin_15_FD_135916 | JGI IMG/M metagenome (GOLD analysis project Ga0181508, IMG submission 135916) | Metatranscriptome of peatland microbial communities from MTU Mesocosm Facility, Houghton, MI, USA - PEATcosm2014_Bin10_10_metaT... | ecosystem: Environmental > Terrestrial > Soil >... | reverse complement strand
GTGGACATACCGAAGGGCGAATTTATACAGAAAAGGTCCTGAAAATAATGGGAATACCCACTGCTGCTTCAATAACAGAAACTGAAGAGCAATTACTGCGCTACAATTTTAGCTACCTATCCTTAGCGCATTTATGCCCAAAACTTTATGATATGATCAATCTAAGGCCACTGATGGGCTTACGCTCGCCGGTGCATACATTAGTCAGATTATTAAATCCATTCAATGCAAGTCACAGCTTACAGGGAATCTTCCATCCAAGTTACCGTCAGGTTCATCAAAAAGCAGCATTATTGCTCAACCAATCGCATATGGCCGTATTAAAGGGAGAAGGAGGGGAAACCGAACGAAATCCTGATGTAGAATGTCTTGTGCAAAGCGTCAATGGACAGACACTTGATGATGAGGTGTGGCCTGCATTATTTGCGCATCGACACTTAAAGGCAGAGGAACTTAATCCAATGCAACTTATACAGCTATGGCGTGGAGAATTGCAGGATGAATTCGCTGAAGCTACAGTGATAGCGACAACCGCTGTTGCTTTAAAACTGCTTGGCAAAGCCAATAATCAAAGCGATGCACACTTACTTGCCCAAACACTTTGGACAGAGCGCAACAAACAATCTTTGTTAGTAACTACTTCCACTGATTTTAAAAATCCCTAAATAACTGACAAATTAACTTTTGATGCCGGATTAAAAACTAGACGGCAACATTTAGCACCTTCTCAAACTGCTTAACATCTGCTAAGGCACCTCTTGCTTTATGCAAAAACTGTAACCCAAGCAAGGTGGAATTGTAATCACGATCACCCCAAATTATTTGAACTTCGCCTTGTAAATCCAACTGCTTGAACTCAAAACGAGTAACTCTCCCTATTTCGAAATCGATACGATTGAGTATACGTATCACCATACCATACACAGAAACACTTTCGGTGTTAAAGACGTAATGACCATCATTAAAGAATATCTGACCGTGCGGAATTAAATTTTTTCTGAATACCCTACGTTTATACAAGAGTTCGTCTATATTACTAGTCAGATTTCGAAACTCGATACCTATTTGAAAACCACATTTGATCGATTCAACCCTTACCACAACCGCTTCACCCGCCAATCGCATATCGGGTAGGTAAAAATCAATCAATGGAGCAGCCTGTAAAGATTTCAATAATTCGTAGTAATCTGGTACTTGATCGTTATATTCGAGTTCAGCCAGAATTCCTGTGAGGGAAACATTCAGCAAACTAATTTGATGTTCAACGGAACCAATACATAGCCAACCAAGTCCATGCAAAGTTTCACGTGCCATACGCGTATCAAAATCAGGTAATAATTCAACCATAAATCTTATCGGACATAAAATGCAAATGAGTTATTATTAGTATGTATAATAAAAGTTTAATTATTCTAAGTCTAACCATTTTATCTGCATGTACAGCTATTCCCCCCAAAAACACTGAAAACATTTGCCAAATTTTTCGTGAAAATGTGGACTGGTACACAGCGACACTCAACTCAGCACAACGCTGGGGAATACCCATAGCAGTACAGATGGCCATTCTCAACCAAGAATCTGCTTTTAAAGCAGACGCCCAACCACCCATACCCTTAATTTTAGGTTTTATTCCCTGGTTTCGCTCCAGTAGTGCTTATGGCTATCCACAAGCTAAAGATGAAACATGGGATGAATATCAGCATAATACGGATAACAATTGGGCAAGTCGCGAAGATTTTTCCGATAGTTGTGATTTTGTCGCCTGGTATTGTGATTCAAGCCATAAAAAACTTGGAATAGCAGCTAATGATACGCTTAATTTATATCTAACCTACCATGAAGGAATTACCGGCTTTAAACATAGCAGTTATACACAAAAACCCTGGCTTTTAAATGTTGCTAAAAAAGTTCAGCAACGTGCCAAACGCTATGAGACACAACTATCCACATGCAGAGAGGAGCTGGATGCTAAAAAATGATAAACTTATAACGCTATAACTAAACCAATTAGGAGAATCTGTGAAAATCACCCAACAACGTATTATCGCAACTTTAATCGCCTTACTATTAGGATTTGCAATGTTATCAATGGCTAACGCTACCACCCCTGAAGAAAACAAAGCTGCTGGAGAAGCCTTTCTAGCAGAAAATGCCAAAAAACCTGGTGTAGTGACTACCGGTAGCGGCTTACAATACCAGATAATTACTGAAGGAACTGGTAAATCCCCCAGCTCCACCGCAAACGTTACTGTGCATTATCAGGGCACTACAATAGATGGCAAAGAATTTGACAGCTCTTACAAACGTGGCGCTCCTGCCTCCTTCCCATTAAATAGAGTTATTCCAGGCTGGACTGAAGGTTTGCAATTAATGAAAGAAGGCGGTAAATCAAGATTATTTATCCCCTCTAACCTAGCCTATGGTGAACGTGGCGCTGGTCGTGATATTGGGCCAAATGCGGCATTAATTTTCGATGTTGAGTTAATAAAAATTCAATAACTGTATTCAAAGTCATATCAAATTTCGGCACGGTTTTGGCATCAGGGCGCAGATTCAAGCTTTAGGTTTTTTATATACAGCCCCTGACCAAATCAGCAAATGCCAAAATTTGATGTGCACGAATCATCATTTAGCTAGAACTTAATTTTTCAGACTCTAAAATTATTTTTATTTTAATTTCAGAAAGTTGCAATGATAGGCTCGTAATTTTCCTGCCTTGATGACGACTAGAAAATTATCGATTAAACTAATTTCTGATTATTTATATTCGTTAAGCATCCTTTTTACCGCCTTTAACTCTTTAGCATAATTAAGCGGGAATGCGTTACAATGGTAACTATCAGCAGCATTGATTTGCAGCTTAATTTGTTTTATACAATACGCACCTTAAATTTCGGCAAAACGGCAGCCCTAAGTCTGTGTTGTTTGGGTAATTCCTTCAGAAATTTCGATGCCGATATTAACCTAATCCAATGTTCTTACGGGACACTGTTACAGAACAACTAAGGATCTGGTGTACATGCGCATTTGTATATTCAACAAAGTCCAAGTTCTCCCATTCACTCAACTAGCGAGCCAATCATGTCTGAAAATATTTCCAACAATGCCTTAATCCTTGCCCTGCTATCATTAAACGGTGAGATTGCCATTCAAAAAGATTATCTGGAATCTGAAGAAATTCCTGCTGATGATGTTAGTGATGAAGAAGAAGTACTTGAAGACCTTGAACAGGCGTTTATGGAATTCATTGATGTCTACAAAGCGCGTGCAAAATCGGATAATTCTTTACCTGATCTGGATGACTTACTGGCTGGCGATGCCTGATATATGTGGGTAATATACGGCATCAAGAACTGTGACCGGGTAAAAAAAGCCCGGGCACAGTTCGATAGTCAACAGATAAATTATCGATTGCATGACTACAGAATTGATGGACTGGATGCCTCTTTACTAACAAGATTTATTGCCACTCTTGGACTGGATGCCATACTTAACCGTAACAGCACCACTTGGCGACAACTCAGCGATCAAGAAAAACATGAAGTAAACTCCGAACTAGGCCTGCAAATTATCCTGAATAATCCCACTCTAATTAAACGTCCTATTCTGGATACAGGTGAAAGATTAGTAGTCGGATTTAAACCTAATGACTATGCTCCAAACCCATGAGTGAAAGCCTAAAACTTTTAGAAACACTGATACGTCGGCCATCTGTAACTCCCGATGATGCAGGCTGCCAAGATTTATTAGCCGCCCGCCTGCATAAGTTGGGTTTTAATGCTGAACAAATGGACTTCGCAGACACTCAAAACATATGGATACGCCGAGGCCAACAATCACCCTTATTTGTTTTTCTTGGCCATACTGATGTTGTCCCAAGTGGACCAATATCCGACTGGAAGTCACCACCGTTTGAACCACAAATACGTAACGGCAAACTATACGGGCGCGGTGCTGCTGATATGAAAGGTAGTATAGCTGCTTTTATTACAGCAGTTGAACGTTTTATTGGTGAATACCCCCAACATAAGGGTTCGATCGCTATTATGTTGACTAGTGACGAAGAAGGTATTGCTAGTCACGGCATAGTGAAAGTCATAGAAGTTTTGGAGCAGCGCCATGAAAAAATAGACTGGTGTTTGGTCGGAGAACCCTCAAGCAAAACTAATTTGGGTGATGTCATTCGTGTCGGTAGACGTGGTTCTTTATGTGCAAAACTAACGGTATTTGGCATACAAGGGCATGTTGCCTATCCGGAACTGGCAGAAAATCCCATCCATTGCTTTGCTCCTGCATTGAAAGCACTTACAGAAGAAGTTTGGGATCATGGAAATGCTTTCTTTCCATCTACACGTTTACAGGTTTCCAATATTTCTGCTGGTACAGGTGCAGAAAATATTATTCCAGGACAGATTGAAGTACAGTTTAATTTGCGCTTTAGTACAGAATTGAATGAATCCATTATTAAATCTAGAACGGAAGCTATTCTCGATAATTATGGGTTTAAATATAAGCTGCAATGGCGTTTATCAGGCCAACCCTTTCTGACGGCACAAGGAAAATTATTAGAGGCTACGCATGCCGCCATTAAAACTGTTTGTGGAGAGGAAACCGTAAATGACACTGGAGGAGGTACGTCTGATGGTCGATTTATTGCGCCAACAGGTGCACAAGTTATTGAACTTGGTCCTATTAATGAGAGTATCCACAAGATAGACGAACATATAGCATTGACTGATTTAGAAAAATTAAGCGATATCTACGAACAGATCTTACGTAATTTATTAATTCAGATTGATTAGCCACTCTTTGGATAAAAAATTAATTCCTACTAATGTATAAATAAGCTTGATTTGAATAATCTTATCAAGTTGATCAGGTAACACAGTTAGACACTGTTTATTTCATCTAACAGAGTTTTTGCTAGTGTTTGTTGCTTGGAGTTACCTTTATTCAAAACTTCTTCCGCTATAATTTTAGCGGTTTCAGCATCACCCATATCTATGTAGGCTTTTGCCAGATCAATTTTGGTTTCAAATTCATCCATATCAGTTAAGTCAGAAACGCCAAGATCATATTCTGAAAATTCTTGTTTGTTATCTGCAATAGGCACATTAAAATCAAAATTGAAATCAAAACCGCCTTGGTTCGCAACATCCGTCTGTTCCGACTCATTACGAATTTGCACACTATCTTCTGCAAACAAATCTGTATCAGCAAAATAATCATCTTCTAACTCTAATGTCTGCTCATTTTGCAGCTCTATAGCATTTTCAGAATTTATTTTATCAGGTACAGACTTCATCGACTCTAAGTCAAATTTAAAATCGAAAGCATCTAATGAATTCTGCTTTTCTATGGGTAATACTTTTTCGTTTGCATCATTAAATGACAAATCACCAAGATCAAACTCTATACTTTCAAAACTGTTTTCTATTTCAGACTGATCTCTTTTTTGATTTAAATGCGTGGTTTCATTTGCTGTAACAGTAAAATCAAGACTTGTAGAGCTAGAAACAGTGGAGTCCAACGACTTTGTTAATCCCGAATCTTGAAAATCGCTCACGTCCATCTCAAAATCGTTAGTATCGAAATGCCGATCTATACTTTCTATAATTGAACTTGACGTAAATGATTGTTCTAAAATAGTGGGTTGTAAGCCATTATCAACTGTTCCGCCCAATACTGGCAAATCTACTACAATTTCCTGGGCCATCTCAGTAACTTTACTCCAGAATATCCGATCGTCCTGCTTTCCTTTTGCAACCAATTCCTGCACATAATCTGAAAACCCTTGTTTGTTTTCACCCGCATAAAAAACTTCCAGCAGTTTCAGCTTGTAAACATCTTTTTCAGGTTCTTGATTAATGGCGTGACGAATCAACTCTTCTGCTTGTTGATAACGACCATATGCCAAATAGACATCGGCCTCTGAAAGTGGATCAACCTCATTTTGCTCTGTATCAAAAGCATCAAAATCGCTAGGTGTAAAATCACTAATGAAAGAGCTTTCACCCACCATACCAACATCATAGAAAGCTGCTGAATTCTCCATATCCAAAATGGGAATGGAGAGACTATTTTCAAGCTCAGGCATACTTAGTTGATCATTATTTGCAAACATACTTTCTCTGCTGGTTTGCAAATCAATAGTACGTTTACGCCACCACAACCAACCTAATACTGACAATAGGCAAATACCCACACCAGCAACACTCAGATAGTAAGAATCTGTAGCAAACAAACCTTGATCGGGAACAACAGGAACAGGTGGAGGGGTTTGAGCAATAGGCGGCTGAACAACAACAGGCATTGGTATCGTTGTCTGTTGCGGAGGAACAGGAGCGGGCTCAACTTTTACCGGCACCGGCTCAGCCACAGGAGATTGAACTGTAGGTAGTGTTGGCGCTGATTGCGGAGATACCTTATCAGCATTTTGTATTTCGGACAGTTGTTGATCTTTTAGAGTCAGTAATTGCTGCATCAAACCAAGCTGCTGCTCAAGCTTTTCAATTCTGCTTTGTAATTCTACACTTTTTACATCTGTCGATTTATTTGCATCTTGAGTATTAGCAGACATACCGCTCTGATCAGATGCAAGTTGATTTCCAGATTGGGTGCTGGCATCAACTGGGGAAAGTAACTCTAACGGTTTACCCGTTGCCAATGCCGGTTTAGGCGCATCTGAGTTTTCTTTTATTTTTTCTGCTACCAACATATTGGAGCCAACGGCAGGAATTTTTAATTTAACACCCACTTTAAGTGCGTTAATATTATTGCCAATAAATGCCTCAGGATTGGCATTATGAATAGCTGCCATCATTTGATGAGGTGTTACCCCTTGCTCACTGGCCACTTGTTTGGCAATCAGCCACAAGTTATCCATAGATTTTGTTGGTCCAAATTCGCCACTAATTGGTAATTTTGCAGTAGTGTCATTTGCAACCAAAGAGGATGAAGCTTGACGCAAGCGTTGATTACGATGCCTGGAAGCCACAGGGGATGGCTGGCTGTATGGCGTTTCTAAAGACTGCGTGGCTTTTTCATGATAATTGGTATTATCAGCTACTGAAAATTGTGGATTGTTATAATTATTGGGCGGATCGATCAAAAGCGGGAATTCTTTATATTGAGTACCCTGTGCGCTGACTACCTCAAGTAAAACATCTAAAAAAGGTTCTGTTAAAGTATCTTGAGAAGTAAGTTTAACAACTATGGTATTATCGGAACTGACAATATTTTGAAACTTAATCTTGGAAAGAAAATAACTCCAGGGAATGCCAGCACGATCAAATTTTTCTGGTGCAGCCATTCTTACCGAAATATCACGTGGATCTTCTCCTGAGTCAACATGTAATCTGATTTCGGCATTGAGATCTTGATTCAAAGCAGAATTTAATTGAATATCACCAATACTTAAAGCACAAACCGTTGAGGGTGCCAATATGGCAATACCGAAAACCTTACTTAATTTCCGCACTTTTATTTCCTTCACTTATCATTACCTCAAAAGCTTTAGTACTCAAAGTAAACCAAGAGCTTGGATTATAGACTAAATGTAGTTTTTTGCTAAGATTTCTGCTATTTGAACACTGTTTAAAGCGGCTCCTTTTCTAACATTATCGCCTACCACCCAAAGATTTATTCCTTTTTCACAAGAAATATCTTCTCGAATCCGCCCCACATAGACTTCATCATGTCCAGATGACTCGGTTACTGCCGTTGGATAACCACCATCAACCTGTTCATCCAAAACACAAATACCTGGCGCATTTGATAACAATTCGCGCACCTGTTTTGCTGTAATTTTTTGCCTGGTTTCTATGTGTACGGCCTCAGAATGTCCAAAAAACACGGGTACTCGCACTGCAGTTGGATTAACCATAATTTGGTTATCGCCCATAATTTTTTGGGTTTCCCAGACCATTTTCATTTCTTCTTTCGTATAACCATTTTCCATGAATACATCAATCTGGGGAATTACATTGAATGCAATTTGTTTTGGATAAACATTGGCAACTATCGGTTTCGCATTTAACAAATTGGCTGTTTGCGTTGCCAATTCAGCAATTGCATCCTTACCAGTACCAGAAACAGCCTGATAGGTAGCAACATTAATACGTGTAATACCAACAGCATCATATATTGGCTTTAAAGCCACCACCATTTGAATGGTAGAACAATTTGGATTAGCAATAATGCCACGATTGGTATATTCAGCAATTTTTTCTGGATTTACCTCTGGCACAACCAGAGGTATATCGTCGTCATATCGAAATTGTGATGTATTATCTATAACTACACAGCCAGCTGCTGCGGCTTTTGGCGCATATTCAGCAGAAACACTTGCTCCTGGTGAAAATAGGCCTATCTGCACTTTCGAAAAATCAAAATCAGCTAGATCTTTAACGATCAATGCCTCACCTTTAAAGGCAATACGTTTGCCTGCCGAACGTTCACTGGCCAAAGCGTAAAGAGTACCCACTGGAAATTTGCGCTCTTCAAGAATAGAAATCATGGCCTCACCAACTGCACCAGTAGCACCAACGACAGCAATATCATACGTTTTTGACATAATCAGTTTACCTTTAAAGCGTTTAAAACAGCATCACCCATACCTGAAGTGCTGACCTTAATCATACCTTCAGAATAAATATCTGCGGTTCGAACATTTGCGTCCAAAGCATCGTTCACCGCCTTTTGAATCCGATCAGCTGCTATGGCTTCGTTAAATGTGTAGCGCAACATCATAGCGACCGATAAAATAGTTGCCAGTGGATTAGCTATTCCTTTGCCCGCAATATCCGGTGCCGAACCGTGTATAGGTTCGTACATACCTTTTGCATTTGCATCTAAGGCAGCGGATGGCAGCATACCAATAGATCCGGTTAGCATGGCAGCCGTATCTGAAAGAATATCGCCAAACATGTTGGTAGTAACAATCACGTCAAATTGTTTGGGTGCCCTCACCAATTGCATGGCGGCATTATCCACATACATATGACTGAGCTGTACATCTGGATATTCTCTACCTACTTCAGTAACGACATTCCTCCATAACTCAGTACATTCCAATACATTGGCTTTATCAACCGAACACAGTTTTTTGCTGCGCTTTTGAGCAATTCTAAAGGCGGAATGCGCAATTCTGCGGATCTCGGATTCATTATAAATTTTGGTATTAAAACCTTGTTTTTCACCATTTTCTAGAATGCGTATACCTCGTGGCTCACCAAAATAGATACCCCCTGTCAATTCACGCACTATCATCAAATCCAAACCAGATACAACATCAGGTTTTAACGTGGAAGCATGGACCAATTGTGGATACATAATAGCGGGACGTAAATTTGAAAACAGGGCAAGCTCTGAACGAACGCCCAACAAACCACGCTCCGGACGCACCGCATGAGCTAATCCCTCCCATTTTGGCCCACCGACAGCTCCCAACAGCACCGCATCTGCATTTTTACACAAATTCAATGTTTGTTGTGGTAAGGGTGTTCCGAAAGCGTCATAAGCAGCTCCACCAATCAAAGCCTGATCGCACACTAATCCCAAGTTCATATCAGAATTCAAATATTTCAAAACCTTTATCGCTTCGGCAACGATTTCCGGCCCAATACCATCTCCAGATAGAACTGCAATTTTTTTTGGCATTATGTTTCCTGTTAAACGTATCTATGCTTCTTTGAATAACCAAGGAGCTCGCTTGGCTCTCTCGATTTCATAGGCTTTAATTTTATCGGCAAGTAGCAAGGTCTGTGCTATATCATCCAAACCGTTCAACAAACGATAACGACGATTTTCATCAATAGCAAATGCAATTTTTTGTCCACTGGGAGTGATAATGGTTTGAGCAGCTAACGAAATGGTTAATTGATAACCAATGTTAATTTCGCTAAATAACTGATCGATCAACTCAGCAGACAACACTATCGGTAAAATTCCATTTTTAAAACAATTGTTATAAAAAATATCTGCAAAACTGCTGGCAATAATCGCATAAAAGCCATAGTCCTCCAGCGCCCAAGGAGCATGTTCCCTGGAAGAGCCACACCCAAAATTTTCTCTGGTCAATAAAATTTGTGCACCTTGATATCGCGGTAAATTAAGCACAAAATCTGGATTCTTAGGTCTGGCACTACAATCCATTTCCGGTTCACCTCTATCAAGATAACGCCATTCGTCAAATAAATAAGGGCCAAAACCAGCGCGCCGAATTGATTTTAAAAACTGTTTGGGAATAATCGCATCTGTGTCGATATTTGCCCGATCCAACGGCGCTACTAAAGCAGTCAATTCAGTAAATGCTTTCATACTATTACACCTGCTTCAAATTCAGCAATATTAACAAAGTGACCAGCAATGGCGGCAGCTGCTGCCATGGCTGGACTTACTAAATGCGTACGTCCACCATAGCCTTGCCGACCCTCAAAGTTACGATTTGAAGTCGATGCGCAATGTTCTCCAGGCTCTAATCTATCCGCATTCATAGCTAAACACATGGAACAGCCAGGATCACGCCATTCGAAACCTGCATCAATGAAAATTTTATCCAACCCTTCTTCTTCAGCCTGTTTTTTTATCAGCCCAGAACCAGGAACCACTAACACCTGCTTAACAGAAGCAGCCTGCCTGCCGCCCCGCACCACTGCTGCAGCCTGTCGTAAATCTTCAATACGCGAATTTGTACAAGAACCAATAAATACCTTATCCACAGGAATATCGGTAATTTTTTGTCCAGCCTGTAATCCCATATAGTTAAGGGCTCGCTGCATACCTTCCCGTTTTACTGAATCTAGTTCAAAAGCTGGATCAGGGACACAAGCATCAATTGCTACCACCATTTCCGGCGAAGTTCCCCAGGTTACTTGTGGTTTTAAACTGCACACATCAACATCAAGAATCTTATCAAATACCGCATCGCTATCAGAATGCAGTTTTTGCCAGTAGCGTACTGCCATATGCCAATCATCACCTTGCGGGGCAAAAGGTCTGCCTTGATAATAATTTACAGTGATGTCATCAACGGCAATCAACCCCGCTCTCGCACCTGCTTCTATCGCCATATTGCAAATTGTCATACGGCCTTCCATGGATAAATTGCGTATCGCTTCTCCAGCGAATTCAATCGTATAACCAGTCCCCCCCGCAGTACCAATTTTACCAATAATAGCTAACACTATATCTTTGGCAGTAACACCAACTGGCGTTCTACCATTGACATTAATTAAAAAATTTTTGGCTTTTTTTTTGTACTAAGCACTGAGTTGCAAGTGCATGCTCCACTTCGGAAGTACCAATACCAAAGGCAAGTGCAGCAGAAGCACCATGCGTCGAGGTATGAGAGTCGCCACAAACTACTGTCATTCCAGGCAAAGTCGCCCCTTGTTCAGGTCCAACAACATGCACAATTCCTTGACGTATATCGTGCATACCAAATTCGGTAATGGCAAATTCGGCACAATTTTTATCTAGGGTATCAACTTGCAGGCGTGAAACCGCATCAGCTATTCCCTGATCTCGTTTAGTGGTAGGCACATTATGATCGGCAACCGCCAAATTCCTGGATATTCGCCACGGTTTACGCTGTGCTAATCGCAAACCATCAAATGCTTGTGGAGAAGTAACTTCGTGTAATAATTGCCGATCAATATAGATTAGTGACGAACCATCCTCCTCAGTAGAGACCAGATGATCATCCCATAGTTTGTCGTATAAGGTTTTACCTGCCATTGCTGTTTTCCAGAGGGATTAAATTATTAAAAATTCATTTACGCCAATATAGCAAAAAGCTTGGCGGTAATTTCGCTGACAGAACCCACTCCAGGTATTGAAGCAAATTTGGCTGATTGTTCAGGCCCAGAATAAAAACCAACCAGCGGCTTGGTTTGTTCATGATAAACCTGCAAACGCTTACGCACGGTTTCTTCTTTATCATCCTCACGCTGAATCAAAGCCTCACCCGTAATATCATCAATACCTTCCTGTTTTGGCGGATTGTACAAAACATGATAGGTACGACCAGAACTTAAATGTACGCGTCTGCCACTCATACGTTTGATAATTTCCTGATCATCAACAGCAATTTCAATTACATAATCTAAGGCTACACCCATTTTCGCCAAGCCTTCTGCTTGAGCTATAGTGCGCGGAAAGCCATCCAATAAATAACCGTTTTTACAATCATCTTCGGCAATTCGGGCTTGAATAAGGCCCAAAATAATATCATCCGAAACCAGGCCACCTGCATCCATAATCTGTTTGGCTGCAATACCCAGAGGCGTACCTTCACGAACCGCTGCGCGCAACATATCGCCGGTGGAAATCTGTACAATACCAAATTTTTCAGTAATAAATTGTGCTTGAGTGCCTTTGCCCGAACCGGGACAGCCTAACAAGATTACGCGCATTTCAATAACTCCAAATCACGAAGACATACTGCCTAAAAGAAAAAATACCAAGACATCAGCCACCTGTGCCTTAACAAAAGCCGGATATTGTATCGTAAAACCATACTGATTCGCACCCACAGCTGAATATTTGGAAAAATCGGGATAACAAGCTGATTTTCGATGCACAGGCGTCAGCACAAATTTAGACTGCAACCTTGTTTATTAAACCTAAATTATGCTAGAGTTTGTTCTAAAGGGTTAATTTTATTTTAGATTTTTCCACAACTCTAAATTTTAGCTTTTTTATTTTAGTGGTTACAGCAACTCTTTCCAGCACTTTATTTGATAACAAAAGCGCCATGTCATATAAGTTTAATCTTAAAATTTGGAGGTTATTGTGAGAATAATCGCATTATTTTGCATGCTTTTATTTACAACAGCCAGAGTCCAAGCACAAGAGCTTGTCTATTTTGACGGACAGTCTATTACCTCACCTGGCTTTGCGTCTTATTTAGCCAATAACCTGAGCAGCATAGGTAGCAGCGGTTTTAATCTTCAAATCGTTAATTCTTTAACTGGTAACTATATTAAATTTACTGAAACACCAACCAACGTAGATATCACTCCTACGACAACGTCGCTGAACACAGATATCAGAGCGCTGTTGACAAGTACCAATCAGGTTACTCTCAACGGCTATACACTTTCAGTAGATTGCTATAACAGCGCGAACGTTCTGATTGGTTCTAATTTCAGTAGCTGCTATGGATTACAAGGGACAGGTACAAAAGAACAACAAACTACGAATGCCTTGACAGCTGCAACAACGGTTAACTTACAACTCAACCGTAATACCACACAAGTCAGCAATTCATTACAATCCATGCGTACACTTCGCGATAATCCTGGCGTTACTAAAAAGGGCAATGGCTCAGGAGATGTCTATGAATTAATGGGCCCTATTGGCTTGTATTTTAATGCTGGTGGCTCTTTCGGCAGCATTAACCCCACCACTTCCATTGCCGGCTATCATGCTTATACGCGCAACTTTAATACTGGATTGGACTACAAAGTTAATGAGAGACTTGTCACTGGCTTACTATTTGGCTACACCAGTTCAGCTGTCAATGTAGGTGATAACGGCGGCAATTTCGGTGCCAATATTTTTAGAGTATCGCCCTATATCAGTTTGACACCAACAGAAGACACCTATGTTGATATTTCAATAGGTTATGCCCACCATGATAATAATTCGCAACGTAACTGTGCGTTTTGCATTAGCTCTGCAAATGCCAACTTCGGTACCGAGGAATACAATATACTTACGGGTTTGGGCTATACCCACAGTTTTGGCGCATTAAGTTTACGTGGATACGGTCAGGCATCATCTATCTATATGGACATCGGTGGCTATAGTGAAACCGGCAATGCAGTGGCTGGATTGCTAAATGTCAGCAGTCAACATGTATTATCTATCACCAGCACTTTTGGCACTGAATTGAACTACTCAACCAGCATGCCATTTGGCGTTGTTATTCCACGTGTTTATGGTGAGTGGGTGCGAGAATATGCCAATGACCCCAGGCAGGTGCAAGCGGTAATTCAAGGTGGTGGTTCCACCATTATTAGCGCTGGCGCAATTGGAAAAGATTGGGCCAACCTCGGTGCAG
>Ga0181508_1600337_pt1 | contig 14195 bp, 12 predicted proteins | sample PEATcosm2014_Bin_15_FD_135916 | JGI IMG/M metagenome (GOLD analysis project Ga0181508, IMG submission 135916) | Metatranscriptome of peatland microbial communities from MTU Mesocosm Facility, Houghton, MI, USA - PEATcosm2014_Bin10_10_metaT... | ecosystem: Environmental > Terrestrial > Soil >... | reverse complement strand
GGGGAAGCCTTCGCAAAGTTTTCAGGGCAAACTGCTAAGATACGATGTTTACTTAAAATGAGATTTCAAAAATCATGACAGAATGGATAGATGTGGTTGCCGTAGAGTTTCTGGCAGATGGCGAGCATGTTTTGGCGGAAGTACAGGGTGAGGAAGTGGCTGTGTTTAATATCGGCCAACAGTTTTACGCCATTGAAAATGTTTGTACGCATGATGGCGTTGAAATTGCCAGTGGTGAACTAATCGGGGATGAATTAGTCTGCCCAAGACATGGCGCCCGGTTTTGTGTTAAAACCGGTGAAGTGAAATGCCCGCCGGCATATGAGAACCTGCGCAGTTTCCAGGTTCGGGTGATGGATGGCAAAATTCAGGTTGCTGAAACAATTTGAAATAGGCGTAAGCTATCGCCAGTACTGTTTGAGTTGATCATGCATTTTCTACCTAACTTTTAGATAACCTGCTATGGAACATATCATTTGGAATATTGATCCGATTTTAATTGATATCGGGTTTCTAAAAATTCGTTGGTATGGAGTGATGTTTGCTTCTGCTTTCCTGTTTGGTTACAGCATGATGCAGTGGATTTATCAACGTGAAGGCAAAAATGTCGAAGATCTGGATCGCATGCTCTGGTATATGGCTATCGGAATTGTAGTAGGGGCAAGACTTGGACATACCTTAATCTACGATCCGGGTTATTATTTGGCAAACCCTTTGAAAATTCTGGCGATTTGGGAAGGCGGCCTGGCCAGCCACGGCGGTATTCTCGGTATTATTCTGGCTATGTATCTTTATAAACGCGGTACTGACGATTCTTATTTGTGGCTGCTGGATAGAATCGCTTTTCCTTGCACAATGAGCGGTTGCTTTATCCGTATCGGTAATTTCTTTAATTCGGAAATTTTGGGTACGGTCACCGATCGGCCTTGGGGCGTGATCTTTGCGCGCGTTGATGATCTGCCCAGACATCCGGTGCAACTTTATGAAGCATTTTGTTACGCGCTTATTTTTTTCTTCTTGCTTGCAGTATATAAAAAGACTTATGACAAGCCCATTAAAGGTTTATTGTTCGGATTGGTGATTTTTCTGGTTTTTGTGGTGCGGATTCTGCTGGAGTTTTTTAAGACGGAACAAGCCATGTATGATACCGGCTTGCCGTTGACTGCCGGGCAATTGCTGAGTTTCCCGTTTCTGTTAGTGGGCGGTGGTTTTATATACTGGTCTATTAAAAACTATAGAGCCATTACTGCCCGGTAATCGTTTATAATTGCACGCTTTTGAAGACCGGAAGGTCTCCAATGCAGTTTTCTTAAGGATTAACCGTTTTTCCCTGAGATTGTCTAAGGAATGGGTTAAGCCGTTCTTGGTTCGCACGCCATGAATGGGTTGTAGGCTTAACTGAACAGCATTGGTGACGTCGCGGGATTTTTGCTTGGAAAAGGTTCATGCAAGAGATTAACCCAATTAAGTACAAGATAGCGGAATTGCGTGAGCGCGGTTCAGGGCTAAAAGTTTATCTGGATTTTGATGTCAAAAGCGAAAGACTGGTGGAAGTGTTGCGCGAACTTGAAGATCCGTCAATCTGGAATAAACCGGAATTGGCGCAGGCTATGGGCAAGGAACGCAGCATGCTGGAAGGTATTGTCAATACCATCGTGAATTTGGAACAAGGCCTGACGGATGCCGAAGAACTGCTTTTAATGGCAGTTGAGGAAGACGACGAAGAAACTGTCGATACGGTAGCCGCCGACCTCGTCGAATATGAAAAACAAGTTGCCACCCTGGAGTTTCAACGGATGTTTTCCGGAGAAATGGACGCCAATAATGCTTTTCTCGATATCCAGTCAGGTTCCGGCGGCACCGAAGCGCAGGATTGGGCATCGATGATAGAACGTATGTATTTGCGTTGGGGTGAAAGCAAAGGTTTTAAAACCGAACTGATCGAAGAGTCCCCTGGTGATGTGGCGGGCATAAAAAGCGCTACTATCAAATTTGAGGGATCTTACGCCTTCGGCTGGCTGCGAACTGAAACCGGTGTGCATCGTCTGGTTAGAAAATCGCCATTTGATTCCGGTAACCGCCGTCATACTTCGTTTGCTTCGGTTTTCGTTTCCCCGGAAATAGATGACGATATTGAGATCGACATCAATCCTGCGGATTTGCGCATAGATGTGTATCGCGCCAGCGGCGCCGGCGGTCAACACGTTAACCGTACCGAGTCGGCTGTCAGGATTACCCATAATCCCAGCGGTATTGTGGTGCAGTGTCAAAGTGACCGTTCACAGCACAAAAATAAGGATACCGCCATGAAACAGTTAAAAGCCAAGCTGTATGAACTGGAAGAGCTGAAACGTAACCAGAGTCAGCAAGCTGTTGAGGATGCCAAGTCGGATATTGGTTGGGGCAGCCAGATTCGTTCCTATGTGTTGGACCAATCCCGTATCAAGGATTTGCGCACCAATGTGGAAACAGGCAATACTCAGGCAGTGCTGGATGGCGCGCTGGATCAGTTTATTGAGGCCAGTCTGAAGAGCGGTTTATAATGAATTAATTCATTAACGTAAGCTTTGATCAATCGTAATTTTAACGTAGGATGTAGGTCAGTAGCGAAACTCATCTTTATAGGCCTGATTGATGGGTTTCGCTATCGCTCTAACCATCCTACGGTCTTGATCAATTCAGTTTTCTCGGATACTGCGCTGAATAGTTACGATCTATCAATTGTTTTTCGTTGATGCCGAGCCTGTGACGCCATGGTAAGGCAGTGTCCAATTGGGATCAATAACGTAGTTTTCTTTTAATTTGACGTCAGTGATAAAGTAGGGCTCGTAGCCATGCTATGGCAATAGTTGAGGCCGGAAAGCCCTAAGCTGATTTCACTAAGCAGTTACCTCAAAAAAATTTAATTTTTTATTCACCAGATATGTCAGAAATCGAATTAGACGAACAAGAACAAATCCGTCAACGCCGGGAAAAACTTAATAGCTTGCGTGAAGAGGGAACGGCTTTCCCTACCGATTTCCGCAGAAATGCGTTGACCGGACAATTATTGCAACAATATGCTGAAAAAACCGAAGAAGAGCTGGAAGCCACTCCGATACGGGTAAATATAGCCGGTAGAATGATGACCAGACGGATTATGGGTAAAGCCAGTTTCTGTCATTTGCAGGACATGTCGGGGCAAATTCAGATTTATGTCAGTCGCGATAACTTGCCGGAAGGGGTTTATAACGAGCAGTTTAAAAAATGGGATATTGGTGATATTCTCGGCGCCGAAGGGGTGTTATTCAAAACCAAGGTGGGCGAGTTAAGTGCTCGTGTCGATCATATCAGACTGTTAACCAAAGCCTTGCGGCCTTTGCCTGAAAAGTTTCACGGCATCGTTGATCAGGAAATCAAATATCGGCAACGATATCTGGACTTGATTATGAGCGAAGAAACCAGGCAGACTTTTTTGTTGCGTTCCAAAATTGTCGAATATATTCGGCAGTTTTTAATCGGTCGGGACTTTCTGGAAGTGGAAACACCCATGATGCAAGTCATTCCGGGTGGCGCGACTGCCAGGCCGTTTACCACCTTTCACAACGCTTTGGATATGGAGTTATACCTGCGGATCGCTCCGGAACTGTATTTAAAACGTCTGGTGGTCGGTGGTTTTGAGCGGGTGTTTGAGATTAACCGAAATTTTCGAAACGAAGGATTGTCAACCAGGCATAATCCTGAATTTACTATGCTTGAATTCTATCAGGCCTATGCAGAATATGGCGATTTAATGGATTTGACTGAGGCCATGTTGAAAGGCATAGCTGAAAATATTATCGGACAAACCATTATTGATTATCAGGGCGAACAATATGATTTTGGTAAACCGTTCGCCCGTATGACTGTGTTGGAGTCGATTTTGAGTTTCAATCCTGATCTGAAAATCACAGATTTGCAAACTTTTGATGCAGCAGTAAAAGTGGCCGAAAACCTGGGTATACCGGTAAAAGACGGATATGGTTTAGGCAAAATTCAAATCGAGATTTTCGAAAAAACCGTGGAGCATCGCTTGATGAATCCGACTTTTATTACGGCTTATCCGGTGGAAGTGTCGCCGTTGGCTCGCCGCAATGACCAGGATCCGCATGTAACCGATAGGTTTGAATTTTTTGTTGGCGGCAGAGAAATTGCCAATGGATTTACAGAGCTGAATGATGCCGAAGATCAGGCGGAAAGATTTAGAAAGCAGGTTGCAGAAAAGGAGGCTGGAGATAATGAAGCCATGCATTTCGATGCCGATTACATTACCGCGCTGGAGCACGGTATGCCGCCGACTGCTGGTGAAGGCATCGGAATTGACCGATTGGTGATGTTGTTTACCAATTCTCCAAGCATTAGAGATGTATTGTTATTTCCGCACATGCGCCAAAAAAACTAGCGTTAATAACATAATGAATTTTAATTTGATCAGAGAGTCCTATGAGCGTAGATGCAAGCCAATTTAAAAACGCCCTTAAATTATGGGGGAGCGGAGTAACCGTGGTAACGGCTTATTCAGCCGATGGTCCAAAGGGCATGACGGCCACCTCTTTCAGCAGTGTTTCAGTTGAACCTCCGCAAGTTCTGGTCTGTCTGAATGAAAATACTGAAACCGGAACCGTGGTTCTGGAACAACAGGTATTCGCAATTAATATTCTGAATACCGAACAACAGGCAGTTTCAAACGAGTTTGCAGGCGCCGCCAATCAGGAATTACGTTTTGCTGCAACTGTCTGGCAGCGTGGTGACTTAGGGGCTCCTATTTTGAAGGAAGCTTTAGCCAGCCTGGAGTGTAGAGTGGTTCAGCAGGTGAAAGCGGGCACGCATTGGATTGTGATTGGAGAAGTTCAAACTGTTATTTGCAGATCAGGCGAACCTTTAATGTACTATAACGGCGCCTATCGCAAATTATTGCTGGATTAATTGCCAGCATAGCTTGGGTTATAGCTGCGCTAACCCAAGCTATTCTCCCGGCTTTAACCTGTATTTTGTTTAAGTAAGCGCTTTCCGGGCAAATTATAGAAATCGTCGGACTTGAAATATTCCTGGAGGTATTAAGATATTTTCTTCCGGCCTGACGGCTAATGTTTGAATTTTCATGAGGTCAACATGGTATGAAGGACAAACTAAATCTATCCGAAATTTCCAAATTTGTGCTTGATTGGCTAAGCAAAGCCAGGATTTGGCTGGAAACTTCCTGGCAATCCATCTCCAAGCCCACTGCGGATAACAACAATCCCCCGCCCAGGCCTGCAAGAATTTTGCTGTATTTCATCGTAGGGCTGTTCATCTTGTCTCTGTTTTCCGCCGGCGAAAATATTCACGGCCGAGAAATTCCATACAGTCAATTTATTAGCCTGGTCAACGATAACAAAGTTGAGAATACAGTTGTCACGCAACGATTTATCAATGGCAGTCTGAAGGAAGCTGATAAAACTCTTGGCAAGTATTTTTATACCATTCCGTTGTGGGATGAAGGTCTGGTCAAAAACCTGCAAGAACACAAAGTGGAGTTTGTGGTCAGAAGCGGTGAAAACTGGTTCAACAATCTGTTCTTCAACTGGATCGTTCCCATTGCTATTTTCGCCGGGATTTGGATGTGGTTATTGCCGCGCATGACTGGTGGCGGCCGGTCTTTTCTAAATTTGGGTAACAAAGCCCGCATTAAGCAGGAAACTGCCAAAAATACGTTTGAAGATGTCGCAGGTGCGGAAAGCGCCAAACAGGAATTAAAAGAAACCATAGATTTTTTGATTTCACCCGAAAAGTTAAAAAAACTCGGCGGCAGAATGCCCAGAGGCGTATTGCTGGTTGGCGCTCCGGGAACAGGTAAAACCCTACTGGCGCGTGCAGTTTCCGGGGAAGCTGGTGTGCCGTTTTTTAATATTAGCGCTTCGGAGTTTATTGAATTATTTGTTGGTGTCGGTGCGGCAAGAGTTCGCGATTTGTTTGAACAGGCCCGTCAAAAAGCCCCATGCATCATTTTTATTGATGAACTTGATGCAATAGGACGTTCCAGAGGCGGCCCGGTGGTGATGGGCGGTAATGACGAGCGCGAACAAACCTTAAACCAGTTGCTCACCGAGATGGATGGATTCGATCCGACTTCCGGCGTGGTGGTGATGGCTGCTACCAATAGACCGGAAATTCTGGATAAGGCGCTGTTGAGAGCAGGCCGGTTTGACAGACAAATTGTGGTTGATAAACCGGATTTGCAGGATCGTATCGCCATTCTAAAATTGCATTGTAAAAGTATGAGTCTGGAGGAAAACATTGATTTATCTATTGTAGCTAAACGTACTCCGGGATTTGTCGGCGCGGATTTATCCAATATTGCCAATGAAGCAGCTATTTTGGCGGCCAGAAGCGGACGTGACACCGTGACGATGGTGGATTTTGAAGCGGCAATCGACCGGGTAATGGCCGGGCCGGAAAAGAAAAATCGCGTGCTTGGCCCTGAGGAAAAACGCCGGGTAGCCTATCATGAAGCCGGACATGCCTTGGTGGCGGAAAACGTGCCTAATAGCCAGCCAGTCCATAAAATATCCATTATTCCCAGAGGTGTGTCGGCATTGGGATTTACCTTGCAATTACCCTTGGATGAAAAATATTTGGCTACTGAAGCGGAGCTAAAAGATCAACTCGCAGTGTTATTGGCCGGGCGGACTGCTGAGCACATAGTTTTGGAGAGTGTTTCTACCGGCGCCCAAAATGATCTGGAAAAAGCAACTGAAATTGCCCGCAATATGGTTTGTTATTTGGGGATGAGTAAAAAACTGGGGCCATTGGTATATGGGCAGCGCCAACAATTGCAATTTTTAAGTACTGATTTTGCTGAACAGCGCAACTATAGTGAAGAAACAGCACGTATAGTGGATGCCGAAATCAGGCAGTTGATAGATGAAGCCGAACAGCGGGCCTTAACTATCCTCACGGCTCATCGCCACCAGCTTCAACAGTTAGCAGAACTATTACAGGAAAAAGAGGTAATACTCAGAGAAGAAATGCTGGCGTTGTGGGGAAAAGCCTGAATAAGTTTTAGTTTGCTTTGAATAAGGGGTGTCATTCGCCTTGCATGATCGTGGTCGGGTTTTTTAACCCATGCTCAAATATCTTTCTCCGGTATCATGAGCTATGGTGACTACGGTTTTGCCTGGCCCTAATTTTTCAGCAATTCGTAAAGCAGCATAGATACTGGCGCCAGAGGAAATCCCAACCATTAAACCTTCTTTTGCTATCAATAGTTTGCGCATGGTTATGGCTTGTTCCGTACTAACTAGTTCTATGCCGTCCAGTAAATCTACATCCAGATTTTTGGGAATAAACCCGGCGCCTATACCTTGGATCTTGTGTGGGGAATGAGTGCCGCCGGAAATCACCGGCGATTCCGCGGGTTCAACTGCAATCACCTGAAATTTCGGGTTACGATTTTTAATCACGTCAGCAACACCGGTAATGGTGCCGCCAGTGCCTACGCCGCAAACAAAAGCATCCGCATCACCATCGGTGGCAGACCAGATTTCCTGAGCAGTGGTTAACCGATGGATTTCAGGGTTGGCCGGATTTTCAAACTGTTGCGGCATATAGGCTCCGGCCGTTTGCTCAACTATTTCCTGCGCCTTCTTTATCGCGCCGCGCATACCTTCGGAACCGGCAGTCAATATGATTTCCGCTCCGTACAGACTTAAAAGATGACGCCTTTCAATTGACATGGTTTCCGGCATGGTCAAGATGCATTTATAACCTTTGGCGGCAGCCACCATCGCCAGAGCAATGCCGGTATTGCCTGAAGTTGGCTCAACAATGGTGGCGCCGGCTTTAATGCGGCCGGATTTCTCGGCTGCTTGGATCATAGCCAGACCAATCCTGTCTTTAACGGAACCGCCGGGGTTTCTGGATTCGATTTTGACTAAAACATTCGCGCAATTTTCAGGTAATACGTGCTGTAGTTTAACTAAAGGCGTATTACCGATTAGTTGCAGAATGTTGAAGGCGTAACCCATTTCAGCACCTTGATTATTTCTCTAACTTGAACGCTAAAAACATTGGACTACCATTACGCTGCACCAGTAGAGCTATTGATTTGGATGTCGGCAGCTTAGAAAGAATTTTATTGAAATCAGCAGCATCTTGCACGACATTATTTTGAATCCTCAAAATAATGTCACCCGGTTGTATGCCAATATCCTGAGCAATGCCCTTGCCGACTTTTTGTACCAATACTCCATGTTTTTCAACCTGCAATTCATGACGCTGGTCAGGTGTCAAATCGGATACCGTGATGCCCAGGCGGTTATTGATAGTTTCAGTTTGAGTGGAATTGTCATTGGCCTGTGCTACTTGCTGAGAAGGTAGCAGGCCGATTTTAACTGTCATATCTTGTTTTTCGCCTTGGCGTATGATTTTGACAGTAGCCTTTTCATCGATTGGCGTTACGCCTACTCTGGGAGGTAACTCTCCTGATGTTTCAATAACCTGGCCATTATATTCCACGATGATGTCACCGATTTGCAATCCGGCTTTTTCTGCGGGGCCGCCGGGAATAATTTTGGCAATTAATGCTCCATGTGGTCTGTCCATACCAAATGACTCAGCCAGTTGCCGGTTGACATCCTGAATTTGTACGCCCAGCCAGCCACGAGATACCTTGCCTTTGGTTTTAAGCTGTTCCACCACGTTCATGGCCAGATCAATAGGAATAGCAAAAGATAAACCCATATAGCCACCGGAACGGCTGTAAATTTGCGAATTAATACCGACAACTTTTCCGTGCATATTAAACAAAGGGCCGCCGGAGTTGCCAGGGTTAATCGCAACGTCGGTTTGAATAAACGGAATATAATTGCCGTCAGGTAGGCTGCGGCCTTTGGCGCTGACTATCCCGGCTGTGACAGACTGGTCAAATCCAAAGGGAGTGCCTATCGCCAGCACCCATTCACCAACCTGCAATTCGTCAGGAGAACCGATTTCGACAACAGGTAGGTCTTTGGCTTCAACCTTAATCAAGGCAATATCACTGCTTTCATCAGAACCAATCAGTTTGGCGATCAGTTCACGGCGGTCTTTCAATTTAACCACAATTTCTGAAGCATTGTTGACAACATGGAAATTGGTCAAGATATAACCGTCTTTGGAGATAATAAAACCGGATCCAAGGGAGCTGGTTTCTCTGGGTACAACACCTCCCCGCCCAGGACCTTGAAAGAAATGTCTGAAAAACTCCTCCATTTCCGGCGGCACATCCTGCGGTATTTGCTGTTGATCATTACCTGATCCGGCCTGTTGCGTATCAGGGGCTTTTTGGGTGGTGCTGATGTTGACAACCGCATTGCCGTTGTTTTTGACCATTTCCGTAAAATCAGGCAGTTGTGCAAATACAGTTGTACTGCTAAGCAACAAGAATGCCCAGGCTCCATAAATAAGATTTTTAAGCATGAAATCTCCACTCATAATATTGAATGATAAAAATAAAAAGAAAGTTGTATCAATTCTGTGCGAAACTCCACTTACAGCGGAGGATGGAACTGAAATCAAGTTGGATAGTTACATAAAATTTATCTTAATATGATGCTTTGAGCAATTATTTCAACTGTTTTTGCCGGAACCTCTCCTAAAACAGTGATTTGATAATTATCCAGCACCCGGCTGTAAGAATTTACCGATCCCAAACTGTTAAGACCCTGCATGCCTTCCGAATCCTTTTGTTCCAAGTATACAGAAACTGAGGAAAATCCGTCGCTGATTAATAGATGATCGACGGCTTTTTGTGATGGCTGTAAAGAATTTCGTATATAGAAGACAGTTTTAAAGCCATTCGGCCAGTTTTTCAGGATGAAAGGGGCGTTTTCAAATGGTTCTGCTTGTTTGCTGTGGATATGTTTAATGTCTAATTTATTTTCGTCAACATCTGCAAATTTTGCGTCGTTTTGACTATCGATGTGCAAATCGGTAAAAACCACCTGTTCTAAAGTTGAACCGTCCAGATTATAGACTTCCACTTTTAAAGGTAAAAAATGCTGGGTTTCTATCCAGATTTTCCGGGCATAACGCAGCTGGTCTTTGGGTTGAATACTAATAATTTGAGCAGGTAGCATGGCTATGGATTCCGTGCTTAATTTGGAAAGCGAATAAAGCTGTTCCAGATTAACGGGGTCTTGCGGAAAATTGAGGATAAAAGAACTGTCAATAGAGTGGTGATTGATGATTTTTTGGCTGGTTTCCTTGAACAGGCAGCTGACTTCTCCGGATTTATGAGTGATTATCCGTAATGGCGAGTTAAGAGAGGTTAATTGTTCCTGTTCAACATTGTTGTCAACAATATGATGATACTTCATGGTGTCAAGTTGACCATTCTTGAGAAAAATCACCGTACCCTGATAGTTCAATGATTGCATGGCGAAGTGCATTTTCTCCAGCCATTGCAAAGCGGTAAGGTCTTTATCATTTGCATCAGCAACTGAAAATGCCAGTAAAAAAACTGCTAGAGCTCGAAAAAACACGTTTATTCCTGCTGATATCCTACTACTCTGGCATAAGGCTGGACACCTGGAGCATTATTAATGTAACCCAAATTATCATGGGCTTGAAGATAATCTTTAAATCGGGGATTAACTGCGTTAGCGGGTAAATGAGCGGGAACAGGCGCCGAGGCCATCTGTGGTTCGCGGGATAACGTCTCCGGTTTATTCAATTTGCCGACTATCCATACAACTGCAAGCAAGATGGATGCAGCCACTGCCAATCCGGTTTTGCGCCATTTGGTTTTGGATTTTTGGGCTGGAAGAAAGAAGATGGGTTCGTGACGGATTTGTTGATGAATCTTATCGGCGAAATGGCTATCGAGAATATAGCAAGGTTCATTTTTCAAAACCTGACTAATCAATTGATAACGTTGTAGCTTGGATTTTAAATTTGGTTCAGTTGTCATGGTTTTCAAAATAGACATAGCTTGATCACAAGCTAGTTCATCATCAACTAATAAAGAGATTTTTTCGTTTAATTGTTCTTGCATTTACACACCTTAATTATCGAGTAACGGCTGCAATTTTTCATCAATGGCTTCTCTGGCTCTGAAAATTCGAGAGCGTACAGTTCCTATGGGGCAATCCATGGCATCCGCGATTTCTTCATAACTCATTCCTTCAAATTCTCTTAGAGTAATTGCTATTCTCATTTCTTCCGGGAGGTTCTCAATTGCGTATTTGATGACTTCAACGATTTGTTCGTTCATTAATGAACTGTCCGGGGTGTCTAAATCTTTTAACTGAGCTGCATTTTCCACCAACTCGGCATCCTGAACTTCGACTTCGTAATCAAAATGGCGGCGGGAGCGTGATAATAAATAATTTTTTGCCGTATTGATAGCAATTCGGTAAAGCCAAGTGTAAAAAGCGCTTTCCCCTCTGAAATCACCCAGGGCGCGATAGGCTTTAATAAAAGTATCCTGAGCGACATCTTGAGCTTCAGTAGGATCTTTCACATAACGGTTTACCAGATGCACAATTCTATGCTGATATTTTATTACCAGAAGATCAAATGCACTCTTATCCCCCTGCTGCACTCGCAACACCAGCTGCTGATCCAAATCTACACTATGGTTTAGGTCTTCGTTCACAGTAGTATTTTCAATAATAGATAGACAAAATTAAACCGCATTAGTTCTGGTAATACAAAAAAAATTAATATCGAGGTAAAACGCGATATGATTTAGACCTCTTAGTTTATTAAACACTACGCAATTGATCCATAGATATAATTTAAATTCAGAGCAGATCTATTACGATATTCTGATTGCCGGAAGCGGCGGCGCGGGTTTAAGCCTGGCCCTACGCCTTGCCGATACTTATAAAGTAGCAGTTTTATCCAAGTTTGCCCTCACTGATTGTAGTACCTTTTATGCCCAAGGTGGTATTTCAGCAGTATTCGATGACAAACACGATTCTATAGAATCCCATATTGAAGACACTTTAATTGCCGGAGCCGGCTTATGCGATCCGGAAATTGTTCGTCTGACAGTGTCGCAAGGTAAAAAAAGCATCGAATGGTTACGCAAACAGGGCGTTAATTTTACCGAAGAACAAAGTTCCAGCGGCAAGATACGCCTGCATCTCAACCGTGAAGGCGGACACTCCCATCGTCGCATAGTACATACGGATGATGCAACAGGCAAGGCGGTTTCTTTGTCTTTGATAGAAATGGCCAAAGCTAATCCTAATATTACTTTACTGGAATACCATAATATGGTGGACTTGATTACCGCTGAGAAATTGGGGAAGACCCCGCAGCGGGTAATGGGAGCTTACGTCCTTGATAATCAGACAGGCAGGATTGTCTCGATAGCCTCAAAAGTTGTGGTGTTAGCAACCGGCGGCGCCAATAAGGTTTATTTATATTCCACTAATCCGCATACCTCTTCCGGTGACGGTATTGCACTGGCTTGGCGGGCGGGCTGTAGTGTCGGCAACATGGAGTTTATGCAGTTTCATCCTACCTGTCTCTTTCATCCCAGCGCCCATTCGTTCCTGATTAGCGAAGCCTTGCGCGGAGAAGGCGGCCACTTAATCTTGGCCAATGGCGAAAGATTTATGCGCCGCTATGACCCTCGTATGGAATTGGCTCCTAGAGATATCGTGGCGCGGGCAATTGATAGTGAGATGAAAAAGCTTGGTATAAACTGTGTATACCTGGATATCAGCCATCAGTCGCGTGATTTCATTCAAAAACATTTTCCGACTATCTATATGCAATGTCTGGAGCTGGATATTGATATTTGTCAGCAACCCATACCGGTGGTGCCGGCTGCCCATTATACCTGTGGCGGGGTGATGACCGATAAATACGCTAGAACCGGTATACCAGGCTTGTATGTGATTGGCGAGGCGGCCTGCACCGGCCTGCATGGCGCAAATCGCATGGCAAGTAATTCGTTGCTGGAATGTGTGGTATTCGCAGAACAGGCAAATCAGGATATTCGGCAGAATTTTAATAACATACTTCCTCCCGGTCCATTGCCGGAATGGGACGAATCCCAAGTTACCGATTCTGACGAAGAAGTTTTGATCGCCCATAACTGGGATGAGTTAAGGCATTTTATGTGGGATTATGTCGGTATTGTGCGTAGCGATAAACGTCTGAAGCGGGCTATGAACCGCTTATTATTGCTTAAAGAGGAAATTAGCGAATACTATGGTCAGTTTCGGGTAACCAGTGATTTATTGGAATTACGTAATTTGGTCATTGTGGCCGAGCTGATTATTCGAAGCGCTCAGCAACGCAAGGAAAGTAGAGGATTGCATTTTAATCAGGATCATCCTGAACCGGACACTAGCCAGTTGCCGCATAACACCATTTTACATCCGGAAACATCCAACCTGAACTAGGATAGGCGTCATGCTGGCTGAGACTGCATTACAAACTTTACGGATGGTGTTTGGGTACAGCAGTTTTCGCGGACCGCAGCAGCAAATTATCGAACAGTTGACTAGCGGTGAAGATGTGCTGGTTTTAATGCCAACAGGCGGCGGCAAATCGCTTTGCTATCAGATTCCGGCCTTAATTATGGATGGAGTTGGCATCGTTATTTCGCCGTTGATTGCGCTGATGCAGGACCAAGTCAGCGCCTTGCACCAAGTGGGTGTTAAGGCGGCTTTTCTAAATTCCACACTATCTGCTGAACAAGTCAAAGTTACCGAACAACAGTTATTGAATGGTGAGCTGGACTTAGTTTACATAGCTCCGGAGCGCTTGAGTAATCCCAGAACGTTATCTTTGTTTGCCCGTTGTAGAATTGCTTTGTTTGCCATTGATGAAGCGCACTGCGTTTCGCAATGGGGGCATGATTTCCGGGTGGATTATTTACAGTTGTGCGTATTGCATCAACAATTTCCAAATGTGCCGCGAATTGCTTTGACTGCAACGGCGGACGAAAGAACAAGATTGGAAATTATCAGCCGGTTGGGGCTGGAACAGGCCAAGGTTTATATCAGCAGTTTCGATCGCCCCAATATTCGCTACAGAATCGTTCTAAAGCAAAATGCCAGACAACAATTATTGAATTTTATTCAATCCGAACACGCCAATGATACCGGTATTGTTTACTGTCTTTCTCGCAAAAGAGTTGAGGATACCGCAGAGTGGCTTGAACAAAAAGGTTTGCGCGCATTGCCTTATCATGC
>Ga0181508_1206009_pt1 | contig 14227 bp, 28 predicted proteins | sample PEATcosm2014_Bin_15_FD_135916 | JGI IMG/M metagenome (GOLD analysis project Ga0181508, IMG submission 135916) | Metatranscriptome of peatland microbial communities from MTU Mesocosm Facility, Houghton, MI, USA - PEATcosm2014_Bin10_10_metaT... | ecosystem: Environmental > Terrestrial > Soil >... | reverse complement strand
AGGTCAGGCGGGTGACAACGTAGGTGTATTGTTACGCGGTACCAAAAGAGATGACGTAGAACGTGGTCAGGTATTGGCGCATGTAAATAGTATTAAACCACATGCACATTTCAAAGCGGAGATCTACGTATTATCAAAAGAGGAAGGTGGTCGTCATACGCCGTTCTTTAATGGATACCGTCCGCAGTTTTATTTCCGTACCACTGATGTAACCGGCGCTGTAGATTTGCCAGAGGGTGTGGAAATGGTAATGCCTGGAGACAATATAGCTGTCACCGTAAAATTAATTTCACCGATCGCGATGGAAGAAGGTTTGCGTTTTGCTATCCGTGAAGGTGGTCGTACCGTGGGTGCAGGTGTTGTTGCATCAATTGTTGAGTAAACAGAATGGCAAATCAAACTATCCGAATTCAATTAAAAGCATTTGATCATAAATTAATTGATCAATCAGCTGGTGAAATCGTTGAAACAGCAAAGAGAACTGGAGCGCAAGTTAAAGGCCCAATTCCTTTGCCAACAAGAAAAGAGCGTTTTACTATTCTGATATCACCGCATGCAAATAAAGATGCGCGTGATCAATATGAATTGAGAACATATAAAAGGTTGCTTGATATTGTTGAGCCAACCGATAAAACCGTAGATGCCTTGATGAAACTTGATCTGGCGGCTGGGGTTGATGTCCAAATTAAGCTTAAATAATAGCTAGTTATATTTTAGAGGGATTGGCAGATGTCAATAGGTCTTGTAGGTCGTAAATGTGGTATGACCCGAATTTTTTGTGAAGATGGCGCTTCTGTGCCTGTGACAGTTTTACATATAGACTCGAACCGGGTAATACAAGTAAAAAGTGTCGAAAATGATGGCTATAGAGCAATTCAGGTTGCTGCAGGCGATATAAAATCTTCGAAAGTTAATAAAGCAATGGCAGGTCATTATGCTGCCGCAAATGTTACTGCAGGTCATGGCTTGTGGGAATTTAGAATAAAAGAAGATGAAGGTGTTGACCTATCTGCCGGTTCCGAATTAAATGTAAATGTTTTTTCAGCGGGGCAAGTTGTTGATGTTTGTGGAACAAGCATTGGTAAAGGTTTTGCTGGTACGGTTAAGCGGTATAACTTTAGAACGCAGGATGCTACGCACGGTAATTCCAGGTCACACAGGGTGCCAGGTTCAAACGGTATGAACCAAACGCCAGGACGTGTTTTTCCAGGTAAAAAAATGTGCGGACACATGGGGGCAGAAAAAACCACAGTGCAAAATCTGACTATTCACTCTATTGATTTAGAGAGAAACTTGATTTTAGTAAAAGGTGCTGTGCCTGGTGCAAAAGGCGGGGATGTAATTATTACTCCTGCAGTAAAAAAGACAAATAAAGGTTAAGTTATGAGTTTGCAAGTACCTGCAATCGGTAAAGATGATTCTGCATTGCCGCTCGATGTATCAGAGACGGTTTTTGGTCAGGATTACAATGAAACGTTAATTCACCAGCTGGTTACGAAATATCTTTCAACTGCCCGAGCTGGAACAAAAGCACAGAAAACTCGTGCAGATGTCAGCGGTGGTGGTGCAAAACCATTTAGACAAAAAGGCACTGGCAGGGCACGCGCGGGTACAACCCGAAGCCCAGTATGGCGAACTGGTGGTGTTGCTTTTGCTGCTCGACCAAGATCGTATGATCAAAAGTTAAACAAAAAAATGTACAAAGTAGGTATTCGGTCAATTTTTTCAGAATTGCTACGTCAAGACAGAATAGCGGTTTGTAACGATATTAATCCGACAAGTCCTAAAACAAAAGAGTTTCTTGCCAAAATCAAGGGTATAGTTGCGGGTCGTTTATTGATTGTTACTGATGAAATAAATGAAAACCTGATACTTGCAGCCAGAAATTTACCTTATGTGGCTGTGCTAACACCTAGCAGTGTTGATCCAGTTTCTTTAGTTTATGCTGACAAAGTAATAGCTACAACAACTGCATTAAAACAGATTGAGGAGCGTTTAGCATGAGTTCAAATGAAGTAAAATTGGCAAGTATTTTAGAGGCGCCGATTATTTCGGAGAAAAGCACAAATGTTGGTGATCAAAGCAACCAATATGTGTTCAAAGTTAAAAAATCTGCTACGAAGTTAGAAGTTAAGAAAGCAGTAGAATTGATGTTCAAAGTTGAAGTTGTATCAGTTCGCGTTCTTAATGTTAAAGGTAAGATAAAACGCTTCGGGCGTTCATTAGGAAAACGATCAGACTGGAAAAAAGCATATGTGAAATTGCATTCTGGTCATAGCATTGAATTTGCAACAGCTTAATTAAAGATCAATAGGAGCGGTAGAAAAGCATGGCTATTCTAAAATCAAAACCGACGTCTCCAGGTTCTCGGTTTGTAGTACGTGTACAAAATAATGATTTGCATAAGGGTAAGCCATTTGCACAGCTACTAGACAAAAAGAATAACACTGGTGGTCGAAATAATAGCGGTCGAATTACAACACGACATATCGGTGGCGGACATAAAAAATTCTACCGCATTGTTGACTTTAAAAGGGATAAAACAGACATCCCAGCTAAAGTTGAAAGAATCGAATACGATCCAAACAGAACAGCAAATATTGCGTTAATTCTCTTTAAAGATGGTGAACGCAGATATATTATTGCACCAAAAAACATTGAAGTAGGTCAAGAGATTCTCAGTTCTGAAACAACTCCGGTAAAACCAGGAAATTGTATGCCGCTGCGGAATATGCCATTAGGTACAACCATTCATTGTGTTGAGCTTAAACCAGGTAAAGGTGCACAGTTAGCGCGCAGTGCTGGTACTTCTGTTCAGCTAGTAGCGAAAGATGGTGCATATGTAACCATACGTTTGCGTTCTGGCGAAATGAGAAAAGTTATGTCAGACTGCAAAGGTGTAGTGGGTGAAGTATCCAACTCTGAGCATAATCTGATTTCACTGGGTAAAGCAGGTGCTAAACGCTGGCGTGGTGTTAGACCAACAGTCAGAGGTGTGGCGATGAATCCAGTTGACCATCCACATGGTGGTGGTGAGGGAAGAACATCGGGTGGTAGACATCCAGTTTCACCTTGGGGAACACCTACAAAAGGTTATAAAACTCGCAAAAATAAACGTACTGACAATATGATTGTCAGACGCCGTAAGCAAAAATAAGAGGTAGCAAACGTGCCGCGTTCAATTAAAAAAGGTCCATTTATTGATCATCATCTGCTTAAAAAAATTGAAGAAGCAGTGAAAGCAAATAATCGGAAACCAATTAAAACCTGGTCAAGAAGATCCATGATTAGCCCTGATATGTTGGGTTTGACTATAGCAGTGCACAATGGCAAACAACATGTTCCCGTGTTGATTTCAGAAAACATGGTCGGTCATAAGTTGGGTGAATTTTCACCAACTAGAACCTATAAAGGCCATATTGTCGACAAGAAATCAAGATAAGGAGTTAATGTGGAAATTTCAGCCAAATTAAGTAACGCACCTTTATCGGCACAAAAAGCCAGATTGGTCGGAGATCAAATTAGAGGCTTGCCTGTAGAAAAGGCTCTTAACTTGTTAAGTTTTAGTTCGAAAAAAGCCGCGGGTGTGTTTAAGAAAGTACTCGAATCGGCAATCGCTAATGCAGAACATAACGAAAGCGCGGATGTTGATGAGTTACATGTATCGACTGTCTTTGTTAATGAAGGGACTGTCATGAAAAGAGTAAGTGCGCGGGCGAAAGGTCGTGCCAATCATATACTCAAAAGAACTTGTCACATAACAATCAAAGTAGCAGAAAAATAATCGAGGTAGAAAATGGGTCAAAAAGTTCATCCCACCGGCATACGCCTTGGGATAGTTAAAGATTGGACTTCAAGATGGTATGCAAATAGCCAGAATTACCCGATTCTTCTGTTACAGGATCTGAAAGTTCGTGAATTTATTAAAAAGAAATTAGCACACGCCTCTGTTAGTAGAATACAAATCAACAGGCCTGCTAACAATGCAAATATTACTGTACATACAGCAAGACCAGGCATTGTTATTGGAAAAAAAGGCGAAGAAATTGATGTTTTAAGACAAGATATTTCTAAAATGATGGGTGTGCCAGTCCAGTTAAATGTCGAAGAAATAAGAAAGCCAGAGTTAGATGCTTATCTTGTTGCTGAAAGCATTGCGCAACAATTAGAAAAACGTATTATGTATCGTAGAGCAATGAAACGCGCTGTTACAAATACTATGCGATTAGGTGCTGAGGGAATTAAGATTACTGTTGCTGGTCGGTTGAATGGGGCAGAAATTGCCCGTACCGAATGGTATAGAGAAGGACGCGTTCCATTGCATACATTACGTGCTGATATTGATTATGGTACAGCAGAAGCGAAAACCACATACGGAATCATAGGTATAAAAGTCTGGATTTTCAAAGGTGAGGTTTTCGATATGGATGCTCATGCGGCATCTCTTAATTCCGAACCTAAGAAATAGTTGAAGGGATAATAAAATGCTTCAGCCTAAAAGAACAAAATTTCGTAAACAACACACCGGCAAAAATAACGGAACTGCATTACGTGGTTCTTCAGTAAGTTTTGGTGAGTATGGATTAAAGTCAATAAGTCGTGGTAGAATGACTGCCCGCCAAATTGAGGCGGCACGTAGAGCGATAAGTCGGCATGTAAAACGTGGCGGAAAAATCTGGATCAGAGTATTTCCTGATAAGCCCATAACTAAGAAACCATTAGAAGTTAGGATGGGTAAAGGTAAAGGTAGTGTTGAGTATTGGGTAGCACAAATAAAACCAGGTACCATGCTGTTTGAAATAGAAGGCGTTTCTGAAGAAATGGCCCGTGAAGCTTTCGAATTAGCAGCAGCAAAATTGCCTGTTAAAACAACATTTTCGGCACGGACTATATTGTAATGAACGCATCAGAACTACGTAAAAAATCTAAGGACGAACTTAATGCTTCTTTAGTTGAATTAAGTCGTGAACAGTTTAATTTAAGAATGCAAAAAGGAAGTGGTCAACTGGCTAAATCAAGTGAGATAAAGCAAGTAAGACGTGATATTGCTCGTATTAATACTGTATTAACTGAATTGGCGAGAGTTTAAGTATGAATACGAATGTAGAAAAAATCAGAACAGTTACTGGTCGTGTCGTTAGTAATAAAATGGATAAAACAGCTGCAGTATTAGTTGAAAGGCTAGTTAAACATCCTGTTTATGGTAAATATATAAAAAGATCTACCAAATTTTTGGTTCATGATGAAAATAATCAATGCCAAGAAGGTGATATAGTATCTATTGCTTCATGCAGACCTATATCCAAACATAAAACATTTAGATTAGTAGAAGTATTAGAAGCTTCTAATAAATAATTAAACGATCATCAAGTTGGGAATTTCAAAATGATTCAGATGCAAACTAGCCTTGACGTCGCCGATAACAGCGGTGCAAAAAAGGTCATGTGTATCAAAGTATTGGGTGGGTCACATAGGCGTTATGCCGGAATTGGTGACATCATCAAAGTCAGTATTAAAGATGCCATGCCGCGTACAAGGGTTAAAAAAGGGGATGTTTATAACGCTTTAGTAGTGAGAACTCGCAAAGGGGTTAGACGTTCAGATGGCTCTATTATTCGATTTGATGGCAATGCTGCAGTTATTTTGAATAACCAATTACAACCAATTGGTACGCGTATTTTTGGGCCTGTCACTCGTGAGTTAAGAGGAGATAAATTTATGAAAATTATATCTCTAGCTCCTGAAGTATTGTAAGAAGAAGGTACCAGAAATGCAAAAAATTAGACAAGGTGATGACGTAATCGTTATTGTTGGAAAGGACAAAGGAAAACAAGGAAAAGTTTCAAAAATTCTAGAAAACAACAAAATTGTTGTAGACGGTGTTAACAAAGTTAAGAAGCACCAAAAAGCTAACCCAAATATTGGTGTATCTGGCGGTATTGTTGAAAAAAACATGCCTATCGATATTTCAAATATAGCACTATATAATCCTAAGACAAAGAAAGCAGATCGTATTGGATTTAGATTTGTTGATGGAAAAAAAGTCAGATTTTTTAAGTCAACTAATGAAGTTGTCGGTCTATAAGGTAATATGGCTATGGCTAGACTAGAAGCAAAATATAAAGAAGAAATTGTTCCTGTATTATTGAAACAATTTGAATATAAATCAATTATGCAAGTTCCTAAAATCACCAAAATAACCCTTAATATGGGTGTTGGTGGTGCAGTTGCAGACAAGAAAGTCATGCAATCAGCTGTCTCTGATATGGAAAAAATTGCTGGACAAAAAGCAGTTATTACTCTGGCACGGAAATCAATTGCTGGTTTTAAAATTCGTGATGATATGCCTATAGGATGTAAAGTTACGTTGCGCGGTCCAAAAATGTATGAGTTCTTTGATAGATTAATTACTATATCTATCCCACGTATTCGTGATTTTCGTGGTATGAGTTCTAAAAGTTTTGACGGTCGTGGAAATTACACATTGGGTATAAAAGAACAAATTATTTTTCCAGAGATCGATTACGATAAAATTGATGCTCTTCGTGGAATGGATATTTGTATTACAACGACTGCACAAACCGATGAAGAAGGTTTGGCTTTGTTGAAACTGTTCAATTTTCCATTTAAAAACTAAGGGCGGATAAAATGGCTAAGAAATCAATGATAGCGCGTGAAGTTAAACGTGCAAATCTAATAAAAAAATATGATGCTAAAAGAAAAGCGCTCAAAGAAATTGTGAGATCGCCGAATTTTACATTCGAAGAAAAAGAAAATGCTCAACTTCAATTGCAAAAATTACCAAGAGATTCAAGTCAATCAAGATTACGTAACAGATGTAGTCTAACTGGCCGTCCACATGGTTTTTACAGAAAATTCGGGTTAAGCCGCAATAAACTAAGAGAAGCAACCATGCGTGGTGATGTTCCTGGTTTATCTAAAGCTAGCTGGTAAATCTGGTCAATTTAAGTTTTTGGAGATATAAATATGAGCATGACAGATCCAATAGCAGATATGTTGACTAGAATTAGAAACGGTCAATCTGCAGGCAAAAAAAGCGTAAAAATTCCTTCCTCTAAACTCAAAACGGCAATTGCCAAAGTTTTGAAAGAAGAAGGTTATATAGCTGATTATAGAGTCGAATCAAATGGTAATCATTTAGAGATGACTGTTGACTTAAAATATTTTAATGGCGTTCCTGTCATTGAAAATGTTAAAAGAATTAGTCGGCCAGGTTTAAGAATATATAAATCAAAAGATGAGCTACCAAAAGTTTTGGGTGGTCTTGGCATTGCAATTGTGTCAACATCAAATGGTGTAATGACTGATCGAGCTGCGCGTGCTATTGGTCACGGTGGCGAAGTTATTTGTACTGTTTGTTAAGGTATTAGGAGTTATTATGTCAAGAGTAGCAAATGCTCCAATTACAATTCCATCAGATGTACAAGTAACTATTGATGGTAATTTGATTTTGGTTAAAGGTAAGCTAGGCCAACTTAATTTCGGTCTTGCTGATTGTCTAGAATTAGATATTCAAGCTGATTTGTTAAAAATCAAATGGAATGAAAATATTAAAGATGCTAAAGCACTAGCTGGCACAGCAAGAGCATCAATAAATAATATAGTAAAAGGAGTATCTGAAGGTTTTGTTAAAAAATTACTTTTAGTTGGCGTTGGTTATAGAGCACAGCTAAAAGAAAATACATTAACATTGGCATTAGGTTATTCCAATCCAGTAGAATTTTTGATTCCAGAGGGAGTAACTATTGAGGTACCGACGCAAACTGAGCTTTTAGTTAAAGGTAGCGACAAGCAAAAAGTTGGTCAAGTGGCTTCAGAAATTAGAGCGTTGCGCCCACCTGAGCCTTATAAAGGCAAAGGTGTTAGGATTGCTGACGAATATGTTGCTAGAAAAGAAGCTAAGAAAAAATAGGTAAAACGATGGATAAGAAGTCTACCAGATTAAAAAGAGCATTAAAATTAAGAAGTAAGATTAAAAAGTTTGATGTTAATCGGCTTACCATACATCGTACTTCTCAACATATTTATGCACAGGTATTGAGCACAGATGGTAAATCTACGCTTGCAGCGGCATCTACGGTCCAAGCTGAAGTGAAAGGTACGCTTAAAAATACCAGTAATATTAATGCTGCCACAGAAGTTGGAAAAGCAATTGCACAGAAAGCGATTGCAGCAGGCGTCACAGTGGTTGCATTTGATCGCTCTGGTTTTAAATATCACGGTCGCGTGAAAGCATTGGCTGATGCTGCACGTGAAGCTGGATTGAAGTTTTAGGGGAATAGTATGGCAACAGCACCAGCTCAAGGTAGTACAGACGGTTTACAAGAAAAATTAGTAAACGTTAGACGTGTAGCAAAGGTTGTAAAAGGTGGTAGAGTTTTTGGCTTTGCTGCATTAACAGTTGTTGGCGATGGTGATGGACGGGTAGGATATGGGGTATCAAAAGCCCGTGAAGTACCTGTAGCAATTCAAAAATCGTTGGAACAAGCACGCAAAAACATGCGTAAAGTAGCGTTAAAAGAGGGTACTTTACAATACTCGGTAATGTCTAACACAGGCGCTGCTAAAGTTTATATGCAACCCGCTTCAGAAGGTACAGGTATTATTGCCGGTGGCGCTATGCGTGCTGTATTCGAAGTTGTTGGTGTGCATAATGTTTTAGCGAAGTGCATTGGTACTAATAATCCAATTAATGTTGTAAGAGCAACTATAGATGGACTGACTTCAATGCATGATGCTAAGCAGATTGCTGCTAAGCGTGGCTTGACAGTTGATCAAATTTTAGGATAACAGAGATGTTAGGCAAAAAAATTAAGTGTAATGATGATTAAAAGCAAACATGGTAGATTGAAAAGTCACCAGCAATGTTTGAAAGGTTTAGGCTTGAGTAGAATTCGTCAAGTTGTTGACGTAATTGATACACCTGAAAATCGCGGCATGATAAATAAGATCGCATATATGCTAAAAGTTGAGGAAGTGTAATGTATTTAAATACTATACAAGCAGCAGATGGCGCTAGAAAAAAACCTAAACGTGTTGGTCGTGGTATTGGTTCAACCGATGGTAAAACATGCGGTAGAGGTCATAAAGGTCAAAAAGCACGAAGCGGTGGATATCATAAAGTAGGTTTTGAAGGTGGTCAGATGCCACTGCAAAGACGTTTACCAAAAGTTGGTTTTACTTCAAGAACTAAAAAATTTAGTGCAGAAGTAAGATTGAGTGAAATAGAATCACTTGGTTTATTGGAAATTGATTTACAGGTTTTGATTGATAGTAATATTATCCCGGCTATTTCCAAAAAAGTTAAACTAGTTAACACTGGTTCGGTCACGAAATCTATTACATTAAAAGGAATCAATGTTACTGAAGGTGCCAGGCAAGCTATTGAAGCAGCCGGCGGCAAAGTTGAGGCCTAAGTGACTACAAAAGGGTTTGATGTTTCTGCAGGTAAATTCCGTTTTGGTGAATTGAAATCCAGATTATTGTTTGTGTTGGGTGCTTTCATCGTATATAGAATCGGAGCTCATATTCCTGTGCCGGGTATAGATCCCAATGCGTTGGCTGCCATGTTTAAACAACAATCAGGATCGATTCTTGATATGTTTAATATGTTTTCAGGTGGTGCATTGATGCGGTTAAGCCTGTTTGCATTGGGAATTATGCCATATATTTCTGCTTCTATTATTATGCAGCTTATGACAATAGTCATTCCTGCTATGGAACAGTTAAAAAAAGAAGGTGAATCTGGGCGTAGAAAAATTTCTCAGTTTACCCGTTATGGTACCGTTGTTTTAGCCATGTTTCAGTCAATTGGTATATCAATTGCTCTACAAAATCAGACCGCTGGTGGTTTGGCTGTTGTTATTCAACCAGGTTTTGGTTTTGTGATGGTAACAACCATAACATTAGTAACTGGTACCATCTTTTTGATGTGGCTGGGTGAACAAATTACCGAAAGAGGTATAGGTAATGGTATTTCACTTATTATTTTTGCTGGTATTGTTTCAGGTTTACCTAATGCCATTCATGGCACATTAGAGCTTGCCAGTACAGGTGAAATGAATAGTGCATTCATTATAGTGCTTTTTGCATTAGCAATTTTTGTCACTGGAATTGTGGTATTTGTAGAAAGAGGTCAAAGGCGTATTACTATAAATTACCCAAAAAGACAGCAAGGTAATAAAGTATATGCTGGTCAGACTTCGTTTCTGCCACTGAAACTTAATATGGCTGGTGTAATTCCTCCTATTTTTGCTTCAAGTATTATACTTTTTCCTGCTACAATAGCGGGTTGGTTTGGTAATATTGATGGCTTTACTTGGTTACAAGATATCTCAACTGTGTTGTCTCCTGGTCAACCGGTCTACGTTATCTGCTATGCATTGGCAATTATTTTCTTTTGTTTCTTTTATACTGCGTTGGTGTTTAATTCAAAAGAAACTGCTGATAATTTAAAAAAATCAGGTGCATTTTTACCAGGAATTCGTCCAGGTATACAAACTACAAATTATATTGATAAAGTAATGACTCGCTTGACATTGATCGGCGCTATTTACATAACTTTAATTTGTTTGTTACCTGAATTTCTAATCGTTTATTGGAATGTGCCTTTTTCTTTCGGTGGTACTTCGTTGTTAATCATTGTTGTTGTTGTGATGGATTTCATATCGCAAATGCAAACACATTTGATGTCACAACAATACGAAGGTCTGATGAAAAAAGCTAACCTTAAAAAGTAACGATATTAATCTGGAGTATTTATGAAAGTTCGTGCCTCAATTAAAGCAATCTGTAAAAGTTGCAAAATAATAAAACGAAATGGTGTAGTGCGCGTTATCTGTAAAGATGGTAGGCATAAACAACGTCAAGGCTAGTTTTTTTTGCAATAAAATTCAAAGGCTGTTATAATGGCCTGCTTAACTTTATATTTATAGTACCGATCTTGGGAGTATCTTAATGGCGCGTATTGCCGGTATTAACGTAGCTGATCATAAACATGCGGGAATTGCGTTAACTGCTATTTATGGAATTGGCAGACAAACTGCAAAAAATATCTGCAGTGAAGTTGGTTTTGATCCAACTGTAAAAATTCGAGATCTTACGGAAGATCAGCTTGAAACAGTCCGTAAGGTAATAACGTCTATGACTGTAGAGGGTGATCTGAGAAGAGAGGTCTCTATGAATATAAAACGGTTAATGGATCTTGGATGCTATAGAGGCATTAGGCACCGTAGAGGTTTGCCACTAAGAGGCCAAAGAACACGGACAAATGCGCGGACTAGAAAAGGTCCTCGAAAACCTGTTACTAAATAAGATTTAAGAAATAAGGTAAGTTGATGGCAACTCAAAATCGAGTAAAAAAACGAATTAAAAAAGAAGTGTCAGATGGCATTGTTCATGTCCATGCTTCCTTTAATAATACTATCGTGACAATAACCGATAGAAAAGGAAATGCACTTTCTTGGGCTACTTCAGGTGGGTCTGGTTTTAGAGGGTCAAGAAAAAGTACGCCATTCGCTGCTCAGGTTGCTGCTGAAAAAGCTGGTGCTGTAGCTTTAGAATATGGCATGAAAAATCTTGATGTAATGATTAAAGGTCCAGGGCCTGGTCGTGAATCTGCAGTCAGGTCTTTAAATAGTCTTGGCTTTAAAATAACAAATATTGTGGATGTAACACCGATACCTCACAATGGATGTCGTCCACCAAAAAAACGTCGTGTTTAGGATATATTGGAGTAATTAAATGGCAAGATATCTTGGGCCTGCCTGCAAGTTAAGTAGAAGAGAAGGCACAGATTTATTTCTTAAAAGTAGAGGTAAATCCCTAGAAGGAAAATGCAAACTGGATCAAAGACCAGGGCAGCATGGAGCAAAAAGAACTAGAAATTCTGATTATGCTATACAGCTACGAGCTAAGCAAAGACTACGTAGAATATACGGAGTGCTTGAAACTCAATTCAGAAACTATTATAAAGCTGCCGATTTACAAAAAGGTGCAACTGGTCAAAACTTGTTGAACTTATTAGAGTCGCGTCTTGATAACGTAGTTTACCGTATGGGTTATGCCTCGACACGTGCTGAAGCGAGACAGCTAGTGTCTCATAAGGCCATCGTAGTTAATGAACATACAATCAACATTCCTTCTTATCAGTTAAACGCTGGTGATCAGGTTAAAATTCGAGAAAAAGCTAAGAAACAACAACGTATTAAAGACTCATTGACTGTTACTGAGCAATACGGTTTCCCTGTTTGGGTTGAAGTTAATCCAAAAGAAATGAGTGGGATATTTAAAGCTGTTCCAGATCGTGCTGATTTAGGCTCTGATATCAATGAACAGTTAGTTGTTGAGCTTTACTCCAAGTAATCAACCCGGGATTTAAACTATGCAGAGTTCTATTGTTGGTCTTTTGAAGCCACGTTTAGTTGAGGTTATCAGCAAAACGGCCAACCATTCGAGAATTGTGATTGAACCTTTAGAACGAGGTTTTGGGCATTCATTAGGTAATGCCTTGCGCAGGGTTATGCTTTCATCAATACCTGGTTGCGCGGTTACTGAAATTGCTATTGAAGGAGTTCTTCATGAATTTTCTACAATAGAAGGTGTTCAAGAAGATGTTATCGATATCATTCTTAACCTAAAAAAGTTAGCTGTTTTGTTGCATTCCAAAGATGAAGTTACTCTGTCACTGTCTAAAAGTGGTGTCGGAACAGTAACTGCTAGAGATATTGATTTACCACATAACGTGGAAATCGTTAATCCAGATTTGGTTATTGCTAACATTACTTCACCGAGCGCTTCTTTTAACATTAGGATAAAAGTTGAAAGGGGCAGAGGTTATGTGCCAGCTAGTGTTCGTAAAGAGCAATATGATGACGCTCCTGTTGGAGTACTTATGGTAGATGCTGCTTATAGCCCTATCATTAAGGTTGCCTATCATGTTGAAAGTACACGTGTTGAGCAAAGAACGAATCTTGATAAATTAATAATTGAATTGGAAACTAATGGAACTGTAGATCCAGAAGAAGTTATTAAACATGCAGCTTCGATTTTGCATGACCAATTATCTGTATTTGTAGATTTTGAAAAAGTTAACGAACAGATTCATGAAGAAGAGATAATTGAAGAACAACCGTTTGATCCTGTTTTGTTAAGACCAGTAGATGATTTGGAATTAACTGTACGTTCTGCAAATTGTCTTAAGGCTGAGAATATTTTCTATATTGGTGATCTTATTCAGCGTACTGAGGTTGAATTGCTGCGCACACCTAACCTTGGAAAAAAATCGCTTACTGAGATTAAGGACATATTAGCCTTAAAAGGCTTGTCGTTAGGAATGAGATTGGAAAATTGGCCGCCTGAAAATTTGGCTGATCAATCCCAAATTGGAATTTGAATTTAAGGCATTATAGATATGAGACACCGTAAATCTGGTAGACAGTTAAATAAAAATAGCAGCCACAGAAAAGCATTATTTAGTAACATGGCTTGTTCTTTATTTAAACATGAGTTGATAAAAACAACCTTGCCTAAAGCTAAAGAATTAAGAATGATTGCTGAACCACTTATTACTTTATCTAAAGTAGATTCTGTAGCCAAACGTCGTTTAGCCTTTTCTAAATTACGTGACAGAGATGTTGTTACTAAATTGTTTAATGAATTGGGTCCTCGTTATGGCGCTAGAAATGGTGGCTATTTACGTATAATCAAATGCGGTTTCAGATCAGGTGATGATGCGCCTATGGCCTATGTTGAACTTGTAGATAGACAAGAATCAGTTTAATTGATATAGATGAGCCAGTATGCATTTGTGGCGGCTGGTTCATTTTATTTCTGATTTCTAAGCGTTTTTAATTTTTCTTTAATTTTTATTTCTAAACCACGATCTACTGGTTGGTAGTAAGTTCTCTTTCCTAGTTTCTCGGGAAAATAATTCTCTCCTGCTACATATGCATTTTCTTCATCGTGTGCATATCGATAATTTGCACCATATCCTAAGTCACTCATGAGTTTAGTTGGAGCATTTCGTAGGTGTATAGGTACTTCTAGTGAGCCGCTTGTTTTTGCTTCAGCCATCGCGGCTTTAAATGCGGTATAAACTGCGTTACTTTTTGGAGCACAGGCCAAATATACAATAGCTTGTGCTAAGGCTAATTCTCCTTCTGGGCTTCCTAAGCGTTCGAATGCGTTTGTAGCATCTAAAGCTATT
>Ga0181508_1033239_pt1 | contig 14270 bp, 8 predicted proteins | sample PEATcosm2014_Bin_15_FD_135916 | JGI IMG/M metagenome (GOLD analysis project Ga0181508, IMG submission 135916) | Metatranscriptome of peatland microbial communities from MTU Mesocosm Facility, Houghton, MI, USA - PEATcosm2014_Bin10_10_metaT... | ecosystem: Environmental > Terrestrial > Soil >... | reverse complement strand
GCACGATTGATGCACGGTTACCGAAACTGTGAAAAAAGTTGCCTGATGGGTTTTACTATTGATCTACCCATACTACGCAATAAACAATCCAATTTCAAAAAACAATATCATCATGATTAATATTCTGCTAATTGCCATTGCAACAGTGTTTTTGTGTCAGGGATTGGTGCTCTTCATACAAGTAGTCTCTTCGTTTATTCCTGCCCGGCGTGTTGCTGATGACGGCAGGCGGCCTTCTGTCGCTATTATAATGCCTGCTCATAATGAAGAGGAGGTGATCAGTCAGACTTTGCAGATTGTGATTCCGCAATTATTGCCTGGCGACCGTTTGCTGGTTGTGGCTGATAATTGTCAGGATAGAACCGCAGAATTGGCAAGAGCTGCCGGCGCTGAAGTTGTGGTGCGCGAAGATTTGCAAAATCGCGGTAAGGGATACGCTTTGGATTATGGGGTGCGTTGTCTGGAAGCCACTCCCCCGGAAGTGGTGGTGATCATCGATGCGGATTGTTTTGTCACCCCTAATCTTCTTGATAAATTGGCCAAGGATTGTCTGTTTTACCAACGCCCCGTGCAGGCTTTATATTTGATGCAAAATTCTTCAGCGCGGCCGGGTTTGAAATCGAAAATTGCTGAGTTTGCCTGGGTCGTTAAAAACCAGGTAAGGCCTTTAGGTTTTTTGCGTTTGGGATTGCCTTGCCAGTTAATGGGTACAGGTATGGCGTTTCCATGGGATTTAATGGTTACCGCGCAATTGGCTACATCCCATATTGTAGAAGATATGAAAATGGGATTGGATTTTGCCAAAATCGGCAAACCGCCCTTGTTTTGTCCTGACGCCTTGGTAACCAGTTTTTTTCCGAATACCGAAGCCGGCACAAAAAGCCAGCGCACTCGCTGGGAGCATGGTCATTTGGCTTTGGTGCTTAACGAAAGCCCTAAATTATTGCTGGCAGGCATTTTTAAGCGGGATCTGCAATTGTTTGCGCTAGCTGCGGATTTGTGCGTTCCGCCTTTGGCTTTACTGATCATTATGATGCTGGCGGTATTGATTGTTAATGCCTTATGGTGCGCCTTTTCATTGAACTATGCGCCGTTATTACTCTCAGTATTAAGTCTAGCCATATGTCTTGCTTCTGTTGTTCTGGCCTGGACAGGCTTTGCCAGACATATCTTATCTTGGTATGATCTGGCTTTCTCATGGCTCTATATAGTCAAAAAAATCCCCCTGTATATTCAATTTTGCTTTAATAAACAGTTGGAATGGGTCAAGACCAAGCGTGATGAATCCTAGTTTTCGATGGCTTGAACTGAGAAAGTGGGTTAGTCTGAATACCGTCAGAATTTTTCTTTAATGCTTGAGCATCGTTTTGTGTGCATGGTTACTCTTGCAGATATTACCGATTTTAATCTAATTTTAATTTTTCTAAAAAATAGACTATTATTTAGCTAAAAGCGTGGGTTTTTGACATTGAGTTTGATGGGATTCGGTTTTGAAAGCAGAGAGTGAACAACCATAAAGTAAGTTAACGGAAATGAACATGTGTTATAAGCTAATAAGCGATCAATAATAACCCCTAATCAGCTATGATATGGTGGTTCAGTGCTTATTAATAATGTTAGAATAAAAACTAGAGCAACTGGTAATGATTACCTAATGAGCAATTTCAAGCTGAAAAAACCGACTAAATTACCTATAGTTTTCTGCTTGAAACCTAATGCATGTCCTTTGTTCAAATGACTTATTTTAAGCTAGTCATAGCATCAACTCGGTTGCCATTTCTTAAAGTCTTGTTTTTTGCGCCAAATGGGTTAGCCATATTGTTTTTTGAAGAAAAACACATGGCATTCGTTTGCTTGCATTAGCTAACGCCATTTTCCGAAATTGAGGATAGTTTAGTTTTATTTTAGCGGAATACTGAAAATTAATTGTTGATTTGTGCAGCAGTTTTTTTAAAGAGCAAAATAGGAATGCTTGATTTATAAAGAGATAGCCAAGCCAAATATTGAAAATTAAAAATCAGACGATTAAATAAAGATGAAAATATTAGAAGAACAAATTCGTATTGATTGTCCGGATTTTGAAAGAAAAGTTTATTGCATTTTAGGTCTGCCTTTTGATGCGGTCAATTTGCATGATGTCTGCCGTTTAGTCAGGGAGGCGGCTGCACAACGAACGCCTTATTTTATCTCAACGCCTAACATTAATTTTATTATTACCTGTTTAAAAGATGCCGAATTTAGGCAATCGGTGTTTGATAGTCATTTAAGCACAGCTGATGGCATGCCCATTATCTGGGTTGCCCGTTTATTGGGTATTCCTTTATTTGAACGGGTGACTGGTTCCGGGATGTTTGAGCTGCTGATGGAAACCACCAAGGAAAGATTGAATGTGTATTTTTTTGGCGGTCCGGATGGCGCTGCTGAAAAGGCTGGTGATACTGTTAACCAGGGAACGTCGGCTTTGAGATGTGTAGGTTTTCAAACCCCGGGTTTTGGCTCGGTTGAAGGTATGAGTGCCGATGGAACGATCGCCAAAATCAATGATGCCAACCCGGATTTCGTTGTGGTGGCGTTAGGCGCCAAAAAGGGCAATGCCTGGATACAGTTAAATCGTGCTAAATTGCGTGCCCCGGTGATCAGTCATTTGGGCGCAGTTGTTAACTTTTTGGCGGGAGATGTGAAGCGCGCTCCGAAAATGTTACAAGCGATTGGATTTGAATGGCTATGGCGGATCTATGAAGAGCCGCATCTTTGGAAAAGGTATGCTGTAGACGGATTGCAGTTAGTGAAATTATTTTTCTCCAGAGTTATTCCTTATGCTGTTTGGCTTAAGCGGCATAAAAGCCAAATTAAATTCGCTCAACCGTTAAGTGTTAAAGTAAATAACGAGTCGGAAAGTTTAATTAGCTTAAGTTTATCCGGTCAGTGCTCGGCGCAAACTATAGAGCCTTTGCAAAAATACCTGAGTGAAAACGCTTTCAAAACTACTAGTTTTGAATTAGACTTGCAAAACGTTGATTATATAGATTCCGCTTTTGTTGGTTTATGTATTTTGATTAAAACTTGTACTAAAAATCATAACGGTTATTTGAAGTTTTTTAATCTTAGCCCGGCAGTGAAACAAGTTTTTATTTGGTGTTGTGCTGAGTATTTACTATTGTAGAAGAGGCGGAGGAGTATTTATGGAAAGCCAGCGTTATTACAACAAGTGATAGGTTTTAAATTTAATATGAATATTCCGACTTTCAGATATTGATGATTTGTTATCCAAGCGTAATTCTCTGTTCTATACATAGTCAGGTGACACAAAGTTTGTTAATGCAATTTATAGAAAAGTTAAAAGTAATTTAGATGAATCAAGAATCAGCAAATTCTAAAAAATTACCTTCCGGTGTTTATCGGAAGTTTTTTATGCTAACTGATTATTGGCAGGGTAGTAGGGTTGACCCTGAGTCATTGTTGGTAAAAATACATTCCGGTGGTGATGCTGCGCCTTTTTTTTGGGTTGGAGCGCCAAATGAGTTGATTGAGATGATTTCTGCTGTTGGGGAGGATAGATCAATTTATTGTATTCCGAATACGGTAAATGTTTTAAGCCCTATCAAATCTACTATTATTGAATTGGGGCAATATTTTGCAGATGAAATCGTCAAGGCTAATCCTGAAGGACCGTATTTGTTGGGCGGCTTGTGTAATTCGGCGTTTACCAGCTACGAAATAGCTAAAATACTGGAGGAAAAGGGCAAGCAAGTCGGTTTGTTGCTTATGATTGAACGGGATGTGACTCAAAAAAACATAATCATCCTATTGTTTAGAAAGATTTATTGGTTTATTGAGACATTTAATCGCTGGACGATTTTTTTCAGCAAAAACCCTGGAAAGTTTTTTGCTTTGCTAGCGCAGAAATTTTCTCAGTATATTTTACGTAGAAAAGTTGTCGGCGAACCTATTCGGGACGAAATTTTATTATTACCGGATGATTTGGTGTTCGACAAAAGCAATAAAGATAATTATAAGTTAGCCGGTTTTAAAGGCAAAGTGGATTTGATTTATGTCAAATGGGGTTTGCTGGGATATTTTAAATTTAATTATTTCCGGAAATTATGGGATGAACTGGCACTTAACGGCGCCAATTTCCATATTATTGATGGTAAGTTTCATATGCCGCCAAACTGGCGGGCAGTTGCAACAATTACAAAACAAATACTCCAAGACAATCATTTATAGTTTATTGATCGAGCCTTTAGCGATAAATTGGCCGGATGAGATGTACCCGCCGTTTACAGCTTTAGTCTCAATTAGTGACTGACGAGTATATATGCGCTGATAAAACATATTTAGAATAACAGAATAGATATTAAGTAATTTTGTTAAACTGATTAATTGAATCACCGCACTTTTTTTGAGGTAAAGTCGGTTATAACTGACGGTCATGGATATAGTATTACCAATATGTCAATTCATAGCGGCTTTGTGAAGAATGTTGATCGGGATCACTTGCAGAATCCTACTAAACAGATGATTGGATGCTAAATGATTTATTATGTATGGTGCGAAAATTTTCATTTTAAAGTTCCAGTCTGTTTTGCAGGCTTGTTTACGCTATGAGTGTGATAAATAAGATTAATCCTGTTATTAATGAAGTTATCGTTATCGTTTGTAAATATAATTATAAGAATACATAATTGAGAGAAATTTCAAATGTCGACTATGCGTCTTGAAAATGAATTGCTTGAATTGTGGAAGAAGCTAATTGGTTCCGATGGTATTGAGGTAGATGAAGAGTTTTTTAATATTGGTGGAACGTCTTTAATAGCGGCTCAATTGTTTGGTGAAATCGCCTTACGCTATAAAGTCCGCTTGCCTTACACTGTCATACTGGAAGCGCCGACAATCAGAAAATTGGCAGCTTATATTCAGACTGCATATCAGGATACCCAGAAAAGTGTTTTAGTGGATTTAAAAGGGGGCGATAAAGGGATTTTGTTTCTTGTCCATGATGGACTGGGTGAAACCCTGTTGTATAAAAATCTGGTGTCACGCATGCCGGAAGGCTTGGGTGTATATGGCATTCAGCCAAAAACCAAGCCCCGGATACCGATGATGCATACCGATCTCAGGGATATGGCGGAATATTATGTTGGAGTGATGCGCCATATCCAACCGCATGGTCCGTATTTGATTGGCGGTCTATGCGCCGGTGGCGTGATAGGTTATTTAATGGCGGAAAAATTGGCGGAGCTTAACGAATCCGTTCACACTGTCATTGTTCTGGATGCCGCTGCGCCGCATGTTGAGGACCCTATAGAATTTGATCAGTTGAAACGCGCAGAGCGTTTTCAATCCATGCTGGATTATTACCAGAAAGCCAAAATCGATAAACTGACTCGTTATGTCAATATTGGTTTCAGCATTATCAAAAAATCCTTTAATTATTTATTCTGGAGATTGAATTTTTATTATCGGAGATTGCTGATAGTAGTGTTGGAAATTGTCTTGAAATATGATCTGAATTGGCCTGGTTTTCTGCCAACTGTGACGGTGCTTGAGACGTATTATCAAGCCAGAACCAAATACAAACCGAATCCTCGTTCAAGTATCAGGGTATTGCTGGTGCGCGCCACGGAAGCCAAAACCAAAGATGTGGACGATGTGCCTTGTTGCTGCATGTATAAAGATGAAGTTTTCGGTTGGAATACCTGTACCGATAGGCTTGATATTTTGGATATTGACGGCGGTCACTCCAGCATATTGAGGGAACCTTATGTGGAAGCTCTAGCCAATAAACTAAAGGATATTTTTGTAAGAGAGGGTTTGAAGTTTGAATAAGGCGAATGTGGTTGTAGTCACTGTTTCATATCAATCCGCATCATTCGTGATTGATTGTCTGCAATCAGTGCAAAATGAACGGGCTTTAGCAACGGATTTGAATATTAAGATGGTTGTGGTTGACAACGCTTCCGGCGATACCCCGCAGATTGCCGAGGCAGTCCGGATGAATCAATGGTCAGATTGGGTGACGGTTCTGACGGCGCCCCGTAACGGCGGTTTTGGCTACGGAAACAATTTTGGCGTTCAGTATGCGCTGGCAAATTTGCAGGTTGATTATTTTTATTTTCTCAATCCGGATACCGTGTTACGGCAATCCGCCATTCCGGAACTAGTCAATTTCTTAAATCAGCATCCTCAAGCAGGCATAGCCGGAAGCTGTTATGAACTGCTTGACGGTGAAATTTGGCCGTATGCTTTCCGCTTCCCGACTATTCTAAGCGAAATTTCCGAAGGTATGGAATGGGGTTTGGTGGACAAAGTATTGAATAAATGGAAGGTTCCGATAGATATGCAGCAAATCGAACAACCTGTCGACTGGATATCGGGCGCCTCCATGATGATGCCTAGGTCTGCTGTAGAGCAGCTTAAAGGTTTTGACGAAAGCTATTTTCTGTATTTTGAAGAGACAGATCTTTGCTTGCGTGCGCGGCGGATGGGAATCCAAACTTGGTATGTCCCCAGCAGTCGCGTCATGCACAATTCCGGTCAAAGCACCAAGGTGACTTTGCTTAATACTGACCCGAAACGCTTGCCTGATTATTGGTATGAATCCAGAAGGCGTTATTTCATCAGAAATCACGGTGTTGTCTATGCCATATTCGCCGATTTGTTTGTGGTTTTGGCGAAGGCTATAGGCAGTCTAAAATCTATTTTTAAGTCCAAGCTGTTAGGTAATAAAGACAAAAAAGTGCCTTATTTTATTAGGGATGTGATAAAACACAGTCCAATTTTCCCCGCTAATCGCAAAATAGCGCCTTTAGCCAGTATGTTGCTCAAACCGGAAGAGACAGTCTAAAAATCTGCAGGCCTCTTTGTTTTAACCAAGAGGCCTGCAAAGATGGATTTCACTAAATGCGTTTCAAGTCGCTATCGCTGCAAGCCCGGACACCACTTGAATTAATTGCCAAACAGGCTTTTGATAGCATGTTTGGCTTGGCTAATGCCAGCCTTTGTGGCGCGAACAGTGGCTTCAGCAGGCATTAAAATATTGCCGCGAGTCCATTCATCAGGTCTGGCTTTGAAAATGGTGGAATGAACTGTTCCATTCCAGTGAGCGGGCGCTTCAGTTGTATAATAGTAAGTTGCAAAGGATTTGCGAGCCACGCCGGCAGGGCAGTTGATCGGTGTTACGCCATGATAACTGATATTGCTGGTGGCAAATCCGCAAATTCTATTAAACACCGGGGCGAATGAGCCGTGACAATGCTGGACTTCCTCATCCCAAAGATCCAGATATCCGCCATATTCCTCCTTCCAGTCTTTATTGAAATAAATCAGCAGATTTAAACGGCGGTGCCACTGCTTTTTTTCAATGTAATTAAAGTCAACATGCACATCAAGTCTACCTCCGGCGTTGGTTTCATGAATACCGCCGCCAGCTAAATCTACATCAGCGAGTAGATTGGGAATACCAAACAAGTCAGAGAAAGTGTCCATAAATTCTTTTGACGCCATTATTTCGTTTAATTTGGCGATTGGAGCAGGAAATTTCGACGAGTCTGAAACTTGAATCTTTTTCTTTTCATTCACTGCAGAAAATTCACGGCCTAGTTTTTGCGCTTCTTGATACGAAGGGAAAGATTCAGCAATGGCATTGGCAAAATCTTCGTCAAGGAAGTTGTCAATACAAAAGTGAGGAAAGTGTTTGGCATTTTGAATTTGTTCTTTTAGAGCGTTATGATCAAAATAATTAATTAGTTCCATGGCGACTCCGAATTAATGTTAAATAAATTTTAAAAAAGACAAATACATAGCAACTAATAAATATAAGAAGAAAAGATTAAAAATAAGCCTGGAAGGGGCAATCTATTTACAATTTCCAATGCCTAAATCTGTTAATTCAAGCTGCTAGCTGTCAAAAACCCAAATTGGCTCTATCAAATCTTGAAACGAGAGCTCTTTGCAAAAAATGGCTGTTTAGTGTTCTGAATCAAGCTAGTGTAATCAACCAAGTTTAATGGCGAATGTTTCCAATTCAGAACAATAGACCCAATTAATCAATCATTCCTGTTTTTAAAGACACATATGAATAGAATATAGCAATTCCAATTCTTTTTATTTAATCTAGATCAAGTTTTTGGAAAAAAATCAAACAGCGGTTTTTATGCCGCAACCTGTTCAATTGTGTGTACAAAACTGAATTTTGAACACATAACTGTTCGCAATAGGTTCGTATTCACATGAGTGGCGGAAATCCTACTGTTACGGTATGCAGTTTACAATGTTAACGTTTATACTACAATAAGCGCAGCAAGTTCAATTAACTAAATAAATTTACTGATAGAGTCCGGTAATGTAAACTTTTACAGGTTTACTCTTGATTATTATAGTCAGTAATCAATAGAAAAGATTGCTGTTCCATTCGTTTTAATATCTAAAGCGATACTTTGTTCAAAAGTTGCATTCTCTGAATAATCAGGCTTTGATAAAATTTATATATCCAGGTATGCGTTGCCAATACGTTTTTTTTGCTACATCGGAAACTGAATAATGTCTGAAAAAGGTTCGGAAAAGTCACTAAAATCAAGAGCGGTTTTGGCATTAAAATGGACTGGAAGTGAAGTGTTGATTCGTCAGGTTTTGCAATTCGGCACAGCAGTATACATGGCGCATCAACTTAGCCCGGAAGAGTTTGGAACATACGCATTGCTGGCAATTTTTACCGATTTGGGTGTTTTGTTTATCGAAGGCGGTTTTACGACGGCAATTCTTTTGAAGCGTGAGACTACCAAAACAGATGAGTCAACCATCTTTTGGTTTAATATTTTAATTGCCGCAGTGGTTTCTTTCATACTTTGGGTTTTAGCGCCTATTATTGCAGCATTTTATAATAGGCCGGTTTTAGCGCCTTTGCTTGAGGTGCAGACCATCAATATGTGTATTGCTGCAATTGGTGGCACCCAGCATTCTTTGCTGACTAAAAAGCTTGAGTTTAAGACGCCGATGTTATCCGCTACGGCTTCAATTATCTTTTCATCTATCGTGGTCTGCGTTCTTGGATTTTATGGTTTCGGAATATGGTCGTTGGCCGCCCAAAATTTTACTTATAATCTGGTTAACACGGCGCTTTTATTTATTTTAGGTGGATGGCGGCCTCATCTGTTACTTAGTTTTCGTTCTCTCAAGGAAATGTTTGCTCTGGGCAGTTTTTACATGCTTACCGGTTTTGTAACTGTGCTTTACGCCCGGTTGTATTCATTAATCATTGGTAAATACTATAGCGTTCATGATCTTGGTATTTATAATCGCGCTGAAAACACCAAGCAATTACCAGTTGATCTTTTACAAACTATCTTGCACAGGGTGGCTACTCCTTTGCTGGTTACAGCCGCGGATGAAAAAGATCGTTTGAGACGAGGGTTGGTTATGGCGAATCAGGGGATTATGTTTCTGAATATACCGATTTTGATTGGTTTGTTAGCAACTTCCGATAATGTTGTGCCCGTTCTGTTTGGTAATCAATGGCAGGAATCTGTGCCTTTTCTTTATGTTTTATGCCTTTCAGGTTTGTTTATGCCTATCATCGTCGTAAATTCGAACATATTAAAGGCCATAGGTCATTCAAATTTGTATTTCAAACTTGAGCTGTTCAAAAGAGTTGTAGCCTTGGTTCTGGTCGTGGTGGGCTTGCAATTTGGCATAATGGGTCTGGCCTGGTCCCAGGTTGTGGGTGGTGTATTAAATTTTTGGCTGAGTGCTTATTTTTCCGGGAAATTTCTGCAATATGGGATTTGGAAACAGACATTGGATTTTTTGCCTGTTACTTTGATTGCAACAGTGATGGGCGTCGTGGTTTTTGCCGCAGGCCAGGTTTTCGAGATGCCGATGTCGTTATTACTTTTGACCCAGATTGCCATTGGAGCATTTTTGTATGGCGGACTTTGTTTTTTATTTAAAGTCAATGCGTATTCGGTAGTTCTGGCCGCAATTTTGAAGAGGCGTAGCGGGAGTCCTGATTAAACTTGGTTGTTTGGTTGTTCGGTTTAGTCTTGATGAAGCCGGGCGGAACAAAAGATGTTGGCTTGGAGTGTTTAAGTTAGTTTGCGTTGCTATGCAATTGGCTTCGAATTTATCAATGACGCTGTGCGTTCAAGGCTAGGCATTAATTTTTCACTACGTGAATCATTAACCCTTAACCCTTTTTGTAGCTGACGTGTTAAAATCCTTAAGAAAGTTGCGTTGATTTTTTTCTTAAATCTGCGTGGTAAATTAATTTTTTTGGTTTGCAGTTCGTCGATTTACGCACAGTCGAAAATAGTCGATATGCCGGCATTGCCGAAAGATGCTATGGCGAAATTTGGAGAAGGTTGTTCGCCATGGTTTGTTATCATGGGGTTTAGGTATTTTTAATTCAATTTTAATCTTTTCATGTGTTTCTTTTTCTTTATACTTTGCTATCCTTTAACTCAAGAGAAGATTGATTCCGGGGCTAGTTGATGAATCAAAGTATTCTCAATGTGGCCCAAAACTCAGGTTTTGGTGGTCAAGTTTAACTAAACCCGATTTGAAAGTATCACTTTCATAATCATGCTTTCTCAACTTTGAAAATTGGATGTCAGGGTTATCAAATACCTGTAATGCAGAGCGAATTAACATTTTTTATATTTAATGATGTGTTCTATATTTACGTTACAGCTTTAATCATGTTGGCCAAATCAGTTTCTTCTTCCTGCACTCGGTTGCGCGGAAATATATTTAAAAACACCTAAGTTTATTCAGTTTGAGAATAATAAATTTTAATAAGTATCATGATGAATAATCAATTTCAGGAATATTTATTGTTTGCATTTTTTTAAGGTGTTTTGAGTTTTTCGGTAGGGAAATGCTAAATTCAGATGTTCGCTACCATTTGTTATACAGGCCATCCGGTTCTGCTAATGCAGCTCAATTGATACGGCTTCCTTGCGAAAGGGTTTGCCGCTGATATCGGAGTTTGCCTGATTAAAACGATTTTATTGCTATTTAGTGTGAAAATTATGGGATTTGAGATGAAAACGCAAAATGTTAAATGGAATGTTTTTGGCTTTCATAGTGATCAGTTTTTCTTCTGCAAAGTAAACACCAGGTATAAAGATCAAGATTCAATACCCTTGTTTTTTATCAAAAAAGTCTGTTCTCCTTTTGGAGGGACAAATTTTGCTGAGTTGGATCGGTTGCCCGGTTCAGCAATTCTAAATTCCAATTAGGAAGGAGAATAATATGAACAGATTTATCGTTAAGAGCTTGTTATTGCTTGTTTGTTTGACAACAACAACCGTGGTTGGCGCTGCCGGGCGAGGTCCCCGCACTACTCCTGCCACTTCAAGCACTACCGGGAGTGGGGCTTTAACAGTTGCCGCGCCCATTATCAGTTTATCCGCCTCATCTGCATCCATTGCTCATGGCGGTAATGTGACTTTGACCTGGTCATCCATCGGTGCGGTGTCCTGTACCGGGTCTAATGGAAGCAAGACTAGCAATGAACCGATTTCCGGCACAGTCACGGAAACCGGTTTAACCGCTTCGACCTCCTTTACTTTAACTTGTACCGGCGCAGGCGGCACAAGTTCACAGTCAGTCGCGGTAGCGGTTAGCGCCGCACCCGGGAATTCGAGTAGCACACCGGCGCCAACAGTTACTTTAAGCGCCTCATCCACATCCATTGCTTATGATGGCAGCGTAACCTTGACCTGGTCATCCGCTAACGCCAATTCCTGTTCCGCCAGTAATGGCAACAATACAGTCACTGAGAGTACTTCCGGCACTGTTACGCAATCCGGTTTAACCAAGTCGACGACTTATAGTCTGTCCTGTACCGGAGCAGGCGGCACCACCTCAAAATCTCTGACAGTTGCGGTTGCTTCGGCACCGGTTGCTGTTACTGTCCCGGTTACCCCGGCGCCGACAGTCACGTTAACCCCCTCATCCACATCCATCGCCTATGGCGGTAATGTGACTTTGACATGGTCATCCACTAATGCCACATCCTGTAGTGCATCTAACGGTAGCCAGACAACTTCGGAAAATACTTCCGGCAGTGTCATTGAGTCAGGCTTAACCAGTTCGAAAACCTATAGTTTATCCTGTACCGGCAGCGGCGGTTCAACCTCAAAATCTGTGAGTGTAGCAGTAGCTTCACAATCTACCACAGTCGCGGCGCCAGTAGGGGGAACATCGGCCCCGACAGTGACTTTAACGGCAGCAGCAACTTCAGTCGCCAGCGGCAACAGCACGACTCTGACCTGGTCATCCACCAATGCCACTTCTTGTACAGCCACCGGTGGCTGGACGGGTTCAGAGCCTACTTCAGGCAGTGTCGCCACCGCTAAATTGACTGCTACAACCACCTACAATCTATCTTGCACCGGCGCCGGCGGCACCGTTGCCCAATCCGCTACCGTTGCAGTGGCTACCGCTAATAATGCCTTGGCAGGTAATTATATGGGAGTGAATTTGAACTGGCTCAATGATTCCAGTTGGCAGGATCAAGTTTTTGTGGATTTGGTGAAACAGTCTCGTGGTTTTGCAACCGTTGCTTATCCTTATGACCCAACCAATCATCCGGCTCCGGTTGATGCTAACGGCTGGCCAACAAGCGATTTTGGCGATGTGTTTGCGTCATTTCCGGCAGATCCTTTGGGTCAAAAACCATCTGCGCTGTACCCAAGCCATTTTGGCACCTACAATCTGGTGTTCAATGGCATAGCTAAGATTGCCTTTCAAGAAACTGCTAATGTTGATCAAGTTATCAATCAAACTTACAATGCCGCTACCAACACCACTACTGCTCAACTCGTGATAGGGTCAAATAGCACCGGGCTGGAGTTGCTGTTTACCAATACTCAACGGACTGCAACGAGTGCGGTAAATACCGGCATAACCAATCTTAAATTACTCAGACCGGGTTATGCAGTTGGCACCACACAAGTGTTTTCCAATGAGTTTCTCAATGCCATATCTCCATTTAGCGCCTTGCGTTTTGTCTGTTTCCTGAATACCAATGGTAATCCGGTAACCACCTGGGCTGGACGGACACCTGCATCACAACCTTCTCAGGCAGATCCAAGAGGGGTGGCCTGGGAATATATTATTGAAATGGCTAATGTCAGCGGCAAGGATATCTGGATTAACATTCCTGAAGGTGTGGATTTAACCGATACGACTCCAAACAACTATATTACCCAGTTGGCAACCTTGATGAAAGCCACATTGAATCCAAACATCCATGTTTATGTTGAATACAGTAATGAGCTGTGGAATTTTGGATACGGTTTTTCGCAAACACAGGCGAATTTGGCGTCAGCCGTTGCGGAAGTGGCAAATAGTATAGATGCTACCTTGAACTATAAAAGTAACAATAATCAGTATACTCAAGCCGCTTATAGAGTGGCGCATCAAGTGGTCAGGATTAGTCAGCTGTTTGCGGCAGTCTACGGATCTTCAGCAATCAACAACACTATCCGGCCGGTATTAATGGCCCAAGCTGTTAATCCTTATGGCGTTCAGCTACAGCTAGCTTACATCAACGTAAACTTTGGAGCGCCAAGCCAATACATTTATGCCATAGGCGGGGCGCCATATATTGATGCCCCAAATGCTTATACTGATGTCAATAGCTTATTTGCATCATATGAAGCAGGCTTGAATGCAGTATTACCAATGTTTTCCGGTGCAAGTCCTTATGTAGCCGGTGGTAAGACTCAGGCAACTTATCAAAGCCTGGCTAACTATTATGGTTTGCAAAACTTCAGTTATGAAGGTGGCCCCGATACTCCTGATAGTCCTAATTACAGCGCTACAATTACCGAACAGGCCAATAGCGATCCTAGAATGAATCAACTTGTGCAAGCTTATTTATCAGATGGCATTGCTTGTGGAAATAAACTGTTCATGTACTATCAATTGTCCGGTTCAACTTCAGACTCATATGCAATCTATAATGACCTGAGCGTTCCAACCCAAAAAAGCACAGCAATTGAAGCCGTGTCTAATACTCCGGTATCAAGTCTGGGCGGCTGCTCAAGTTCAGTAAACAGTTCGTTTGTGTTGCAATAACTTTTTTACTCATCTCATCGTCAGTCTTTGTTTAGGCAAGGACTGACGAGTTTTATCTTTAGAGTTTCTAAAATCCCTATTTGTCATTTATATACCTGTCGCTAGCTGCCTGCCAGCTAAACTCGAAATACCCTTCTTACAAAAATCTCGAAATTTCTCCTGATCAACAAGATACCTTGGCTGAG
>Ga0181508_1135857_pt1 | contig 14319 bp, 29 predicted proteins | sample PEATcosm2014_Bin_15_FD_135916 | JGI IMG/M metagenome (GOLD analysis project Ga0181508, IMG submission 135916) | Metatranscriptome of peatland microbial communities from MTU Mesocosm Facility, Houghton, MI, USA - PEATcosm2014_Bin10_10_metaT... | ecosystem: Environmental > Terrestrial > Soil >... | reverse complement strand
TAGAATTAATCTTACTCGTCAGCCACTTCTACAGGAAGCGCTTCTGCCGGACGATCCAACAATTCAACCAGCGCCATCGGCGCATTATCGCCCTTGCGGAATCCAAACTTGAGAATACGTGAATAGCCTCCATTACGAGCTGCATAGCGCGGACCGAGTTCATCGAACAGCTTGACCACTATTTCACGGTCACGCAGACGAGCGAAGGCCAAGCGGCGGTTTGCCAGGCTAGGATTTTTGCCAAGGGTCAGGATCGGCTCTGCCACACGGCGCAGTTCCTTGGCCTTGGGCAGGGTGGTCTTGATGACTTCATGACGCAGCAGGGATACGGTCATGTTGCGCAACATAGCCAAACGATGGCTGCTGGTGCGATTAAGTTTTCTGAGTCCTAAACGGTGACGCATGATTATCCTTTCTTGCTACTCTATCTATGCTGGCTTATGGGTGCGCTTATTTTTCAACCGGCGTAGGCCAGTTTTCCAGTTTCATGCCCAGCGACAAACCGTGTTCGGCCAGCACCTGCTTGATTTCGTTCAGCGATTTGCGACCCAAGTTAGGGGTGCGCAACAAGTCATTTTCAGTATACTGAATCAGGTCGCCAATGTAATGAATGCTTTGTGCCTTGAGACAATTGGAAGAACGCGGAGTAAGTTCCAAATCGTCCACAGGCCGCAACAGCATCGGGTCAACCTTGGGCGCTTGCGGCTTTTCTACCGGTGCAGGTGTACCTTCCAGCGCGGCAAACACTGCAAACTGCTCAACCAGAATACGTGCGGCATAACGGATCGCTTCTTCCGGATCGATAGCGCCATTGGTTTCGATATCCATGATCAGCTTATCCAAGTCGGTACGCTGTTCCACGCGCGCGCTTTCCACAGCATAGCTAACGCGATGCACCGGACTAAATGAAGCATCCAGCGCAATGTGACCTACCGCGCGAGTTTCGCCGGGGGGCTGGCGCGAGATGGCAGAGACATAGCCACGGCCTTGTTCGACCTTGATTTCCATATCCAGCTTGCCACCCGCAGTCAGGTGGGCAATAACGTGGGAAGGATTGACAACTTCGGTATCGGCACCCGTAACAATGTCACCGGCAGTAACGACGCCGACACCTTCTTTCTTCAGCGTCAACACTGCCTCGGTTGAATTGTGAAGCTTGAGCACCAAGCCCTTCAGATTGAGCAGGATTTCCACTACATCTTCCTGTACACCGTCAATGGACGAATATTCATGCAACACGCCTGCAATCTTGACTTCGGTAGGGGCGTAGCCCGGCATGGAAGACAGCAGGATACGACGCAACGCATTACCCAGTGTGTGTCCATAACCGCGCTCAAACGGTTCCATCACCACTTTGGCTTGCGTGGCAGAAACTCTTTGTACGTCAATAATGCGTGGCTTCAGAAAATCATTCTTATGCATAAGCGGCTCCGCGTGGATTACTTGGAATACAATTCGACAATGAGATGCTCGTTGATCGTGGCAGGCAGCTCAGAGCGCTGTGGCTTGGCCTTGAACGTTCCTTTCATTGCCTTGGCATCGACCTCAAGCCATTCCGGGAAACCGCGCTGTTCGGCGGCTTGCACCGCAGCCTTGATGCGCAGATGCGCACGTGTCTTCTCGGCAATCTCGACCACGTCTCCAGGGCGAACCTGATAGGACGGGATATTTACTCGTTTGCCATTCACCAGAATGCCGTTGTGGCGCACAACCTGCCGAGCTTCGGAACGCGAAGCGCCAAAGCCCATGCGATAGGAGACATTATCCAAACGAGACTCCAGCGTCTGAAGCAGGTTCTCGCCGGTAATGCCACGCTGAATTTCAGCAGAGCGATAGGTCAAACGGAACTGCCCCTCAAGCATGCCGTAAATACGACGTACTTTTTGTTTTTCGCGCAACTGACCACCGTAGTCGGACATACGAGTATTTTTCTTTTGACCGTGCTGGCCGGGTGGATAGGCACGACGTTCCACCGCACATTTGTCGGTAAAACATTTCTCACCCTTCAGAAACAGCTTCTCGCCTTCGCGACGGCACTGACGACACTTTGGATCAAGATTTCTAGCCAAGGCTAACTCCTAAAAATTAGATACGACGCTTTTTCGGTGGACGGCAACCGTTATGCGGCACCGGCGTAATGTCAGAGATGCTGGTGATTTTAAAACCCGCAGCATTCAATGCACGCACAGCTGATTCACGACCTGGGCCTGGACCCTTGATGCGCACTTCGAGGTTCTTAACGCCACATTCCACCGCTGCCTTGCCAGCCGTCTCAGCTGCTATCTGTGCTGCAAACGGAGTACTCTTGCGAGAACCTTTGAAACCGTTGCCGCCGCTGGTAGACCAAGCCAAGGCATTTCCCTGGCGGTCGGTGATCGTCACGATAGTATTGTTAAAAGAGGCATGTACGTGGGCGATACCCTCGGCTACGTTCTTTTTAACTTTCTTGCGCACTCGCGTGCTGGTCTTGACCATGTCTCGAATCCTCTATTAAATTACTTTGGCACTAGTATTATTGGCAAAAGCTATTTCTTGGCACCGGCAACAGACTTGCGTGGCCCCTTGCGGGTGCGCGCATTAGTGCGGGTACGCTGACCTCGCACCGGCAACCCACGGCGATGACGCAAACCACGATAACAACCCAGATCCATCAATCGCTTGATGTTCATGGAAATTTCGCGGCGCAAATCGCCTTCCACCGTAAACTTGCCGACCTGATCGCGCAGCTTATCCATCTCTGCGTCGGTGAGATCTTTCATCTTGGTGGTTGTCTTAACTCCGGCCGCGACGCAAATTTCTTGCGAACGCGTGCGCCCTATGCCATAAATCGCAGTCAATGCGATTACAGCGTGTTGGTGGTTGGGAATATTTACCCCGGCAATACGAGCCATGCAGCTACCCTATCATTTAAAAACGGCATTAAAAACCGACATTCAAAAAACGGCGTCCAAAAGTTGGATATTGTACCATCCAACCGTGACTTGACCATCAGCCTTGACGTTGCTTGTGGCGCGGATCACTACTGCAAATCACACGAACCACCCTGTTGCGCCGAACTATCTTGCAGTTGCGGCAAACTTTTTTTACCGATGCCTGTACTTTCATTTGCTTCTCCTCAACTAAGTCAGTTGTGACTTACTATTTAGCGCGAAATATAATCCGCCCTTTGGTCAAATCATACGGCGTCAGTTCAACCGTCACCTTGTCACCTGGCAGGATACGAATATAATGCATCCGCATCTTGCCGGAAATATGACCCAGCACAACATGACCGTTTTCCAGTTTCACCCGGAAGGTTGCATTGGGGAGGGACTCCTCGATCTCCCCCTGCATTTGCATCGCTTCTTCTTTGGCCATCAGCGCGCCAACCCGCCTTTAAAATTGGCCTTTTTCAACAAACTCTCATACTGGTGCGACATCATGTAAGACTGCACTTGCGCCATAAAATCCATCGTCACCACCACCAAAATCAACAGTGAGGTGCCACCAAAATAAAATGGCACGTTCCACTTCACTACCAAGAATTCCGGCAATAAACACACCAGCGTCACGTAAATCGCACCGATCAGAGTCAAGCGCAACATAATCTTTTCTACATAACGTGCAGTCTGCTCGCCGGGACGAATTCCGGGTAGGAAAGCACCGCTCTTCTTTAAGTTATCCGCTGTATCTTTCGGGCTGAATACCAATGCCGTGTAAAAGAAACAAAAGAAAACAATCGCTGACGCGTATAACAAAACATAAATTGGCTGACCGGGAGACAACTTGTCGCTGATATCCTTCAACCATGTCATGCCGGAGCCACTGCCAAACCAACCGGCCAACGTCGCCGGAAACAATATAATGCTGGAAGCAAAAATCGGTGGAATCACGCCGGCCATATTCAGCTTCAACGGCAGGTGGGAACTCTGCCCACCATATACCTTGTTTCCTACTTGGCGCTTGGCATAATTTACCAATATCTTGCGCTGCCCACGCTCAACAAAAACCACGAGCCCGGTAATTGCCACTACACAGATTACCAAAAACAGCACCAGCGGGATAGAGAACGCACCCGTGCGCGCCATCTCCAGAGTATTTCCGATCGCATTTGGCAAACCGGCTGCAATACCCGCGAAAATAATTAGCGAAATGCCATTTCCCAAACCGCGCTCGGTAATCTGTTCGCCCAACCACATCAAGAACAGTGTTCCGGTAACCAGTGTAATGACCGTGGTCATCTGGAACATCGCACCCGGATGCGGCACCAATCCGGCTTGTGACTGTAATGCAGCAGAAATACCAAACGCCTGAAACAGTGCAAGGACCAATGTTCCATAGCGCGTGTATTGCGTAATCTTTCTCTGGCCCGCCTGGCCTTCCTTCTTCAGCGCCTCCAGTTGCGGCACAGCGATTGTAGCCAGCTGCATGATAATAGAAGCAGAGATGTACGGCATGATCCCCAGCGCGAATATCGTAAAGCGCGACAACGCGCCACCGGAGAACATGTTGAACATGCCCAAAATACCATTCTTTTGCGACTTGAACAAATCCGCCAATACCACCGGATCAATGCCTGGCACCGGTATATGTGCGCCAATGCGGTATACCACCAATGCGCCCAGCAAGAACCATAGACGACTGCCTAGGTCGCCATATTTACCCTTGCTGACACCATTCTTGGCTACTGCGTTCAAAGTATCCCTTACTCCGCAATGCTGCCACCGGCAGCTTCCACTGCGGCGCGTGCACCCTTAGTCAGTAACAAGCCTTGCAACTTGACTGCTCGTTTGATCTCACCGGAAAGCACCACCTTGGCTGTAAGCGCGATAGAGGGCACAACACCAGCCTGTTTCAAAGCCAACAAGTCGATTACATCAACCGGCATTTTTTCCAGATCCGACAAACGAACCTGTGCCGTATCGTTACGCGTCAGCGATACAAATCCGCGCTTTGGCAAGCGGCGTTGTAAAGGCATTTGTCCACCTTCAAAGCCTACCTTATGAAAGCCGCCTGAGCGGGACTTCTGCCCCTTATGTCCACGACCGGCCGTCTTGCCCAAGCCACTACCGATACCGCGACCCACTCGACGCTTTGAGTGAGTGGCACCTTCCGCAGGTTTAATTTTATTTAGTTGCATTTAAGCCTCGCACTTGACCAGGTAATATACTTTGTTAATCATGCCGCGAACAGCCGGGGTGTCTTCCACTTCAACAGTGTGGTTTGTACGACGCAACCCCAAGCCGCGCACGCACGCACGGTGCGACTCCTTGGTTCCAATCACGCTTTTTACCAGCGTTACTTTTAATTTTTTAGCCTGTGCCATGATTGATTATCCCTGAATTTCTTCTATTGTCTTGCCACGCTTGGCAGCGATCTCCGAAGGAGCATTAAGCGCTTGCAGACCATTCAAAGTTGCGCGTACCACGTTATAGGGATTGCTCGATCCGATACACTTGGCCAGAATATTATGCACGCCTACAGCCTCGAACACTGCGCGCATTGCACCACCCGCGATAATTCCCGTACCTTCCGATGCCGGCTGCATAAAAACCTTGGCTGCACCATGACGTCCGATGACTGCATGATGGAGAGTGCCATTTTTCAGGCTTATCTTTACCATCTTGCGACGCGATTCGTCCATAGCCTTTTGCACGGCAACAGGCACTTCCTTGGATTTACCCTTGCCCATGCCGATACGCCCATCACCATCGCCAACCACGGTCAGAGCGGCAAACCCCATAATACGACCACCCTTCACAACTTTGGTTACGCGATTGATCGAAATCATCTTTTCGATGAGGCCATCGCCACGATCTTCCGGTTGCTGCGTCTTTCCTTGCGCCTTAGCCATCATTCACCTCAATTTAAAACTTCAAGCCATGCTCGCGCGCTGCATCAGCCAGCGCCTTTACGCGACCATGATATTTGTTGCCGGAACGGTCAAATGCAACCTCAGTGATACCGGCGCTCTTGGCCTTTTCGGCTACGCGCTTCCCCACAACCGTCGCCGCCTTGACGTTGCCACCATTTGCTAATTCCTTACGCACCTCAGCTTCCAGACTCGAAGCACTAGCCAGAATTTTGCTGCCGCAAGCAGAAATCACTTGAGCATAAATATGCAAATTGGTGCGATGAATCGCCAAGCGATTCGTCTTTTGTTCAGCAATGCGTGCACGGGTTTTGCGTGCTCTGCGCTGACGCGATTCATTCTTGTTTAACATATCTGCCTCGATTATTTCTTCTTGGTTTCTTTCAGGATTACAACTTCATCGGCGTAACGTACACCCTTACCCTTGTATGGCTCTGGCTCACGGAACGCACGAATTTCGGCTGCAACCTGCCCAACCTGCTGCTTGTCTGACCCCTTTAACACAATATCGGTCTGAGTGGGCGTTTCAACCTTCACACCCTTGGGCATCTTGTATGAGACCGGGTGAGAAAAACCAAGCGTCAAGTTCAATGTCTCACCGGCAGCCTGGGCTCGATACCCTACGCCAACCAGTGTCAACTTGCGCTCAAAGCCCTTGCTCACACCCAATATCATATTGGCAAGCAATGCACGTACCGTACCGGACATGGCATTCGCCTGCATTGAATCATTGGTGGCGCTGCACTGCAATTTCTCGCCCACACGCTGCACGGCAACATCGCTGCTCAAAGATTGTTTCAGGGTACCCAACGGCCCCTTCACGGAAACTTCGTTGGCGGCCAGCGTTACTTCAACACCCGCTGGTAACACAATAGGATTTTTAGCGACTCTAGACATAATTACCCCGTTACGCGACGATGCACAAGACTTCACCGCCAATTCCGTTGGCGCGTGCCTTGTGGTCTGTCATCAACCCTTTTGAGGTAGATACGATGGCGATACCCAAACCGTTCATCACTTTGGGTATTTCCCCGCAACCCTTATACATACGCAACCCAGGGCGGCTGACGCGCTGGATATTTTCGATCACCGGGCGTCCGGCGTAGTACTTCAAGCCAATTTCCAACACTGGCTTGCCATCGTTGCTGGACACATTGAAGCCATCCACATACCCTTCGTCCTGCAACACCTTGGCAATTGCCACCTTGAGCTTGGAAGAAGGCATTTTGACTGTTACTTTTTCCGCCATCTGCGCGTTTCTGATGCGCGTCAGCATGTCGGAGATCGGATCACTCATACTCATAAATTCACCCTTACCAGCTTGCCTTGATTACACCAGGAATCTCACCGCGCATCGCGAATTCACGCAATTTTGTGCGGCCCAGACCGAATTTGCTGAACACTCCACGCGGCCGCCCAGTCAATGCACAACGATTACGCAAACGCACCGGACTTGAATTACGCGGCAACGCTTGCAGCTTTTGACGCGCAGCGTAACGCTCTTCTTCACTCAACTTGATATTGCCAACAATCGCCAGCAACTCCGCGCGCTTCGCAGCAAACTTTTTTACTGTGTCGCGACGCTTTAGATCACGGTTAATGACAGATAACTTAGCCATTTTGCCCTCAGCCTTTCAGTGGGAATTTGAATGCCAGCAGAAGGGCACGCGCCTCTTCATCGGTTTTTGCACTGGTGGTAATGGTGATGTTCATACCACGCAATGCGTCAATCTTGTCATACTCGATTTCCGGAAAAATAATTTGCTCCTTGACTCCCATGTTGTAATTGCCACGACCATCAAAAGACTTGCCGGAAATACCTCGAAAGTCACGTATCCGCGGAATCGCCACAGTAACCAGACGATCCAAAAATTCATACATGCGCGCTTTACGCAAGGTAACTTTGCAGCCAACGGGGTAATTTTCACGAATCTTGAATCCCGCAATGGATTTCTTGGATTTGGTCACCACAGGCTTTTGTCCAGCAATTTTTTGCATGTCACCTACGGCATGCTCCATCACTTTCTTGTCTGCCACCGCTTCGCCAACCCCCATATTCAGGGTTATTTTTTCGATACGCGGCACTTCCATAACGGACTTGTAGCCGAACTTTTTCATCAGCTCCGGAGCCACGGTATCCTTGTAATAGTCAAACAAACGAGCCATGCTCTATCACCCCTTTATGCGTCAATCACTTCGCCGCTGGATTTAAAAATCCGCACCTTGCGGCCATCTTCCAGCGTTTTAATCCCTACACGGTCAGCCTTTTTTAGTGCCGTGTTATATATGGCTACGTTGGAAGCATGAATGGACATTTCCATCTCTACAATTCCACCAGCATCACCCTTAACCGGATTAGGTTTTTGGTGCTTCCTGGCTTTATTGACGCCACTTACCAACAGACGATCACCCAGCACATGCAATACATTGCCGCGACTGCCCTTATCTTTTCCTGCGATGACAATGACATCATCATTTTTCTTAATCTTGCGCATGATTTTCCTTAACTGCAGATTTTTTCTGGCTGCCCAGGCTCTGTTTACAACACTTCCGGAGCCAGCGACACAATCTTCATGAAACGCTCGGTACGCAACTCACGTGTTACCGGGCCGAAAATGCGCGTGCCAATCGGTTCCAATTTTGCATTCAACAATACCGCAGCGTTGCCGTCGAACTTTATTAGCGAGCCGTCAGGACGGCGCACGCCTTTGGCGGTGCGCACCACAACAGCACTATATACCTCACCCTTTTTTACGCGTGAGCGCGGAGCAGCATCCCTGATGCTGACCTTGATAACGTCACCCACAGCAGCATAACGACGCTTGGATCCACCCAGCACCTTGATGCACATAACAGAGCGTGCGCCAGTATTATCCGCGACGGTCAAAACCGATTGCATTTGTATCATTTTTTTAACTCTCCAACTTTATCCGCTCACAGCGGCTAGTTTTGGAACCCGTTCGGGTTAGGCCGCCACATGCGGCGGGATGAAACGAAGCCGCGCATTATATTCAAACTTACACAAAAGCGCAAGTAACAAATGCAAATAATTTAATAAACCTGTACTGAAATTGGTGAGACTAGACGGTCTGGCCCTTTTCCATCAGCTTGGTTACACGCCAGTTCTTGGTTTTGGCAAGCGGACGGCATTCCTCAATGGCAACCACATCACCCTGATGGAATTCATTATTCTCATCGTGGGCGTGATATTTTTTCGACACGCTCACGATCTTGCCCATCAGCGGATCCTTGACCTTGCGAACAACTGATACAGTAACAGTCTTGTCCATTTTGTCACTCACCACCGTGCCGGTCAGTGTACGTTTCAGATTCGTTGAACTCATTGCTGCCCACCCTTTTCTGTCAATATGGTTTTTACGCGGGCAATGTCGCGACGCACCTTGCCAAGCTGGCTGTTATTGCTCAGTTGCTGGGTCGCCACTTGCATGCGCAGGCCAAATTGCGCCTTGGTCAAGGACAGCAACTCCTGCTCCAGTTCCGCCGCAGATTTCACTCTCAGTTCACTTGCCTTCTTGTTTGAATTCATCATCAAGCCCCTACCTGTCTGACTACAAATGTGGTGGCAATTGGCAATTTGGCGGAAGCCAGGCGGAATGCCTCGCGCGCAATTACTTCCTCTACGCCATCCATTTCGTACAGCATCTTGCCTGGCTGGATTTCAGCAACGTAATACTCGGGATTCCCCTTGCCGTTACCCATACGAACTTCAGCAGGCTTTTGCGAAATAGGCTTGTCCGGAAAAACACGAATCCAGATACGTCCACCACGCTTGATGTGACGTGTCATGGCACGACGTGCCGCCTCTATTTGACGAGCCGTCAAACGCCCACGGGCGACAGCTTTGAGGCCAAACTCACCAAAACTGACTTTGTTGCCGCGTGTAGCAATGCCGGTGTTGCGGCCCTTCTGCTCTTTACGGTATTTCCTTCTAGCTGGCTGTAGCATGTTTTGCTCCCGACTTTCTTACTCTTTTTTCCGGCTCGGACGCTGCCGGGGCAGCCGCTTCTTCCACGCCGGTGTGTTCACCCTTGTATACCCACACTTTGACGCCGATAATGCCATAAGTTGTTTTTGCTTCGGCAGTACCATAGTCAATATTGGCACGCAAAGTATGCAATGGCACACGACCTTCGCGATACCACTCAGTGCGGGCAATTTCAATTCCGTTCAAACGACCCGCACTCATGATTTTGATACCCTGCGCACCAAGGCGCATGGCATTCTGCATGGCGCGCTTCATGGCACGACGGAACATAATACGTTTTTCCAATTGAGAAGTGATGCTCTCTGCAATCAATTGTGCATCAACTTCCGGCTTACGAACTTCCTCGATGTTTAACGCCACATCGGGCAACCCCATACGCTTCCTTAATTCAGCACGTAGCGATTCAATGTCCTCGCCCTTCTTTCCGATCACCACACCCGGGCGAGCGGTATAAATTGTTATCTTGGCATTTTTCGCCGGACGCTCGATGACAATCTTGGAAACCCCTGCTCCGGCAAGTTTCTTTTTAAGATAATCGCGCACCTCGATGTCCTTCAGCAACATGCCGGAAAATTCCTTGCTATTGGCATACCACTTGGAAGTCCAGTTCTTTTGTACGCTCAACCGGAAACCGATTGGATGAATTTTCTGTCCCATATTTACCCTCAGTTCCCGACAGTTATCGTAATGTGGCAAGTTTGCTTTTCAATCGGCGTGCCGCGTCCCTTTGCTCTGGCAATTTGGCGAGCCATCGAAGATGCCTTGTCCACATAAATTGTGACAACCTTCAACTCGTCAATGTCAGCACCGTCATTATGTTCGGCATTGGCAATCGCTGACTCCAGTCCCTTCTTGATAATCACAGCCGCTTTCTTCGGGCTGAACGTCAAAAGATTAAGCGCTTTCTCCACTGGCAAGCCTCGTATCTGATCAGCCACCAAGCGACCCTTCTGGGCCGACAGGTGAACACGCTTTACAACTGCAGTAGTGTTCATCATGCCTCCTATTTCTTGACCGCTGCTTTTTTATCAGCAGCGTGTCCCTTGAATGTGCGGGTCAAAGAAAACTCGCCCAGCTTATGCCCCACCATATTTTCGGAGATATACACCGGAATATGCTGTTTGCCGTTATGTACCGCAATCGTCAAACCGACAAAATCAGGCAGCACAGTGGAACGACGTGACCATGTTTTCACCGGACGCTTGTCGCTGGTCGCGCGCACCGTCTCAACCTTCTTCTGCAAATGTGCGTCAACGAATGGACCTTTTTTAATGGAACGTGCCATATTTATTTACTCCTTAAACCTGAAAGCGGCGACGTACAATCATGCCGCTGGTACGCTTGTTGCGACGTGTGCGGAAGCCCTTGGCCGGCACACCCCATGGACTGACCGGATTGCGACCTGCTGCTGTCTTGCCTTCACCACCGCCGTGCGGGTGATCAACCGGGTTCATAGCCACGCCGCGCACTGTCGGACGAACACCACGCCAACGCATTGCACCCGCCTTGCCGATTGAGCGCAAACTATGCTCAGCATTTCCTACTTCGCCTATGGTTGCCTTGCAATCCACGTGTACCTTGCGAATTTCTCCGGAACGCAACCGCAACTGCGCATAAGCACCTTCACGGGCCAGCAGTTGCACTGATGTACCGGCTGAACGGGATAGTTGCGCACCCTTGCCAGGCAGCATTTCGATGCAATGAATAGTTGAACCAACCGGGATGTTGCGCAACGGCAGGGCATTTCCCGCCTTGATCGGCGCTTCCGGTCCGCTCACCAGTTGCGCGCCCACAGCCACGCCTTTGGGGGCGATGATGTAACGGCGCTCGCCGTCTGCATAGCACAGCAATGCAAGATGGGCCGTGCGATTCGGATCGTATTCCAAATGCTCAACAGTTGCCGGAACGCCATCCTTATCACGCTTGAAGTCGACCACGCGATAATTTTTCTTGTGTCCTCCACCCATATGACGGGTAGTAATATGACCGTTATGGTTACGTCCGGCCGTTCTATTTTTTTTTCTCCAGCAGCGCTGCATGAGGCTTGCCCTTATGCAGGCCGGGAGTGACCACACGCACAACAGCGCGACGTCCGGGAGAAGTTGGTTTTAGTTTGATCAGTGCCATGATGTTTACCCTTGCTCGCCTGCGGCAAAATTGATTTCCTGACCGGGCGCGAGGCATACATATGCCTTCTTCCAATCCTTGCGCCGCCCCATGAGCCTGCCAAAACGTTTTTGCTTGCCCTTGACTACAGCAACCTGAACATTCTCAACATTCACTTTAAACAGCAGTTCAACTGCCGCCTTGATTTCCGGCTTGGTCGCGTCTGAAGCCACGCGGAAAATCACCTGTTCATTCTTCTCGGCAACATAAGTCGCCTTTTCGGATATTTGTGGAGCAAGCAGCACGTTCATCAAACGTTCCTGACTGAATTTTTGGTTGCTCATGCCAGCATCTCCTCAATTTTCGCCATTGCAATGCGCGTCACCAGCACTTGCGGGAAACGCACCAAGCTGACCGGATCTGCCTGATGAACCTCAAGCACGAGCACATTCGGCAGGTTGCGCGAAGACAGGTACAGGTTCTCATCGAAATTGTCGGTAATGATCAGTACACGGTCTGAACCCAATCCGATGCTCTTGATCTTCTGGGCCAGCAATTTTGTCTTGGGTGATTCAACGACCAGACTGTCCACCACGGTCAAACGGTTTTCGCGCACAAGTTGCGAAAAAATCGATGCCAGACCGGCACGGTACATTTTGCGGTTAACTTTCTGAGTGTAATTCTCTTCAGGACCGTTCGGGAAAATCTTGCCGCCGCCACGCCACAGAGGACTCGACGCCATACCGGCACGGGCGCGTCCGGTTCCCTTTTGTGCGAAAGGTTTGCGCGTACTCTTGGCGATTTCGCTGCGGCCTTTTTGCTTGCTGTTGGAGGAACGGGCATTGGCCTGATAGGCCGTCACCAATTGATGTACCAGCGCTTCGTTATACTCGCGACCAAACAGATCGTCGGAAGCAGACAAACTGGCTGCTGCCTGACCATTGTCGTTAATGACTTTAAGTTCCATTATGCACCTGCCTTCACTGCCGGATGCACCACCACGTCGCCACCTTTGGCGCCGGGAACCGCACCCATCACCAGCAGCAGCTGGCGGTCGGCATCAATACGAACGATTTCGAGATTTTGTACGGTGCGCTGCACGTCACCCAAGTGACCTGTCATACGCTTGCCTGGAAACACACGACCCGGATCCTGCGCCATACCGATAGAACCCGGTACATTATGCGACTTGGAGTTACCGTGAGACGCACGACCCGATTTGAAGTGGTGACGCTTGATCGTTCCGGCATAACCCTTACCTATGGTTACGCCGGTCACATCAACTTTCTGGCCGACTTTGAACAGATCGACGCTCAATGCGCCACCGGCTTGCAAACCGGATACCTGCTCTGGAGTGGCTGTAAATTCTTTCAATACGCTACCCGCTTCTACGCCCGCCTTGGCGAAATGGCCCGCAGCAGCCTTGGTCACCCGACTGGCGCGACGCACGCCAAACGCAACTTGCACTGCGCTATAGCCGTCGGTGGTAGCGGTTTTGATTTGGGTAATACGATTATTGGACACGTCCAGCACCGTCACCGGCAACGATGTTCCGTCGTCAGTAAAAATACGGGTCATGCCAATCTTGCGACCGACAAGTCCTAAACTCATTTTTATATCCTTCTTTAAGGGGCTGACTACAATTGGCCAGCCGATTCAGTACTACAAATTCCATGAAGTATGAAATGTGAAATGAAAAAGCTATGCCGCGCTACTCTTCACCTTTCACCCTTCACCTGTTTTACTACTGCAACTTGATTACGACATCCACGCCAGCTGGCAAATCCAGCTTCATCAACGCATCCACTGTCTTTTCTGTTGGGTCAATAATATCCATCATACGCAAGTGCGTGCGTATCTCAAATTGATCGCGCGAAGTCTTGTTGACATGCGGGGAACGCAATATATCGAAACGTTCAATTTTGGTAGGCAGGGGTATCGGCCCTTTTACCACAGCGCCTGTGCGCTTTGCAGTATCCACGATCCGCAGTGCGGACTGGTCGATCAATCGATAATCGAACGCCTTCAGGCGAATGCGAATTTTCTGGCTTTGCATAATATTTACTCAACTTGTTGCAACCTGACTAAACAGATTGCGGATTAAAGAACGAATCGCGTGAACGGTGCCACGCGAGGGCGCGCATTGTATTCTTACTTAAACAACTTTGCAAACTAAAAACCGTGAAAAGTGAAACGTGAATTGTGAAACACGCAACACGGCCTTGTTTCACCTCTCACTTTTCGCATATTTTTACTCAATAATCTTGGCAACCACACCCGCACCGACGGTGCGACCGCCTTCGCGTATCGCGAAGCGCAGGCCTTCTTCCATCGCAATCGGGGCGATCAGCGCAAC
>Ga0181508_1567975_pt1 | contig 14426 bp, 12 predicted proteins | sample PEATcosm2014_Bin_15_FD_135916 | JGI IMG/M metagenome (GOLD analysis project Ga0181508, IMG submission 135916) | Metatranscriptome of peatland microbial communities from MTU Mesocosm Facility, Houghton, MI, USA - PEATcosm2014_Bin10_10_metaT... | ecosystem: Environmental > Terrestrial > Soil >... | reverse complement strand
GTGAATTATCTGTTTCACGTTCTTTGTTCAATAATTTAATGATTTCTCTGGTAAAAGGGCGAACACCACGCCATAAATAAAAGGCTTCTGCGGCTTGTTCTACCAACATGCCAAGGCCATCCAAACTTTTATCCGCCGAGTTGGCAATACCCCAGTTTACAAAAGCGGTAGGCTTATTGCCATATGCCAAATCGTAACAGGCGCCATTTTTGGCAAGTAGCTTTGCAGGCAATGGAGGTAGTTGATCACTAAGACTGGCTGAGGTGGCGTTAACAATTAAATCGAATTGATAAATCGAGAGGTCGGGATAATCGCAACTTACTACACTACCAAATTTCGCAAATTCTTCCGCTAATATTGCAGCTTTATACAAGGTTCGATTGGCAACCACAACCTGACTCGGACCTTGTTCTAATAGTGGTCCGATAATACCGCGGCTTGCTCCGCCTGCGCCTAGAATCAAAATTCTGCTGTGAGTAATCTCAATTTGGTGATTGGCGGTTAAATCAACGATTAAACCCTTGCCATCAGTGTTATCACCCAACACGGTGTGATCGTTTTGCTTGACCAATGTATTAACCGCTTTGGAAATACGGGCGCGATCAGTTAAGTGGTCAGCAAATTGCCAGGCAAGTTCTTTGAGAGGCACTGTGCAGTTTAAGCCCTTACCGCCTTGAGCAAAAAAATGTTTGGCAGTGGCTGCAAAGTTTTCAGCAGAAACTTGTTGTGCCGAGTATTCAAGATTTTGTCCGGTTTGTTGGGCAAATAATTGATGAATACGAGGAGATTTGCTATGGCTAATCGGTTGGCCGAATACCGCGTATTGATCGTTAACTGTCATTCTTAAACCCGCTTTTCCAAAAACAAAGTAAATTGGACATTTTCTAAAAATCCATAGTTGTGAATATTTAAAAGTAACAGTTGGAAGATAATTTTTTAAGCATTGGTTTCAGTAAGCCATTGAGCCATAGATTTAGCATAATATGTCAAAATTGCATCGCAGCCTGCACGTTTAAAAGCCAGCAAAGATTCCATGACAACTTGTTTTTCATTAAGCCAGCCATTCTGGCTGGCAGCTTTTAGCATCGCATATTCTCCGCTGACTTGATAAGCAAAAGTAGGTACGCCAAATTTGTCTTTAGCTCTGCGGATAATGTCCAGATAAGGCATGCCGGGTTTGATCATAATTATGTCAGCGCCTTCCTGTAAATCAAGAGCAATTTCCCGAAGAGCTTCATCCGAGTTTGCCGGATCCATCTGATAATTGTGTTTGGTGCCGCCGCCAAGGTTGGCCGCAGAACCCACGGCGTCACGGAAAGGCCCATAAAAGCTCGAAGCAAATTTAGCTGAGTAGGCTAGTATTCTGGTGTTATAAAATCCGGCTTCTTCCAAAACTGTTCTGATCGCCGATATTCTGCCATCCATCATATCGGAAGGGGCCACAATATCGGCGCCTGCTTCAGCATGAGAAATGGCCTGTTTACATAAAATGGCAACAGTTTCGTCATTTAGCACATAGCCGTTTTCATCAACTAAGCCGTCTTGTCCATGGGAAGTAAATGGGTCCAGGGCGACATCTGTAATAATTCCAAGTTCCGGAAAGTAGCTTTTTAAAGTTCTTATACAACGTTGGGTCAAGCCTTCCGAATTATATGATTCTTCTGCATTTAGTGTCTTCCGGGATGATTCTATAACAGGGAATAAGGCAATTGCCGGAATTTTAAGTTTAAGCAAATTTTCAGCTTCAAACAGCAACAAATCAATTGAAAGCCTATTTACACCAGGCATGGAAGCAACGCTTTGCTGCTGTTTTTCGCCTTCAATTACAAACAACGGGTAAATCAGATCATCACTGCTCAAGCTGTTTTCTTTCATCAGACGGCGTGAGAAATCCTGATATCGCATTCTGCGCATACGTGTCGCAGGGAAAAAACTTTTAGTATTTGGCATTATTGGTCATGAAAAAATTCGATTAATATTTAGCTGACTTTGTCAAGACATAAGCAGTTATGTCCATTGATAGCTTAAGTCTGACTGATTTATCTTAAAACAGAAAAATTGACGGCATTTATCGATAAGTTTAGTTAAGTTAATGGAAAGTGGTAAACTTTTAAAAATGAGCCTGCAAAAAATAGAAAGTTTCTTAGTTATGGAAATTTAAGTAAAAAATTTTTAATTTCAATTTCTGAATTTTAATGCGTAAAGGCTATCAAACCTTAATCATTTACTCTTACACAGAAATTGTCTGGAGATTTTATTTGACTTTTTGGATTGTTTTAAAAAATGTCAAAAATTTACTTTCCGTTTTCTCTGTCTGAGTTCTTTGTTAAAATCCAATCTTGATAACAATTATAAAAACACAACTATCCTATGAAAAATAAGAAACTCCTACTGTTAGTGGTTGGTCTGGCTGCACTCCTTGGTTTGCAATTTAAAGTTATCGTGCCGATGATGTATGACATTGCGGGTTCAGACTTATTTTTAGTCGAAAGTAAAGACTCAGCAAGTGCTTTACCAGTTAAAAATGAGATGACGGCATTGGCTTTCAGTCATTGTAATAGCTTTATTGCCAAGGAAGTGGGTGAAGATAAATCTGTTTTGTTTGCAAATCAGCCAACTAATGTTTGGAGTCTTGGTAATTACGAGTACATCGTTAATGCTGACGCTGAAATTTTACCAAAAGATGCGCCAGCCAAAACTCATCATTATGTTTGCAGGATTCAGTATTCAAATGGTGATGACATGTCCGGAGTTGCCAATATAGAGAACTGGAACCTTGAAGGAATCAGTGGTCTATCGGAATAACCGATGAATCATCAGGTAAATATCAGAGTTTCTATAGAATAATCCATTGCTAAATATTAAGAATAAGAAATTTTAATTTATTAGGAAGAGATTGTTTAAATCGAGTGCATGTGCAGTTGATTCTTTCATCCTGATATCTGAGTTCTTAAAGAAGTTGAATTCGGAAATTTGGCTTGGTCTTTGCCTAAATGGAAATTTAATTTGCCTGGACAGAAACTGGGTTGTCAGTAGGTAGCGGATGAAGCATTGAAGATTTACTACATTCTGACGACGCTTTATATTATCTCCTCCGATTCCACGTCCCAGCGGCTGCAAATAAATACGGCTTTTTTGTTAAAGGTATATTTTCTTTGACATAATTAAGTCTATTTGCAAAAAACTTTATCGATAGGATTTCTCTGTTGAAAAATAATGAACCGATTCTTCGCCCACTTTGATTGGAGCAAACATGTACAACCTGATTGTACTATTTTTTGAAATAGCCATATTGCGTAAAGGCCCACAGGATGTACCAGCGTCACCCTGGATGATAAGATTATTGATACCTGTCTATTTTGTTATTAATCTTTTAATTCTTTTAGTTAATAGTTTCACAACTAATGCGCTGGCGCAAATCTTGGTAGAGTTTTTATTGCTTATCGGTTTTTGTTGGCCATTGCTTTACTTCTCCGGAAAATCCGGCAGATTTGCACAAACATTTTCGGCGTTTCTGGGTACCGATGCAGTGATCAGTTTTTTTGCAATTCCAGTTGTTGTCAGTCTAAATTCCAATTCATCAGATTTGGCTTTGTTTGGTATGCTTTTATTGATGGTTTGGCACTGGTTGGTTAGCGGTCATATTTTTAGACATGCTCTGGATAAGCCGCTGTTTTTTGGCTTGGCATTATCATTATTATATATTTTGATTTCTTCTCAAGTGATGGAAATATTATTTCCTGTTGCTTCCAATCCGACTTAATGAGGACAATATGGCTAATTATAAACACATTTTATTGGCAGTTGATTTTTCAGCCCATGCCAACGAAGTTACAAAAACTGCTAAACAATTGGCTGATAAATATCAGGCCCAATTGAGTGTAGTGCATGTAGTCGACAACCTGCCCGTTACAGATGCTGCTTATGGACCCATACCGTTTGATGTCGATTTTACTCAGGAATTATTGGATGTAGCCAAAACCCGATTGCAGAAAGCGGCCGCTGAGCTAAACATTGCTGAAGATCATCAGTGGCTTGAAATGGGAAGTCCTAAACTGGAAATTGTCCGTGTTGCCGATGAAAATCAGGTGGATTTGATCGTAATTGGTTCTCATGGGCGACACGGTTTGGCTTTATTACTGGGTTCGACTGCAAATGGTGTTCTCCATCATGCCAAATGCGATGTATTAGCCGTACGGTTAAAAAATGAATAAAAAAATTCGCAAAATTCTTAACGCCTTGTGAGAAATTAGTAACGCTATACCAAAACAACAATAATAATAAAGGTAAACAACATGATCGGACATATTGAAAGTTATGATGAAAATTGTCAAACTGGAATTGTGAAATACGGTAATGAGTTTTATGAATTTCACATTAATCAATGGACTTCAGAGGCGGCCCCAAAAAAAGATGATGATGTGGATTTCGATATGGAAGATGGCGTAATCACAGATATTAGTTTGGTTGGCGCATATCTGATGGAGTCACAACCTGTTAAAAAGCGTATTGTGGCGGCAATATTGGGTATCGTCTTTGGAGCAATAGGTTTACATCGTGTCTATCTTGGTTTTTATGGTATAGCTTTATTGCAAATTTTAGTGACATTTCTGACTGGTGGTTTTGGCGTGGTTTGGGGATTTCTTGAAGGGGTTTTAATCTTTGCCGGCCACATCAACAAAGACGCCAAGGGACGTTTTTTACTTTGATCCCGCTATTTTTAGCATAGGCAATCGGGGATTGTCACAAAAAGCTTGCTCTTATATGCGCTAACAATTTATTTAACAGTATTTGATTAAGGAATAAATCTTTTAGCCTATTAATTTGACTAATTGGAATGAATTTAAACACGCCTATCAAAGCGCTAATGGTTCAGGGTACGACCTCAGATGCCGGAAAAAGTACTTTGGTGACAGGTTTGTGCCGATATTATCAGCGCCAGTCAGTTCGGGTCGCTCCTTTTAAACCGCAAAACATGTCTCTTAACATTGCGGTAACTGTAGATGGCGGGGAAATTGGCCGGGCTCAGGCGGTTCAGGCAATTGCTTGTGGTTTGCTCCCTCATAGCGATATGAATCCGGTATTGTTAAAACCTCACACTAATAAAAGTGCGCAAGTCATCATTCAAGGCAAGGTATTAGCAAATCAGTCCGCACAGCAATATCACCAATACAAAAAAGTTGCTAAAGATGCCGTATTGTCATCATGGCAACGTTTATGTTCTCAATATCAGACCATCATTGTTGAAGGAGCCGGCAGTCCTGCAGAAATCAACCTGCGAGAAGGTGATATTGCCAATATGGGCTTTGCTGAAGAGGTGAATTGTCCGGTAATTCTTATTGCAGATATAGATAAAGGCGGAGTGTTCGCACATATCGTCGGTACCTTGGCATTGCTTTCAACTTCAGAACAACAAAGAGTGATAGGTTTTGTGATTAACCGCTTTCGTGGCGATATGAATTTATTAAAACCTGGTTTAGATTGGCTGGAGGCAAAAACCGGCAAGCCGGTATTTGCCGTATTGCCTTATCTCCAGGATTTATATCTGGAAGCCGAAGACAGTTTGTCAATTCGACAAAGTAATGGTTGTGAAAATCAGACTTTTCATGTTGTGGCGCCACATTTGCCAGGTTTAAGCAATCATACCGATTTTGATCCGTTGCAATTACGTCCGGATGTTAAAGTCAGCATTGTTAGAAGTCCTGAGCAAATTAGTGGCGCTGATTTGATTGTGTTGCCGGGGAGCAAATCGGTAAGAAGCGATTTTGAAAATTTAATAGATCAACATTGGGCGCCTTTTATCCTTCGCCATTTGCGTTATGGGGGAAAGTTATTGGGAATTTGTGGCGGTTTCCAGATGTTGGGAAAGCAAATACACGATCCGCAGGGTTTGGAAGGCAGGGTTGGTAGTACTCAAGGTTTGGGTTTATTGGATATGGAAACAACCTTGCAGCAACATAAAATTTTACGTCAAGTTTCAGGTAGTTTTTGGGAATATGATAGCCAGGTGCAAGGATATGAAATCCATATGGGAATCAGCAGCGGCCCAGCATTGGATAAACCTATGTTTAGGTTAGGGAATCATAACGATGGAGCCATCTCTGCAGATGGACAAGTGGCGGGGAGCTATCTTCATGGATTATTTGATTTGCCGGAAGCCTGTAATAGTCTAATGCATTGGGCTGGTTACCATTCACAGCAAGCTATAGAAATCAACGCCGCCAGAGAATCCGGAATTAACCGGCTTGCCGATTTACTGGAAAAGCATTTCAATTTTGCCCTCCTAAATGCGATTTTAAGAGATAGGTTCGCCATTTAAGTTGATTGGCGTCAGGTCAGTCAGAGTAGTCGTTGTTAAGTTAGCATGGTTTGAGAAAATTTTAGATTACATATTGAGTATGAGAGAATTGTTTGTACATTTCCCAAGGAGCCCATTTTGTCATGAAACTGAAGAGAGTTTTATCTTACGCTGTTTTGATAATATTTTTGGCTTGGTGTGTTATTGCTTTCAGGTCGGATATTGCCAAGATTGATCTTTCAGAAATTTGGGGAGCATGGGACGCATTATTTTTGGCAATGATTTTAACTTTATTCAATTATCTTTTTCGTATATTACGTTGGACATATTATCTTTCCAAACTTGATCATCACATCAAATTCAGATTATCTGCGTTAACTTATTTATCAGGATTTGCTTTTACTTTATCCCCTGGAAAGGCGGGAGAAATGGTTAGAGGCCGTTATCTGCAAAAGATAGGAGTGCCTTTTTCCAATACGGCGGCAGCATTTTTTGTAGAGCGTTTTCTTGATTTGCTGGTGATGGTGGGACTGGCATCCTTTGCAACAGTGTCTTCGTCGTATGAAACTTTAATTTGGTTAGCGGCCGGTTTTATTGCAATTATCCTGGTGGTGCTGACTCTAGCTCCGTGGATAAAAATTACAGAGTGGGTAAATATAACAACTTGGCTGCCGAATGGTCTTAAAACGCTTTGCTTAAAACTTTTAAGAACATTGATTTCAGCGAGAGTTTTGCTTGGACCAAAAGTACTCTTATTTGGGTTTTTATTAGGACTGATTGCCTGGAGTTTTGAAGGTGTTGGTCTTATGGTAATCAGCAAAATGTCTGGTGGTTTGACAATGGATGTTGTGACTGCGGTGGGTATTTATTCAGTTGCAGTTTTTGTCGGTGCAGTTTCTTTCCTTCCTGGCGGATTAGGTTCAACAGAAGCTGTGATGATTGCTTTGCTGGTGGGACAAAATTATTCTTTACCTGACGCCATATTAATTACTCTGGTTTGCAGAGTATTAACATTGTGGCTGGGTGTGGTAATCGGTTGGGGGGCAGTAGTAGCGCTACGTCAGAAAAAATCAACAGAAATGAAAAATACTTCGGAACAGATTCAGCTCATGCCGCATCAAAATTTAGAGTTACCACTATGTATTGACCTGGATGGCACGCTTATATTAAGCGATTTATTACTGGAAACTTTTTTGCTGTTAATTAAGCGAAATCCTTTGTATATTTTCATGATGCCAATGTGGTTGTCAAAAGGCAAAGCGACATTGAAAGCGGAAATTGCCAAACGGGTAACGTTGAATCCTGTCGCTTTACCATATAATCGCATTTTCTTGGATTGGTTGATAGCTCAGCAAAGTGCAGGCCGGGAATTGTGGTTATGCACCGCGTCAAACTATAGATTAGCTCAGTTGGTTGCAGAACATTTGCAAATCTTTACCGGTACATTTGCCAGTAGTGATTTAAATAATTTATCGGGACATGCCAAAGCAAAACAACTGACAGATAAATTTGGAATTAAAGGTTTTGATTATTGCGGGAATGCAGACGTTGATAAGTTTATCTGGCGAGAAAGTCAGCATGCAATTTTAGTTAATTGTAGTGAGAAACTGGCTGGAGAAGTCGCAGAAATAACGGAAATTAGCGGAATTTTTCCAAGGCAAGGCAGCCGCTTGAAATCGGTAATCAAGGCAATGCGACCTCACCAATGGGCAAAAAATCTGCTGGTGTTCATCCCCTTGGCGGCAGCTCATAAAATCACAGATGTCACTTATCTTGTGCAGGCATTGCTTGCTTTTTTTGCTTTTGGTTTTTGTGCGTCATCGGTTTATTTGCTTAATGATATGCTGGATTTGGAAGCGGATCGGCTGCATCCTAGAAAATGCAGGCGTCCATTCGCATCGGGAAAGCTTTCCATATTAGCGGGTTTTTTACTAGTGCCATTATTGTTGTTGACAACAATATTAATTTCCAGTCAATTGCCAGTAATGTTCTGGATAGTTCTGGCAGGTTATTATTTATTGACTTTAGCCTATTCGTTTTGGCTTAAGAGTTTAGTTTTAGTAGATACCATTACCCTGGCAGGCCTTTATACAGCCAGAATCATCGCCGGTTCGATGGCTTTAGATTTAACTCTTTCATTTTGGTTGTTATTGTTTTCGGTGTTTTTATTCTATAGTTTGGCATTGGTGAAAAGATATGCCGAAATGGATAGTATGCTTCGCCAAAATAAATTGAAGGCAGCGGGGCGGGGCTACCACATTGATGATTTGCCTATACTACATAGTTTAGGTACGGCATCTGGGAATTTGTGCGTACTTGTTTTAGCGTTATACATAAATTCTCCTGCAGTCTTGCCGCTTTATCGATATCCTGAAGCCATTTGGTTTCTTTGTGTTTTACTTCTTTACTGGATAAGCCGGATTTGGCTTAAAACTCATAGAGGTAAAATGCACGATGATCCGGTGATTTTCGCCATCAAAGACAAAATTAGCTTGGCTGTGGTTTTGGCCGCTGCGCTAACCATCATTTTGGCGATTTAATAGCATGACAGATCAGATTCTAAAATCTTGGGGCCGTATCCAGCATGCCAATCAAGAAGTAGTTTCTATTGATTCCAGAAATGAATTGTTAATACCGAAAATCCCTGTTTCAAAAACCTGGCTTCCCTATGGCAATGGCCGGAGCTATGGTGATAGCTGTCTCAATTCCGGAGGCGTGGCGCTAAAAACCGGAAAGTTAAACCGGTTCATAAGTTTTGATCCATCCAATGGCATTTTAATCTGCGAGGCAGGTGTTTTACTTTCAGAAATATTGAATTTGATTGTCCCTCAAGGCTGGTTTCTGCCGGTAACGCCGGGAACTCGATTCGTGACTGTAGGTGGGGCTATTGCTAATGATGTACATGGGAAAAATCATCATGTTACCGGCACTTTTGGGAGTTGTATACGTAGTTTTGAATTGCAACGTTCTGATTCGCAACGTCTGATTTGCTCCGAGCAGCAGAATAGCGATTTTTTTGCCGCCAGCATAGGTGGTTTAGGATTGACCGGAATCATCATTTGGGCTGAAATTCAACTGCGTCGCATTCGCAGTCCATGGATCGAGTTTGAATCGATACGCTATGAATCGCTGGCAGAGTTTTTTGACTTGTGCGAGGAATCCGATAAAGATTATGAATATACAGTTTCTTGGGTCGATTGTGCAGGTACAGGTAAAAGACTCGGCCGAGGGCTATTTGTACGCGGGAATCATGCTCCGATTGGGCAAGGCCAGGCTCAATACCATCCGAAAATTCGGACATTCCCTTTTGTGCCGCCGATATCAATGATCAACTCCATAACACTTAAGGCATTTAATGCGCTTTATTATCGCAAACAGATAGCAAAAAAAATTCGCTCGATTCAACATTATCAACCGTTTTTTTATCCTCTTGACGAAGTGTTGGAATGGAATCGAATGTATGGCCCAAAAGGTTTTTATCAGTATCAATGTGTGGTGCCAACTCATGTTAGCAAAGAGGCTACAACAGAACTTCTTAAAGAAATAGCCAAAAGCGGTATGGGTTCTTTCTTAGCGGTACTGAAGCTTTGTGGAAATAAATCGTCACCCGGAATGCTGTCCTTTCCTTTGCCGGGAGTGAGTCTGGCACTGGATTTCCCGAATCGTGGTCAAGTTTTGCACCAGCTTTTTCATAGGCTGGATACAATCCTTGCAGCAAGTAATGGCCGTTTGTATCCGGCAAAAGATGGCAGAATGTCAGGAAGCTTGTTTCGACAAGGTTATAGCCGTTGGCAGGAATTTGCCAATTTTATAGACCCACAATTTTCCTCGTCATTTTGGCGTAGGGTTATGGAGGATAGATGAGAAAAATTTTAATTATTGGAGCCGCCTCAGCAATAGCTGAGGCAACTGCACGGATTTGGGCTCAGTCCGGGGATCATTTGTTTTTGGTGGCCCGGAATCAGGATAAATTGGAAAGCATTGCAGCAGATTTGCGGGTTCGTGGTTGTCCAAAAGTAGAAACATATACGATGGATGCTAATGATTTTAATATCCATACCAGAATGCTGGATGCCGCTGAGCAGGCTTTAGATGGGCTCGATACCGTTTTAATAGCGCACGGCAGTCTATCCGACCAAGTTTCTTGTCAGCAATCTGTAGAAAAAACCCTGTTGGAAAACAACACTAACGCTCTTTCGGCGATTGCTTTATTAACCCATATCGCCAACCGCTTCGAGTTAAGAAAGGACGGTGTGATTTTGGTGATATCATCTGTTGCGGGCGATCGCGGCAGACAAAGCAATTACATTTATGGTAGCTCTAAAGCCATGTTGACTACTTTTTGTTCAGGTTTACGGCAGCGTTTGTATAAATCCGGCGTCAGTGTTGTAACAATCAAGCCCGGGTTTGTTGATACCCCGATGACTACTGAATTTAAAAAGGGTGCGCTATGGGCTACGCCGAAAAAAATAGCAAAATATATTGTGGATGCAGCAAACAAGCAAAAAAATATAGTTTATGCGCCGTTTTTTTGGCAATTTATTATGTTGATTATTCAACATATTCCGGAAGCAATATTTAAACGATTGAAATTATAAATTTTGCGGCCAATTTAACTGATGATTTTGTTTTTAATCCATTCCGAATTCATAGTTTTTACCTAAAATGCTTTTGAGATCAAGCCAGGCATTTAATAAAAAACGGCAAAAGCAATGAACCAAATTATTGCAATCGCGTTGGGTGGCTCAGTTGGAGCTTTAGCAAGGTTCCTGATTGCAAATTCTATTTACTCTTGGTTTGGCCGTAGTTTTCCAATAGGCACTTTATTTGTTAATGTCTCCGGCTGCTTTGTAATGGGTTTTTTGACTGCTTTGTTAATGCAGCGTTTTGCAATGGTTATAGAATTACGCGCAGCACTTCTGGTTGGATTTCTAGGGGCTTATACTACTTTTTCGACCTTTGCAATTGAGACCTTATACCTGTTTGAAGAGGGCAATCTGCAAAAAGCCTTTCTAAATATTTTTTTGAGTGTCGTGCTTTGTCTTGAAGCTGTTTGGATAGGATTGGTAACTGGTCGAAGAATCTTTGCAATAGATACTTTTCCGGACTTCAACGACTTGTTCCATGTCAAAATGCTTATTGCATGTATGGTTTATTTTTTAATCAGTAGTTTTATTGAGTTTTTTCTGCAACGTTTTAGTATTGCGCAGGAATGGCGCTTGATTGCATTAGCATTGCTGCTTGCACTCGTGACAATTTCGGTAAGCCTATTGTACATTCGTTATCAATACAATTTTCAGCTGGATTTTCAGCTGGATTTTCAGCAGACCATAGGCATTTTAATCATCACTAACCTATTCAGCATACTGCTTATCTGGGCAGGTAGTTTATTTGGTAATTGGTTATGTCAATACATTCCGTGACAGTCGTGAGAATTTTTCTACGGGAAGGAGAGCACTTGCTTTCAGGAGTCCTCAAATTTCTACATGATGAAGAAAAAATTGCCGGAGTGACGGTATTTCAAGGCATTAGTGGTTTTGGGCCGGATGGGCAAATTCGAACTAGTCATTTAGTGGATTTGAGTATGGATTTGCCTTTGGTAGTGGAATTCTATGATCAGCCTGAAAAAGTTGAGAAGGTGATCAGTTATCTGCAAAACCATATGGGACTAAACCATATTTTGAGTTGGGAAGCAATTGCCTATAGTAAAGACGGTTAAAGCGTCTGGATCTGCCATACTAACAAATAAATTTTTTTTAATTCCACCTTCTTTTAAAGCGATGGAGTAACCGTATGCTTGTTGCAAATTTTACAACTCTGATCAGTTTGGTTCTTGGCATTACCATACTTGGATTGGTATTTGCGATGGGTCTGGCGAAATGGCTGTTGGCCAAAGATACCGGTAATGATGCGATGAGAAGCATTTCTGATGCAATCAAAGAAGGAGCAGAAGCTTTCCTGCATAGACAAAATCGCACCATACTATTGCTTAGCGGCGTATTTGCAGCGATGTTATTTGTGGGTTATGGCTTAGTCCGTACCCATCGGGAATTTGATCCTGTCAGTAGTTCCTTGCAAATGGCTAGCTGGATAACCGTCTCCTTTGTTTCTGGCGCATTATGCTCTGTTATCGCCGGATACATGGGGATGTGGGTCAGTATACGCAGTAATATTCGTTCTGCTGCCGCAGCTCAAACCAGTTTGAATGATGCTGTTCAAATTGCCCTGCGTGGTGGTGGAATTTCCGGTATGGTTGTGGTTGCCATGAGTCTTTTAGGTGTAGTTGGCCTTTTTATGTTGGTTAAACTAGTCACACCTGAAATAAGTCTCGCCAAAATCCCGTTACTGATTGTCGGTTACGGTTTTGGCGCCTCTTTCGTGGCGCTGTTTGCTCAAGTCGGGGGAGGGATTTACACCAAAGCAGCTGATGTTGGAGCCGATTTGGTCGGTAAGGTGGAAGCCGGAATTCCGGAAGATGATCCTAGAAATCCCGCGGTTATTGCCGATTTGGTGGGAGATAATGTGGGTGATTGCGCTGGTCGCGGTGCGGATTTATTTGAGTCGACAGCCGCAGAGAATATTGGAGCAATGATACTGGGAGGTGGGCTGGCGCTAGCTGCAGAAAAGGCCGATATGGGCTTTAGCGCCGGCTTGGCAGGGGTGATCTTGTTCCCTTTGGTTGCCCGGGCTTTTGGCATTCTAGCCAGTATGGTCGGCATTCTCAGCGTCCGCCTTAAGACTGAGGCGCAGGATCCAATGCATGCGCTTAACCGGGGGTATTTTATCACTATAGCTATAGTGATCCCGTTATTTGGTCTGGCTTGTAAATGGCTGCTGGATAATCCGGTTGCCACTGATGCCTGGTGGCATTTCTTTTTCTGTGGACTAACTGGGGTTTTGACCTCAGTGGCATTCGTTTATATTACCCAGTATTACACCGAGTCCAGATATCGGCCGGTGCAATCTATCGCGGAAGCATGCACTACAGGTCCTGCTACTTGCATCATCGCAGGTACTGCGGTGGGTTTTGAATGCACCTGGATGCCAACTTTGTCTATCTCTTTTGCTTTACTGGTTTCCTATTATCTGGGTTCCAGCAGCGGTTTGGAGCACGCAGGTTTGTTCGGAACTGCCGTGGCGACGATGGGAATGTTGTCCACAGCCGCATTTATTTTAGCCATGGATACTTTTGGCCCCATTGCTGATAATGCCGGCGGCATAATTGAGATGAGTGAGCACCCGGAGGAAGTGCGTTGCCGTACGGACAAACTTGACGCAGTTGGTAATACAACCAAGGCATTGACTAAGGGCTATGCCATAGGCAGCGCCGGTTTGGCGGCTTTTTTGCTTTTTCAGGCTTATATTGATGAAGTCAAAAACTACGCAGGTTTGGACCCGGAATTTGAGTTTGGCGTCAATATGGGTAAACCGGTAGTTTTCGTAGGCGCAATGTTAGGCGCGATGTTGGTGTTTCTATTTTGCTCAATGACGATACGGGCAGTGGGCAGTGCGGCCAAAAGTATTATTGAAGAAGTGCGCCGCCAATTTGCTAAACTACCGCGTGCGAATGATATTATTCAATTTCCTGCCGATTTTAAACCCGATTATGCCTCTTGCGTTGATATTGTCACTCAGGCAGCTTTAAGAAATATGATATTTCCGGGCCTGCTGGTGGTGTTAACGCCTATCGCTTTGGGATTGGTATTCAGAAATTTCATGGGTATTGAAGGTAAACTGATTGCTGCGGAAAGTGTGGCGGCAATGCTGATGGTGGCAACTATCACCGGCATCATGATGGCGCTTTATCTGAACAATTCCGGTGGCGCCTGGGACAATGCCAAGAAATTTGTAGAAAGTGGCGCGCACGGCGGAAAATACATTGTTGATAAGGATGGAAACAAAATCAAAAATCCTACTCATGCTGCCGCAGTTGTTGGTGACACCGTTGGTGATCCTTTCAAGGATACTGCCGGCCCTAGTTTACATGTTTTGATCAAATTGCTTTCTACTGTGACGCTAGTCATGGCTCCGTTATTTATTTAAATCGGCCAATTTGCTGAGCTCATATTGGTGGAGTCTAAATTAACTTTTGTATAAAGAATTACTGGATTTGTAGCCACCATTTCAC
>Ga0181508_1061547_pt1 | contig 14474 bp, 13 predicted proteins | sample PEATcosm2014_Bin_15_FD_135916 | JGI IMG/M metagenome (GOLD analysis project Ga0181508, IMG submission 135916) | Metatranscriptome of peatland microbial communities from MTU Mesocosm Facility, Houghton, MI, USA - PEATcosm2014_Bin10_10_metaT... | ecosystem: Environmental > Terrestrial > Soil >... | reverse complement strand
GCTAAAGACAGCCAGCTAAGTATAGCTTACAATGCTTAACGATTTTCAAAGTATCACTTTATCAATAATGCGTAAGATCAAAATTTTATTTGTATGCATGGGCAATATATGTCGCTCCCCAACTGCAGAGGGTGTTTTTAACTCTCTGATAACAAAGGAAAATCTAGGTCAGAGTTTTTTTGTAGATTCTGCTGGCACCCATGCATATCATCTTGGAGACGCTCCTGATTTAAGGGCGCAAAAAGCTGCGCGTGAGAGAGGCGTGGAATTAAAACATTTAAGAGCCAGACGTATCGCTGATCAAGATTTTAAAGAGTTTGATCATATATTGGTGATGGATAATGAAAATTTCCAAATGGTTGAGCAGTCTTGTCCAAATGAATTTAAACATAAATTAGGCTACTTTTTGGATTACGCTCCCCAATTTAACACTCGTGAAGTACCGGATCCTTATTATGGTGGAGCGTATGGTTTTGACCGGGTTCTGGATATGGTGGAGGCGGCGTCGGAAGGTTTGTTATCGTTTTTGCAGCACTCCGGAGAATTGTAATGGCAATTGTTTCAAACACTGTAATTTACATGGATGAACAGGCAACCCTGGAGGGATTTTTTGCTTATGATGACAGTATTGCCGGGCAGCGCCCGGTAGTGTTAATTCATCATGCCTGGGCAGGGCGCGATGATTTTGTTGCCGATAAAGCTAAAAAAATCGCTGAATTAGGTTATCTTGGATTTGCTACAGATATGTATGGTAAAGGCATAGTGGGGCATTCTCCGGAAGAAAATGCTAAATTAATGCAGCCATTTCTGGCAGACAGGTTTAAGCTGCAAAAGCGGTTACATGCGGCTTTAGCCGCTGTCAAGCTATTGCCTTGGGCAGATAATCAGCGTATTGCCGCAATGGGTTTCTGCTTTGGCGGTCTTTGTGCTTTGGATTTTGCTCGTACTGGCGCTAATCTTCGTGGCGTCATAGCGTTTCATGGCCTGCTGGGAGCGCCGGATAACATAGCTAATCCGCAACTCAAAGCTAAAGTTCTGGTTTTGCATGGTCACGATGACCCTATGGTGAAACCGGATCAAGTGCTGAAGTTTCAGACTGAAATGACCAAAGCCGGAGCTGATTGGCAGATGCACGTATATGGCAATACAGTACACGCCTTTACCAATCCATTAGCTAATGATAGTGGCTTTGGCACAGTTTATCAGGCAGATGCGGATCGCCGTTCCTGGCAAGCCATGCAAAATTTTTTGGCGGAGATTTTTGATTAAAGTGCATCCGGTTAACGCTGCTTGCATGACTAAAACTTTCCAAAAGTTAGACGTGGTGGAACTAACCCCCTGCCGTTTGCTACAATAGCAATCTTTTCCTCATTCCTTGCGCCTTTTATATTCTAAAGGGCTTTCCAGGTAATGAGGAACCCTGTCGATTCTTCGACGGCAATGGAAAAAACGGACACATGTCAGACTTCGCAAAAGAAATTATTCCGGTCAATCTCGAAGACGAGATGAAGCAATCTTACCTGGATTACGCAATGAGCGTAATTGTTGGGAGGGCTTTGCCTGATGTCAGAGATGGCCTGAAACCGGTACATCGTCGAGTACTTTACGCCATGAGCGAATTGGGTAACGACTGGAATAAACCCTATAAAAAATCGGCGCGTGTGGTTGGTGATGTTATTGGTAAATATCACCCGCATGGCGATACGGCGGTATATGACACTATCGTTAGAATGGCCCAGCCATTTTCCTTGCGTTACATGCTTATTGACGGTCAAGGTAACTTTGGGTCGGTAGACGGAGATTCGCCGGCGGCGATGCGTTATACCGAAGTCAGGATGGCTAAGATCGCTCATGAGTTGCTGGCAGATCTGGACAAGGAGACGGTTGATTTTATTGCCAACTACGATGAGTCGGAATCAGAACCGACTGTCATGCCTACCAAGATTCCAACATTGCTAATCAATGGTTCATCCGGAATTGCTGTAGGTATGGCAACCAATATTCCGCCACACAATCTGGGTGAAATCATTAGCGCCTGTCTGGCATTAATTGAGAATCCTGATTTAAATGTCCGCGAATTAATGGAAATTGTTCCGGGTCCTGACTTTCCTACCGCTGGAATTATCAATGGAGCTTCCGGTATTTCTGAGGCATATGCAACTGGTAGGGGACGTATTCATTTGCGAGCCCGTTGTCATTTTGAAGATATTGGTGACAGCGGCAGACAGGCTATTATTACCACAGAACTGCCGTATCAGGTTAATAAGGCTCGTTTACTGGAAAAAATTGCCGAACTGGTCAAAGAAGGAAAATTGGATGGCATCTCAGGATTACGGGATGAGTCTGATAAAGATGGGATGCGCATGGTCGTAGAATTGCGCCGGGGTGAGGTTCCCGAAGTGGTTTTGAATAACCTTTATAAACAAACTCAATTACAGACTGTTTTTGGCGTCAATATGGTGGCTTTATATGATGGCCGGCCGCATTGTATGAGTTTGAAGGAAATTCTGGCTGCATTTGTTGATCACCGCCGTGAAATAGTTACCCGCAGAACCATTTTTAACTTGCGGAAAGCTCGTGAGCGAGCCCATATCCTGGAAGGTTTAGCAGTCGCCTTAGCCAATATCGACGAGATGATAGAGCTGATCAAAACCTCGCCGAACCCGCAAGAGGCCAAAATTGGCCTGTTAGAGAAAACTTGGCAAGCCGGTCTGGTAGCCGGCTTGTTGGATAGGGCGGATGCTGCTCGTTCCAGACCGGAAAATTTAGCTGATGAATTTGGTTTGTCAGGCGGCGTATACCGGCTTTCCGAAGCACAGGCTCAAGCCATTCTGGATTTGCGTTTGCATAGACTGACTGGACTGGAACAGGAAAAAATCTTTAATGAATATAAACAGCTATTGGAACTGATAGACGGATACCTGCATATATTAGGTAGTGATGAACGGCTAATGGAAGTCATCAGAGAAGAACTCGAAGCAATTAAATCCGAATATGCCGACAATAGAAGAACTGAAATAGTTCAGGATTATTCTGATCTTTCCCAGGAAGATTTGATTACAGTGGAGGATATGGTGGTCACTATGTCCCACGAAGGTTATGTCAAAACTCAGCCGTTAAGCGATTACAAAGCCCAGCGTCGAGGCGGGCGCGGTAAATCCGCGACGGCAACCAAAGAAAATGATTTTGTAGAGAAATTGGTTATTGCTAATACGCATGACACCATTTTATGCTTTTCTTCACGAGGTAAAGTCTACTCCTTGAGGGTCTTTAATCTGCCTGTTGCCAGCCGCAGTTCAAGAGGTAAGCCTTTTATTAATTTGTTACCCTTGGAAACCGGCGAGAAAATTAACGCCATGTTGCCGGTCAGAGAATTTAGCGAAGATAAATACATCTTTATGGCAACCTCATCAGGTACGGTTAAGAAAACTCCTTTAAGTGAGTTCGAACGTCAGCGCACTAACGGCAAAATCGCCATAGATTTAAATGAAGATGACGCTTTGGTTGGTGTGGCTATTACTGATGGTCAGCAAAATGTCTTACTGTTTAGCAGCGATGGCAAGGCGGTGTGTTTTAATGAAACAGATGTGCGGTCTATGGGTAGAACTGCGACAGGAGTGCGTGGCATACGCTTGCAGGACGGCCAAAAAGTCATTTCTTTAATTATTGCCAGCGAAGGTGCAGTTCTAAATATCACTGAAAATGGCTACGGTAAACGTACCAAACTGGAAGAATTTACCCAGCATAGACGCGGTGGGCAAGGTCTGATAGCCATACAAACTTCCGAACGCAATGGTGCGGTTGTTGGAGCGGTATTGGTGAATGAAAATGATGAAATAATGCTCATTACTAATGGTGGAACGCTGGTCAGAACGCGCGTTAAGGAAATTTCTTTAGTAGGCAGGAATACCCAAGGGGTAACGGTGATTCGTCTCGACAAGGGAGAAAAGGTTGTCGGCGTTGATAGAATAGACGGGCTAGGCGATGAAGATGGCGATATCGATATCGATTATATTGACGAAGACGTAGAAGGTACTGACCCGGTGACGGGAGAGGAAGAATAATAATGAGCAGAATTTTTAATTTCAGCGCCGGTCCTTCGATGTTGCCTGAAGAGGTATTGAGGATAGCTCAACAGGAAATGCTGGATTGGCAAGGCAGCGGTATGTCGGTAATGGAAATGAGCCATCGCGGCAAACATTTCATGTCGATTGCAGAAACGATGAAACAGGATTTAATCGAATTGCTGAACATTCCGGTTAATTATCAGGTGTTGTTTTTACAAGGTGGGGCTAGCGCCCAATTCGCTTTGATTCCGCAAAACTTGCTTAACGGCAAGCAAAAAGCTTGTTATGTCAATACCGGCGCGTGGTCTACCGGGGCAATCAAGGAAGCAGGAAAATATTGCGAAGTCCTGATTGCAGCAAGCGCTGAGGATAAATCTTTTACAACTATACCTGATCTTCAAGAATGGCGTATTGAACCTGAAGCGGCCTATTTACATTACACTTCTAACGAGACTATTCATGGCGTAGAGTTTTCCGGGGCCCCGGAGGTGGATTTATTAGGCGTGCCATTGGTTTGCGATATGTCCTCCAATATTTTGTCGCGTGCAATTGATGTCAGCCGTTATGGTCTGATTTATGCCGGCACGCAAAAAAACATGGGACCTTCCGGTGTCACAGTTGTAATTATTCGGCAGGATTTACTGGGCTTGGCGCAAAAAACAGTACCGGCGGTTTTTAATTACGAATTACAGGCCAAAAGCGATTCTATGTTAAACACACCGGCTACTTATAACTGGTATCTGTTGGGTCTGGTTTTGAAATGGTTAAAACAACTGGGCGGTGTGGCTGCGATAGAGCAGCGCAACATTGACAAGGCCGCCAAGCTTTATCAGGCTATAGATTCTTCCGGTTTGTATCATAATCCGGTCGAAATTCCTTATCGTTCGCGGATGAATATCCCTTTTGTGTTAGCCGATGCTACATTGGATAAGGAGTTTCTGTCCTTGGCTGAACAACGAGGTTTAGGCTCATTGCAAGGGCATCGTTCGGTTGGCGGAATGAGAGCCAGCATTTACAATGCCATGCCGGAGGCAGGCGTAGACGCATTGATTGCGTTTATGTCCGAGTTTGAAAAAAGCCATTAAGCGATAACCCCTATTTTATGACTGGCATTATTTCTCTGGCAGATTTACGAGCTCAAATAGATCAGATAGACAGTAAGATTCTGGAACTGATTAATCAGCGTGCTCAGTGTGCAGTTGAGGTCGCCAAAACTAAGCAGGCAGCTGGCGAAACCGGTAGTTTTTATCGCCCGGATAGAGAGGCTCTGGTATTGCGGCGTATTAAGGAATTGAATTCCGGGCCTTTGTCAGCAGAAACGACAGCTGTGCTTTTTAGAGAAATAATGTCTGCCTGTCTGGCTTTGGAAAAACCTTTGGATGTGGGATTTCTAGGGCCGGAAGGAACTTTTACTCAACAAGCGATGCTAAAGCATTTTGGTCATGCTGTTAAAGGCATACCTTTTAACACGCTACACGATATTTTTCATGCCGTAGAAAATGATCATTGCCAATTTGGCGTGCTGCCAGTGGAAAACTCTACAGAAGGGGTGATTGCTCATACTTTAGATCGTTTTATGGATTCGCCATTATTGATTTGTGGGGAAGTTGAGATCAAGGTGCATCAAAATCTGTTGGGTAAAATGGATAGTTTGGACAAAATTCGTGAAGTCTTTGCACATCAACAATCGCTGGCCCAATGCCGAATTTGGTTGAAAAATAATCTACCCGGGATAAATGCCGTCGCCGTTAATAGCAATGCTGAAGCAGCACGGCTGGCGGCAATAGATCCTGCAAAAGCTGCAATCGCCAGTGTCCTGGCTGCGGAATTATATGATTTGAATATTCTCGAAAAAAATATTGAAGATGAATCTAATAATACCACTAGATTTATTGTGGTTGGTAGGCAGCTTTCCGTGCCCACTGGCGCCGACAAAACTACGATTTTGGTTTCAACTGGCAATCAAGCCGGAGCATTGCACAAAATTCTGGCGCCGTTTGCTGAATTTGGCATTAGCATGGCGCACATAGAATCGCGTCCTTCACGGCAAGGTTTATGGGAATATGTGTTTTTTATAGACATAGATGGACATCAAAATGATGACATTGTTGCTCAGGCTTTAGCCAAGCTGCAAAACAATGTCAAAATGCTAAAAATTCTGGGATCTTATCCTAAAGCGGTTATTTAAATTTCATTCATGAACAAATTTTTGGATATTGCTCTTGCCGGCATTCAGCATCTTTCACCCTATGTTCCTGGTAAGCCGGTAGAGGAGTTACAGCGTGAATTGGGTTTGTCAGAAATTGTTAAGCTAGCCTCAAATGAAAACCCTTTTGCACCAAGTGAAAAGGTTCGAACAGCCATACAGGAATTTCTGTCTGAATTAACGCGATATCCCGATGGCAGTGGCTTTCAATTAAAGTCCGCATTGGCGCGAAGATTGGCTGTAAGCCCCGAGCAAATCACTTTAGGCAATGGCTCCAGTGAAATATTGGAACTGGTTGTCAGAACTTTTGTCAGTTCCGATCTTGAAGTGGTATTTTCTCAGCATGCTTTTGCACTATATCCGCTTTTGACTCAGGCTGTGGGAGCAACAGCTAAAGTTGTTCCTGCAAAAAATTACGGCCATGATTTGGCTGCAATGCGAGATCAGATTTCTAATAAAACCCGCTTGGTTTTCATAGCTAATCCAAATAACCCGACCGGAACAATTTTAGCTAATGAAGAAATTGAACAGTTCTTGGCTTCCTTGCCGCCTCAGGTTTTATGCATTATTGATGAGGCCTATTTCGAATTTGTACCTGAGAAAAGTCAAATCAATAGTCTGGATTGGCCTAGCCGTTTTCCCAATGCCATTATTGCCAGAACATTTTCAAAAGCCTATGGACTGGCAGGTTTGCGGATAGGCTATGCAATTTCATCTGTTGATGTGGCGGATTTGTTAAACAGAATTAGACCGCCATTCAATAACAATGCCTTGGCTTTGGTTGCAGCTCAAGCGGCTTTGGAAGATTTAGAAACTTTACAGTTTTCAATTAAACAAAATCAGCAAGGTATGTTGCAACTGACAAATGCTTTTCAACAGTTGGGTTTGGAATGGATTCCTTCGTCAGGTAATTTCATTTCTGTAGATATGAAATTACCTGCCATGCCGGTTTATGAGGCTTTATTACGTCAGGGTGTCATAGTACGTCCGGTAGCTAATTATGAAATGCCGACGCACCTGCGTATTAGCATTGGCAGCAGTGCTGAAAATCAGAAGTTTATTGACTCATTGGCTCGGGTGCTGCAAGATGTTTAATCGCTTATGCATCATAGGCTTAGGTTTGATAGGCGGTTCAATCGCCAGGGCTGCCCGTAATAAGGGGCTTTGCAGGGAAATTGTGGCTTTAGGTCAGGATATTCATTTAGCCGATCTTAAAGTCGCTCATGAATTAGGTGTGATAGATCAATTCTATACCGATGCATTTTCAGCGTTAAACCATGCCGATTGCGTTATTATAGCTACTCCTGTTGGTGCGGTTAAAGCTGTTTTTGAGCAAATTGCCCCCTATTGGCAAGCTGATGTAGTTTATAGCGATGCCTGTAGCACCAAAGCTAGTGTGGTTGCGGCGGCTGTTGATGTTTTTGGCAAATTGCCGGCTAATTTTGTGCCGGCGCATCCTATAGCAGGTGCGGAAAGAAGTGGAGTAGAGGCATCAACGAATGATTTATTCAATCACAAACGCCTGATCATTACACCGTTAGCGGAAACCGACGATCATGCCTTGCAAAGCATGATAGCTTTTTGGGAACAAATTGGCGGCAAAGTTTCCATTATGTCTGTTGATCGTCATGACGCGATATTAGCTGCTACCAGTCATTTACCGCATATACTGGCTTTTGCGCTGGTCAATTTGCTTGGCCACAAGGATGAACAGATCGAAATTTTCAAATACGCAGCGGGTGGTTTTAAGGATTTCAGTCGAATTGCCTCCAGCGATCCAACCATGTGGTTAGATATCAGCTTGGCTAATAAGCAGGAAATTATTCCTTTGATCCAACAACTTCAAATGGAATTAAACAATATAAAACAACTGCTGGAAAACAATCAAAGCCAGCAGCTTTTTGAAACCTTTGCGTATGCCGGAAGTGCCAGGCAGCGCTTTATCGTCCAACTAGAAGACTAAAATAAGCAGATTCTCATGTCACAAACCATCACTTTTAAAGTATTGCCGGGCGGAAGTTTACGCGGTGAAATTCGTGTTCCCGGCGACAAGTCCATGTCCCATCGCTCCATCATGCTTGGTTCTTTGGCGGAAGGCGTTACCCATGTTAAAGGCTTTCTTAATGCCGAAGACGCCATGTCAACCCTGGAAGCATTCAGGGCTATGGGTGTTAAAATTGAAGGTCCGAATCATGGTGAAGTTGTGATACATGGTGTCGGCAAACATGGGTTGCAAGCCCCTGCCGCCCCCTTGTATCTTGGCAATTCCGGAACCTCAATGCGATTGTTGAGCGGTCTTCTGGCTGGACAGCCCTTTGATAGCATTCTGACTGGCGACAAATCTTTAGAGTCCAGACCCATGCGCAGAGTTACTGAGCCTTTGGCGACGATGGGCGCAGAAATTGTCACTCAGGAAAATGGAACAGCGCCTTTACATATCAAAGGAAAGTCCGATTTAAAAGGTATTAATTATGTTATGCCCATTGCCAGTGCCCAGGTTAAATCCTGTTTGCTATTGGCGGGTATGTATGCTTCAGGTGAAACCAGCATAACGGAACCGGCTCCTACCCGTGATCACACTGAACGGATGTTGAGTGGTTTTGGTTATCCGCTCAAACGCGAAGGCAGTACGGCTACTATTACTAATGCAGGCAAACTGACTGCAACTCAAATTGATGTGCCCAGCGATATTTCTTCTGCGGCATTTTTTCTGGTGGGAGCCAGCATTGCCCCGGATTCAGATGTCACTTTAAAACATGTTGGTATTAATCCGACCCGTACAGGTGTGATTGATATATTACGATTAATGGGCGCTAATATTGAAGTGTTCAATGAAAGTTCTGTTGGCGGGGAGCCTGTTGCCGACATCAGGGTGCGTTCCAGCAAGTTGAAAGGCATAAACATTCCGGAGCATTTGGTGCCGTTAGCTATTGATGAGTTCCCGGTGCTTTTTGTCGCTGCGGCTTGTGCGGAAGGCCAGACTATATTGACTGGCGCAAAAGAACTACGCGTTAAGGAATCAGACAGGATTCAGGTCATGGCGGACGGTCTGAAAATTTTAGGTGTTGACGCCCAGCCTACAGAAGATGGCATGGTCATTCAAGCCGGTCCAATTGGCGGCGGTGAAGTTGAATCTCATGGTGATCATCGTATCGCCATGTCTTTTTCTATTGCCGGTTTGCGGGCAAATTCCACGATTACCATCAAAGATTGTGCGAATGTGAATACTTCCTTTCCGGAATTTCGACAATTGGCGACGCAACTAGGCCTGAGTTTAAGCTGTATTTAGTATGTCGGCGCCAGTATTAACGATTGATGGCCCAAGTGGCGCAGGTAAGGGCACAGTTAGTAGAGCGGTTGCTAAGCTGTTGAATTGGCATTATCTGGATAGTGGTTCGATCTATCGGTCCTTGGCTATTGCTGTCTTACAAGATAAGATTGAATTGCAAAATATCCCGGAAATTTGTCGAATTGCTAGAAATATGCAGTTGGAATTCGAGTGCGGGGAAAACTTTATTGTTAAATTAAACGGGCAGGATATCAGCTCGCAATTAGGTACGGAAACGATTGGAAATGCAGCTTCCATCATTGCCGCATTTCCTGAAATTAGACAGGTGCTGCTGCAAAAACAAAAGGATTTTCAACAACTTCCAGGCTTGGTGGCCGATGGTAGAGATATGGGTACTGTAGTGTTTCCGGACGCTCAATTTAAGGTATTTTTGACGGCGAGTAGCGAAGAAAGAGCATTAAGACGATATAAGCAGTTGATTGAAAAGGGTATTGATGCTAATCTTATACAAATTACCAAGGAAATTGAAGAACGCGATTTACGCGATGCTTCCCGTGCCGCAGCTCCATTGACTGCGCCGCGGGGTTGTTTTTTTTTAGATTCCTCCCATCTCAGTATTTTAGAGGTGATAGACAAGGTAATGAATATAGTCCGAGCCGCGTAATTTACGCCTATGGGCTGATTTGGTGGTCATCTGAAAAGGGTGGCTTAATTTTAACTTTAATTTAAGAAAAAACTTGTTGTTTTTGACAAGTTTGGGAAACAGAAAATGGGCGAAAGCTTTGCACAGTTGTTAGAAGAAAGTTTTGCCAAGACGGAAATGCGTCCTGGCGCCATGCTGATCGGTACTGTAATTGATATCGAGAACGAATTTGTAATCGTCAGCACTCAAGCCAAATCAGAAGGTGTAATACCGAAATGGCAATTTTTGAATGCGGATGGCGATCTTGAAGTCAATGTCGGCGATGAAATTGAGGTAGCACTCGATTTATTTGAGGATGGCTTGGGCGCTACTCTTCTTTCCCGTGACAAAGCCAAGAAAAGTAAAGCCTGGAGTGAGCTTGAAAAAGCTTTCGAAACACAGGAAACCGTTATTGGTCGCATTAACGGCAAAGTGCGCGGTGGTTTTACCGTAGCGGTTGGGGCCTTACGTGCTTTCCTGCCCGGTTCTCTGGTTGATGTTCGTCCAATTCGCGATACCGCTTTTTTGGAAAATCGCGATCTTGAATTTAAAGTGATCAAAATTGATCAAAAACGTAATAACGTGGTGTTGTCACGCCGCGCAGTCGTAGAAAGCGAATACAGTGCGGAAAGAGAAGAGTTAGTCAAAACTCTGCAAGATGGTGCGGTTGTGACTGGTGTTGTTAAAAATCTTACCGATTATGGCGCCTTTATCGATTTGGGCGGTGTAGATGGCTTGCTCCACATCACTGACATGGCATGGCGCCGCGTTCGTCATCCTTCCGAGTGTGTTGAAATCGGTCAGGAAGTTAAAGTCAAAGTTCTCAAATTCGATAAAGATAAAACTCGCGTATCTTTGGGCATGAAACAGCTGGATGAAGATCCATGGCAAAACATTGCCCGCCGCTACCCAGCCGGTAGCCGCGTATTTGGTAAAGTCAACAATCTTACCGATTATGGCTGTTTTGTTGAAATCGAAGAAGGCGTTGAAGGTTTGGTGCACGTTTCAGAAATGGATTGGACAAATAAAAACGTCAATCCTTCCAAAGTTGTCCAGCTTGGCGATGAAGTGGAAGTCATGGTTCTGGAAATCGACGAAGAGAGACGCCGTATTTCTCTGGGCATGAAGCAATGCCGTTCCAACCCTTGGGACGAGTTTGCATCATCGCACAATAAAGGCGACAAAATCAGCGGTAAAATTAAATCCATTACTGATTTCGGTATCTTTATCGGTCTGGATGGCGGCATAGATGGTTTGGTCCATATGTCGGATATATCCTGGAATGAAAATGACGAAGAAGCTATTCGTAATTACAAAAAAGGTGATGAAGTAGAAACGGTTATCTTGGCTGTTGATTCTGAGCGTGAACGTATTTCTTTAGGGATCAAACAGCTGGAACAGGATCCTTTCCAAAACTATATCGCTTTGCATGAAAAGGGTTGTATGGTTAAAGGGGTCATCAGTGAAATTGATGCTAAAGGCGCCGTTGTTACTTTGGCCGACAATGTTGAAGGCTACTTGCGCGCTTCTGAAATTCAGCGCGACAGAGTTGAAGATGCTCGTACCTTGCTGAAGGTTGGCGACGAAATAGAAGCCAAGTTTATAGGTGTAGACAAAAAAACCAAGTCCATTTCTTTATCCGTCAAAGCAAAAGATGTTGAAGAAGAAACTAATGCAATTAAGGATTATTCTCAGCAAAATCCCGGATCTGCGACATTAGGCGATATCTTTAAACAAATGGATAAGTAATAACTGTCTCCTCCAGGGGCAATATAGGAGAGTTTCTTATATTGCCCTTTTTGAATAATCAGGGTTAGATGTGACTAAATCAGAATTGATAGAGGTGTTGGCTAGAAAACAGCCGCATCTTGCACTAAAAGATGTTGAATTGGCCGTTCGTTGTGTTGTTGATCATTTAAGTGACACACTGGCAAATGGTGATAGGATAGAAATCCGGGGTTTTGGAAGTTTTTCACTCCATCACCGTACTGCTCGTTTAGGTAGAAATCCTAAAACTGGTGAATCGGTATCATTGACAGAAAAACATGTCCCTCATTTCAAACCTGGGAAAGAATTGCGCGATATGGTGGATGCTTCCAGAGAAAAATATAAGATAGTCGATTGAGCTATTTAGCTAATTATTTGATTTAGACTATTCTTAATAAATAGGCTGGTGTTTTCGGAATAACTTTAATGAGTCTGTAGCAGGTTATTTTTCGAGAAAGGTTGGACGCTAGTTAAATGCTCTATTGCTGTCTAGTTGAGCAATTAGGACATGTTGCCGAAAATTTGCGGACAAACAAAAGGTAAAGCCATATCTGTGTTTCTATTTGAACATCAATATCCTTACGATCCGAGTTATGGATATAATCTTGAGGATTTATTTCGTGTTTCTGCCCCCAAAACAGTTGATGGTTTTGTAGCATTCTGGCAGCGCCGCTATCAGAATGCCATTGCTTTTGCTCCGGAATATAAACTGGCGGCTTGTGGAAATCATGCCGGCTTTCAAATATATGATCTGAGTTATCAGTCAACTAATGGCATCATTATCAATGGCTGGGTTTTGATTCCTGAGCATCAGGAAGTCAAGCAAGGCATCATTGTCGGACATGGCTATGGCGGCAGGGAACAACCGGATTACCATCTAAATATACCAAATACAGCCTTTCTATTTCCCTGCTTTCGAGGCTTGTCCAGAAGTCGTTGTCAAAACATCCCGGAACGGCCTGATCTCCACATTTTGTATGGTATCAACAGCCGCGAAGATTATATACTGGGCGGGTGTGTCGAAGACTTATGGCTAGCTGTTACCGTCATGCTCAAGCATTTTCCGCAAACGCATGATCACATTGGCTATATGGGCATCAGTTTCGGAGGCGGAATAGGCGCATTGGCATTGCCATGGGATAAGCGCATCCACCGCGGGCATTTTAATGTGCCAACCTTTGGCAATCATCCATTAAGACTCGCTCTTCCCACAGCCGGAAGCGCTGCTTCAGTCAAACATTATTCTGATTCACATCAAGATGTGCAAAATGTTCTAAGTTATTATGATGCTGCGGTTTCTGCGAGTTATGCTAATCAAACTGCACATTTCGCGCTGGCAAAATTTGACCCGGTAGTGGCGCCGCCGGGACAGTTTGCAATTTATAACGCCTGGGCAGGCAATAAATCAATTTTTGTTTTAGAAGCAGGCCATTTTGACTATCCTAATCGGACAGAACAAGAGCAAAAACTGATTGCTGAACTACAGGTTTTTTTTGGAGAAATATCAAATTAATTTATGAACCGTGAATATCATCATTGGTATAGTCCTAATTTGGGGCGGGATATGGAACTATTGATATTTGGCGATGCCGGCGCCAAAGTTTTAGTTTTTCCTACCCGTGATGGCCGATTTTATGAATATGAAGACTTGCGAATAGTCGAGAGTTTAAAGGATAAAATCGAAGCGGGCCATCTTCAGCTTTTCTGTTTGGACAGTGTTGACCAGGAGAGCTTTTACTGCAACGAAATTAGTCCGGAAGAGCGCATAAAACGGCATAAACACTTTGAAAAATATGTGCTTAAGGAGATTTTTCCATTTGCAAACGCCAGGAATCCTCATCCATATACTATTAGTCATGGTTGTAGCTTAGGGGCTTTTCACGCTGCAAATATCGCTTTTCGGCATCCTCATTTGTTCCAAAAGCTGGTAGCGCTTTCCGGGCGTTTCGACTTAACTTTGCAGGTAGAGTGTTTTAGAAACTTATTGGATGGACACTATGATCAGGATGTCTATTTCCACACCCCTACGCATTTTCTGCCAAATCTAAATTGTGAAACACAAGTTAATGAATTACGGAAAATGGAAATCATCCTGGCCATTGGTAAGGAGGACCCGTTTCTGGCAAACAACCATCACCTAAGCCGGATTCTGACGGAAAAAGGCATCAATCATGTTTTGTATGAATGGGAAGGCCGAGCCCACCAAGGCCATTATTGGCGGCGTATGGCGCCTTTATATTTATAATCCTGGCATCCTCGACTTTTCCGCCGCAGATGAGTCAAAGTAAGGGGTCATGCGAAAATTGGCAGCACATTCCGGTTATTACGCTGACTCTAATTGCGGCTACGCGGGCTTCTTTAGGTGTAAACTTAGGATTTGGAATATTTGAATTATTTATAGTTGGCGTTAGGCCCCGTATTTTGAAATAGAAAGCGCGTAGGGCAGCGAACGCACAATGCTAT
>Ga0181508_1132787_pt1 | contig 14563 bp, 12 predicted proteins | sample PEATcosm2014_Bin_15_FD_135916 | JGI IMG/M metagenome (GOLD analysis project Ga0181508, IMG submission 135916) | Metatranscriptome of peatland microbial communities from MTU Mesocosm Facility, Houghton, MI, USA - PEATcosm2014_Bin10_10_metaT... | ecosystem: Environmental > Terrestrial > Soil >... | reverse complement strand
GCATGAACAGTTTAATCAATGTTATGAAAATACTTAGCAAATTGTATGAAATTTTATTGGTTTTTTGTTCTAGTAAATTTAAGTGTTTTTTCTATGAATTTATTTTATCAAGTTAGCGAAAAATATTGATCAAGTCAGCAGCCATGACAAATTTTATGCGTGAGGTTCATTGTATTTTAGGGTTGCCGTTTGATTCAATGTCTATGTCAGATGCTTTGGATTATGTTCGAGATGCTGCAAAACAAAAAAAATCTTGTATTGTAGCTACACCAAATCTTAATTTTATCGTTGCAAGTCGCAATGATAGTGAGTTTAGAGCATCAATTATAAAATGTGATTTAAGTATTGCTGATGGTATGCCCATAATATGGATAGCCAACTTATTGAAAATACCAGTGTTTGAACGTGTGGCGGGTGCTGATTTGTACGAAAAATTAAATCTATCTAAATCAACGCCTCTTAAGGTATTTTTTTTTGGTGGAGCAGAAGGTATCGCAGAGCAAGCCTGTCAACGACAAAATGAAAATGGACAAGGTTTAACGGCAAGTGGATTTTTTGGGCCAGGTTTTGGAACAGTTGAAGAAATGAGTGCCGAGAAAATCATACAAAAAATAAATGCGAGTGATGCCGATTTTATCGTTGTTGCTTTAGGAGCTAAAAAAGGACATGCCTGGATTGAAGCTAATCGAGATAAGTTAAAAGCGCCAATAATAAGTCATTTAGGTGCTGTCATTAATTTTGTTGCTGGAAACATTAAGCGCGCACCCCATTTTTTGCAAATTATAGGTATGGAGTGGCTGTGGAGAATTTATCAAGAGCCTTCACTATGGGTAAGATACGGCCACGATGGATTAAGTTTATGTAAAATGTTTTTATCAAAAGTGATACCCTATGCTTTTTGGAGAATGCGGAATAAAAAGCTTTTGAATAATAGAAATAAAATTCAGGTTGAATCAATAGCTGTCGGTACTGAGGTCCAAATTGTCATAAAAGGTGCTTGTGTTAATCATTCAATTGAACCGTTGAAATTAATGCTGTGCGAGAAATCAGAACAATACAAAAATTACCAGCTGAATTTGCAACTTGTACCGGCGATAGACTCTGCGTTTATAGGGTTGTGTCTGTTATTGTCGGTGCATGCAAAAAATAATGGAGGAAAGCTAGTAATAATAAATATTAATGATACTAATAGAAAAATAATAAACTGGAATTGTGCTCAATTTTTGTTGGTTAATTAAATGAACTATCTATTAAATTATAGGTTTTTTGTTATATTTTTTTCTATGTTAGAAAATATAGATTACTTAACTTTTGGTGATACTCTCTTAAAATGTGCGGGTTAAAATTTTTATTATTAATAAGCTTATGCTTAAGTATGCAAGCTTGCAAAAATCCAAGTGAAGTTGCAGATGAACATTTTCAGAAAGGAAAAAATTTTTTTAATGAAAAAATTTATGATAAAGCAAATGCAGAGCTCACGCTAGCAACCCAATTAAACCCCAATCTTGCTGATGCATTTTATTTTTTAGCATTAATCGATGAAGTAAATAAAAGATGGCAGCCCATGTTTGATAATTTGGAGCGAGTTATATATCTGAACCCAAACTATCTGCAAGCACGTTTAAAATTAGCCAGTGTTGAATCTGCAGCGAATCTTATTGAGAAAGCAGATAAACATATAGATATAGTATTGCAAGCTGAGCCAAATAATGTCGAAGCATTAACAATTAAAGGTTTAGTTTTACTGAAGAAAAAGTTAGATCAAGAAGCAATGCATTATGTTGAAAATGCATTAGAGTTGGAGCCAAAGAATGTGCATGCAATTACATTGAAGTCATCTATCCTTGTTCAACAAAAGGATTATAAATCAGCATTGGAATTAGTTGATAAGGCATTAGGCTTTAAACCAAATGATATTTCATTATATATAGCTAAATTGCAAGTTCACCAAGCTGTAAATGATACTCAAGCAGTTGAAGAAGACTATGTAAACTTAATAAAACGTTTACCAGATAACTTGGAATTACGATATTCGCTTATTAAAATTTATATCAGAACAAATCGATTTGTAGATGCGGATGCTATGTATAAATTAATTTTAAGTAAAAATCCAAAAGATTTTAATGTTAAAAAAGCATATGTGGAATTTATAGAGAAAAATGATCCGCAAAATACGATAGCAACGATTCGAGAATTTATTAAGCAAAATCCAGAAAATGTTGATATGTATATGCTATTGGCAGACTTTTATATTAATTCGCAGCAGTTATCTGAAGCAAAAGTAGTGTTAAATAGTGTTGTTACAGAACATGGTTATACTAGAGAAAATAATTCAATTTTGTCGATGTCTGGAATTAAGAAAGATTCCAAACAGGTTTTACAGGCGAAAGCAACACTTGCCTCAATTGCTTTTCAGGAGCATGATGAAGTTGAGGCCGTTAAGTTAATAAATGAGGTGTTATCGATAGATTCACGTAATTATCTGGCACTACTAGTGCAAGCCAAAATTAACATTGCTAATAATAAAATTGATGAAGCTTTATCTACATTGCGTATCTTAACGAATGATTATCCAGATAAAGATGAACAGTTTGTTTTATTGGCTAAAGCCTATTTGTTGCAAAGCATGCCTGAATTAGCAAATGATGCATTCAGAAAAGCAGTTGAGATTAATCCTGGTAATTTTGAAGCAGTAATACCTGTAGCAAATAAGATGATAGAACATAATGATCTTAAGCGTGCTGAACTTTTAATAAATAAATCTCTACAGTATAAATCTGATCAACCTGAGGCTTTGCGCATTTTAGAGAAAATTCACGAATTAAGTAAAAGCTAAAAAATGTAGGAATATTTTTCGTTTTAGATGGTTTATATTTTTGTATATATATTGTTAGTTGTTTTATATTTTGAAAAATAAATACGTTTTTAAAAAATAACAACGCGACAGTTTTATACAATAACTTAGATATTGAATTCGATTTATCTATATATTTTAGCCATATAATTTGTTTAGATTTTTTGTGACCATGAGTATGTAATTAATAGGTAATTTATGAGAAAGAAAATTATTATAAAACTTTTTGCTGGGTTTATGCTGTTGCTTGCTGAAACTGGATATGGTGAATCTGGTAATTACCTAATTAACCCTGGTGATATGCTAGTAATTTCGGTTTGGAATGAGGAGGCTTTACACGGTGAAATGAGAGTTTTGCCAGATGGTTCGATTAGCTTTCCGTTAGTTGGAAGTTTTGTTGCGGCAGGTAAGACTGTTGATGAAGTACAGAAAATTGTTTTGGAAAAATTAACTAAGTATTTATCAGATCCGGCTGTTACCATTTCGGTTAAAGCTGTTGACGGAAATACTGTCTATGTTATAGGACAGGTTGGTAAGCCAGGGAATTACAGCATGATTGCTCCTCTGAATGTTACGCAAGCTCTCAGTTTGGCTGGTGGTTTAACTACATTTGCAAAAGCAAATAGTATATTGATTTTACGTCGTGATGGTGAGTCAACCAAGCCAATTAATTTTCAGTTTGGTGAAATTGAAACTGGTGAAAATCTGGAAAGTAATATTCTATTAAAAAGTGGCGATGTAATCATTGTTCCATAGGGTAAATATGTTTAATCTATTTAAATATTTCTGGCATTGCTTTTTACTTTTAAATATATTTATTAGTTTTTCTATACATGCAGCGGACTGGAAAATTGATGGTAACTTAAACCAAATGTTTGGATATGATGATAATTTTAGGTTGGCAAAAAATTCACAAGGTACTTTTGAGTATTTCTTAACTCCACAGGTAAACTTTAAACGTAATGATGCTGATTGGAATATTTCCGGTTCAGGTAGTTATGGAGTAAGGCAATACACGTATAGTCTTTATGATAATGAACCACAAAATTATTTTATAAATACTGATTATAAAACTGCTCATACTATTTGGGGCTTAAATGCAGGTTATAATAAGGTACTAACTAATAGTATTGCGTCAACTGATACCGGTAACTTTTTAACTTCTTCAACACGTATTACTGAAACACTTAATCCAACTTTTACGTATTTATTGAATTCTAATGATAGTATTAATTTGTCTGGGAGTTATTTGTCATCCAATTATACGAGTGGAAGTGGCTTGATTAATAACACTACTCAATTAGCGACGCTGAATTGGAAGCGGGTATGGACAGAAAAGTTAACCCATAACCTGAGTGGATCGTATAGTCGTAGTGATTTTAATAGTAGTTTTCAACGTATAACTGAGACGTATAGTGCTAACCTTGGTATTTTGTATAAAATAACCCAACATTGGGACATTAATAGCGTTATTGGTGAGCGCTTTACTCAGCAAAACGCTGTTGAAAATTTAAGTTCAAGTTCAAGTTCTTCGGGTTGGGTGGCGAATATAAGGTTAAATCATGAAGATAAGCAGTCATCTGAATATGCATTGTTGTCAAGGTCTGTAAATCCTAGTGGTCTAGGGGTTTTGACGCAACAAACAAATTTTAATATTGGCTATAACTATAAATATTCTGATCGTTGGAGTGCTTCAATTACTGGAGGGTATTCGATGATAGATACCTTAGGGCAGTCTTCAGCTAGTGGAAGTATATATGCTAACCGTACTTATTTAACATTTCAGCCAACAATTAATTGGAAAATGCAACGCGATATTGATATTGGACTAACATTCATTTATCGTCAACAGGATTATAACTATACAGCAATGTCAAAGGCATTGATGCTTACGTTTAACTATAATTGGTCTGGTTTAAATATTTCAAGGTAAGGCTAAATGGAAGAGATTAACCCTAAAATAATATTGGCTATAGCCAGACGTTGGAAATATATTATTCTAATTCCGACAGTTGTTTTGTTGGTTGCAAGTTTAATGCTGGCGCTTTTTTTGCCACCGGTTTATCAGTCTTCAGCCACTATTCTGATTGAGCAACAACATATTCCCTCTGAGTTAGTGAAGTCGACTGTAACTAGTTATGCAGATGAACGTATTAAACTCATTGAACAACGCGTAATGACGGTTACTAACTTATCAAAAGTTATTGATAAGTATAGTGTTTATGCTAATAAGCGTGAGAAATTAAGCCAATCCGAACTAGTTGATTTATTCAAAGAAAATGCTAGTGTTGAATTAATGAATGCCGACGTAACCAATAAGGGTGGGAGATCAAGGGCGACCATTGCATTTAAATTAATGTTTTTCGATAAATCTTCTACAATTGCGCAACGTGTGGCGAACGAATTAGTTACATTATTTTTAAGTGAAAATGTAAGAGCAAGAACCCAAAGTGCCGAGGAAACTTCAAAGTTCTTAGAAGAAGAAGCTGAGAAAGTCAGAATTGAAACGCAGAAAATTGAAAATGATATTGCAGTTTATAAGCAAAAATACAATGAAAGCTTGCCCGAATTAATGCCTGTAAATCTGTCAATGATTAGTCGCATTGAGTCAGATTTAGAACAATTATCTTTGCAAGAAAAACTGACTACTGAAAGACGCATAAGCCTCGTAGCTCAACTAGCCGCAACCAGCCCTTCCAAACCAGTTGTTTCCCAAGGCCAAAATGGTAATTCTCATACTACAGTTAGTTCGTTATCTGAACTTAAAGCCTTAGAAAATAGTTTGTTAGGTAAATATAATGAATCTCATCCAGATGTACAACATGTACGACGTCAGATTGAAAACTTGGAAAAAGAGGATGCTAAGATTCAATCTGCTGGTAATTCAGAACTTGTCGAAGCTCGGCAAAACTTAAGGGTTCTTAAAGAAAAATATTCCGATGATCATCCTGATGTAAAGGCTTTACAACGTAAAATCGCTGATTTAGAAAGTAAGGAGGATGGTACGTCTAAGGTTTTAAATCAACAAACAAAAAGAAACAATGATTTAGGTATTAATAACCCTGTTTATTTGCAGTTAAAAAGCGAGATGGATATCGCTGAAGTTGAGCTACAAAATATTAAAATGCAGAGGGTTAATTTGCAGCAAAAACTTCAAAATTTAGAAAAGAATATTTCACAAACGCATCAAGTAGAACGGGGTTATGCTGAGTTAGAGCGTGATTTAGAAAATCATAAGGGTAAGTATCAGGAACTTAGAGCAAAAGAATCAGAAGCTAAACTTGCACAAACCTTAGAAGAAGAACAAAAAGCTGAGTCTTTTACTTTGATCGAACCACCTGTGGAAGCGATCAAACCAATTAAGCCTAACCGATTAAAAGTTTTTTTAATTGGTATTATCATCTCAATTGGTGGTGGTGTTGGATCTGGATTTTTGGCTGAGTTTATGTTTGGTGGTGTAAGGGGAAGTAGTGGTTTAGCAGCTGTAACGGGATTTGAGCCTTTAGTCGTTATCCCATACATACCCAACAAAGCTGACGAACTAAGAGCGAGGCATACCTGGACTACTTTCTGGATAGTTAGCTTAGTTGGTATTCTGGTTTTAGTTTTAGCAATCCATTTTCTATATATGCCTTTAGATGTTTTATTCTACAAAGTATGGGAAAGAATTAACTTGATTTAGGATATTTGGAGATTTAGTATGGATTTTTTAGAGAAAGCACTTGATAAAGTAAGTCGTCAAGAAGTTACGGTTAAGGAAGGGTTGCCTAAACCAGAGCTTATAAATAATGAAGTCAATTCTTCTGAGATTGTTTACACGACCACCCAGAAAATTACGCTTAATAATGAAGCGTTGCGCGACCGCAGGGTTGTTGCTATGCAAAAGCATGACCCCATTGCAGACTATTTCCGAATGCTACGAACTAAAGTATTAAAACAAATGCGAGCGAATAAATGGAATAGTTTTGCAATTACCGCACCTACTAGAGGTGTAGGTAAATCTATGGTGGCTACTAATCTGGCAATTTCCATTGCTATGGAGGTAAATCAAACCGTTCTTCTGGTTGATTTTGATTTACGTATCCCTAGATTAAAATGGTATTTTGATGCTGATGTTAAATACGGAATATTAGATTATTTAAATTCAGATGTTCCACTCAATCAGATATTATTTAATCCGGGAATTGAAAGGCTTGTGGTTTTGCCTGGAGTCGGTGATACTCGAGACTCATCTGAGTTAATTTCTTCACCTAAAATGAAAAAATTGGTAGAAGATATAAAAAGTCGCTATAGTTCTAGAATTATTATATTTGATATGCCACCTATTTTAGCTATTGATGATGTGTTGGCTGCTTCTGAATATTATGACGCAGTTTTATTAGTTATAGAAGATGGTGTGAGTAAGGCTAGTGAAATTACAAAATCATTGCAAATGCTTTCAAATACTAATTTATTAGGAACGGTGCTTAATAAATCACAAAATCCGCCAGATCATCAAGGCTATGGGTATTACTAATATGCTTTCTATTAGAAATTATTTGTTGGTATGTTATGTATAACAAATTCTTTGGATTCACTAAGAAGCCCTTTTCATTAATTCCAGATCCTGAATTCTTGTTTTTTAGTCCTAAACATAAAAAGGCTTGGTCAGTTTTGCAATATGGGCTAGTCAGTCAAGCTGGATTTACAGTCATTACGGGTGAAATTGGTGCTGGAAAAACTACACTTATCCGTAAAGCACTACTTACCATTGGTGATGAGTGTGTAGTGGGTCTTATTACTAATACTCATAGTGCTTTCGGAGATTTACTTACCTGGGTTCTCAATGCTTTTAATATTAGTAATACTGCTCAAGATAAGGTTGAACGTTATCAGGTATTTGTAGATTTTTTAAACAAACAACATCAAAATAATAAACGCGCGATTCTAGTCGTCGACGAAGCTCAAAACATGGACTTGCAAGCTTTGGAAGAACTGCGCTTGTTATCGAATATCAATGTCAGTCAAGATATGCTGTTGCAATTGGTATTAGTGGGTCAACCCGAGTTGATTGATAAATTAAACAGTCCTGAACTTGTTCAGTTTGCACAGAGAGTTTCAATTGAATATCATTTAGAACCGCTTTCTGAGACAGAAACCATTGCCTATATTCATCATAGATTGAAAGTTGTTGGTGGTGATGAGTCGATTTTCGATGATGTGGTTTGCATAGCCGTTTATCACTTCTCGCGAGGTGTGCCAAGGCTAATAAACAACATTTGTGATTTAGCACTTGTTTACGCCTTTGGTGAAGAAGAAAAAGTGGTTACGCTTGCTAATGTAATGGAAGTTATCAATGAAAGGAAGACTGGTAGGATAGTGGCGGCCAATAATAAATAATATAGTCAGCTTTCGGCTTTTAGTGCCGGGGTGCAGGCAGAAGGCTTTGTAAATAGTAACTATTCAGCGCATAGTCGGCTATTCTGCTTTTAGTTTTAGTGCCGGGGCGCCTAGCAGAAGACGCCGTAACTACGTCAATGTAGCTTTAGCCCGGCATCCATGCCGGGCAAACTTCCGCTAGGCACCCCGGCACTAAAAGCCAAGATTGTCAGCTATTTGGCGGTTTTTTTAAAAACGGAGTGAGTAGTTACTGTAAATACATCCCTGTAACTTTAGCCCGGCGTTATCCGTAGGGATGCGTAGTGAATACATGAGCAATTCTCCGTTAGCCATAAGGATGTGGTGTATGCGGAGAATGCCGGAGCAATTCTCCGTTCGTTTTGTCAATTAACCTTGGTATATAATTGCTAAACGATAGATTAATATGATCTTTTTAAAAAATATATAATTCGTTTTTAAAAGAACTGTATTTTAAGTTATGATAAATCCGTCTTATATTATTGTGTTTTCATTTGGCTTAAAGCCTTTGTACTTGGAGTGTTAATGTGATAATTGTCACTGGTGGTGCCGGGTTTATCGGCAGTAACTTTGTTTTGGATTGGTTGGCACAATATGACGAAACAGTCATCAATATTGATAAACTTACCTATGCGGGTAATTTGCAAAATCTTGCCAGTTTAAACAATGATCCAAGACATGTTTTTGTAAAAGGTGATATTGGTGACTATGATTTAGTACTGAGTTTACTTAAAAAATACAGTATTCGTGCTGTGATTAATTTTGCAGCTGAATCACATGTGGATCGTTCTATTCATGGCCCGGAAGATTTTATTCAAACTAATATTGTTGGTAGTTTTCGATTGCTAGAAGCTGTCCGCCATTATTGGATGGATTTGGAGCCAGGTGCGCAACAACAGTTTCGTTTTTTGCATGTTTCAACAGATGAAGTATACGGTTCATTGCAGCTATCAGATCCACCGTTTCGTGAAATCAATCAGTACCAGCCGAACAGTCCTTATTCAGCCAGTAAAGCCGCAAGTGATCATTTAGTTCGTGCTTACCACCATACCTATGGTTTGCCAGTTTTAACTACTAATTGTTCGAACAATTATGGCCCTTATCATTTTCCTGAAAAACTCATTCCTTTGTGTATACAAAATGCTTTAATGGGTAAGTCACTGCCCATTTATGGTGATGGACAGCAAATTCGAGATTGGCTCTATGTAAAAGATCATTGCAGTGCTATTCGCAAAGTACTCGAATCGGGAAAAGTCGGTGAAGTTTATAATGTGGGTGGCTGGAATGAAAAAGCTAATCTTGAGGTAGTGCATACCCTATGCCAGATTTTGGATGAGTTAAAACCACGAACTGACTTGATATCTTATAAGCAACAGATAACTTATGTAACAGATAGGCCTGGACATGATCGGCGTTATGCGATAGATGCAAGTAAGTTGGAGCGAGAATTAGGCTGGCTTCCGGCTGAAACCTTTGATACGGGAATACGAAAAACTGTGCAATGGTATCTTGATCATCAGGATTGGGTGAGTAATGTGTTATCAGGTGATTATCAATCTTGGTTAAATAAAAACTACGCAGAACGCAAAATATGAAAATCCTATTATTAGGTAAAAATGGTCAACTTGGTTGGGAATTACAAAGAAGTTTATTGCCCTTAGCCGAGGTAATCGCTTTAGATAAACACGAACAAACTTTTTGTGCTGATTTAACCCAGCCAGACAATATTGCCGCGACTGTTCGTGCCATACAACCTGATATTATTGTCAATGCCGCAGCCTATACCGCAGTTGATAAAGCAGAATCAGAGAGTGACACTGCAAGGCTAATTAATGCTGTTTCTCCCGGTGTATTGGCCGAGGAAGCAAAACGTTGTGGTGCATGTTTGGTACATTATTCTACCGACTATGTTTTTGATGGTAGTGGTGGTAAGGCCTGGCAAGAAACAGATACTGTAGGGCCTTTGAATATGTATGGTCAAACCAAATTAGAAGGTGAACTTGCCATACAAGCAACGGGTTGCCAACATTTGATTTTTCGTACTAGCTGGGTCTATGCTGCACGAGGAAATAACTTTGCCAAAATCATGTTACGGCTAGCCCAGGAACGTCAACATCTTAATGTCATCAGCGATCAGTTTGGTGCGCCAACCAGTGCTGAATTGCTTGCAGATATTAGTGCACATGCCATTAGGAAAATTATTCAACAGCCCGATTTATCCGGTGTTTATCATCTCACTGCCAGCGGCGAAACAAGTTGGTATGAATATGCACATTTTGTATTGGATTATGCACGTCAACTTGGCATTGAGCTTAAAACCGAGCAGGGGGCCATTCAGGCTATACCTAGTAGCGATTATCCAACGCCAGCTAAACGACCACTAAACTCCCGTTTAAATACCACTAAGCTTACAAAAGCATTTGGTTTGCATTTGCCCGTTTGGCAATTAGGTATAGAACGTATGTTAACTGAATTATATGGTAAATAGTCATGACTGAACGCAAAGGTATTATTCTGGCTGGAGGTTCCGGCACAAGGCTTTATCCAGTCACCAAGGCAGTGTCAAAACAACTGTTGCCGGTTTACGACAAACCAATGATCTATTATCCGCTCAGCACCTTAATGCTGGCCGGAATAAGAGACATTCTGATCATTTCAACTCCGCAAGATACTCCCTTGTTTCAGCATTTGCTTGGCGATGGCAGTGATTTTGGAATTAACATTCAATATGCTGTGCAACCAAGTCCAGATGGTTTAGCACAAGCCTTCATTATTGGTAGGCACTTTGTAGGAAACCATGCCAGTGCACTGGTTTTAGGCGATAATATTTTTTATGGGCATGATTTACAAAGACAGCTCAAAATCGCTATGGATAAAGACACGGGAGCTACCGTGTTTGCTTACCATGTTTTGAATCCTGATCAATATGGGGTTGTGAGTTTTGATGTGGATGGTAGAGCTACTTCGCTTGAAGAAAAACCAACCCAGCCTAAAAGTAATTATGCAGTAACAGGCTTGTATTTTTATGATAATCAAGTAATCGATATTGCTGCTAATTTAAAACCTTCTGCACGCGGTGAGCTTGAAATCACCGATGTTAACAAAGTTTATCTTAATCAACAGCAGCTTAGTGTCGAAATTATGGGGCGTGGCTATGCTTGGCTGGATACCGGTACGCATAGTAGTTTGATTGAGGCCGGAAACTTTATCGAAACCATAGAGACTCGCCAGGGTTTAAAGGTGGCTTGCTTGGAAGAAATTGCTTGGCGCAGCAAGTGGATAAACGATGAACAAATTGAAAAACTGGCTAAACCACTGGCAAAAAATGGTTATGGCCAGTACCTCTTAAATTTACTCAAACAACAGGTGTTTTAATGTTAGCTGAAAGGCTTGCCATTCCAGATGTTATTCTGTTTACCCCCAAATCTTTCGGTGATGAACGAGGTTTTTTCTTTGAAAGTTTCAACCAGCAGCAATTTGCAGATTTGTCACAATGTAGTGTGCAATTTGTGCAGGATAATCATTCAAAATCACAAAAAAATGTATTACGTGGATTACATTATCAATTAAACCCCAGGGCTCAGGGTAAGTTGGTTCGAGTGGTACAGGGCGAAGTTTTTGATGTGGCAGTGGATATTCGCAAAAACTCCCCCAGTTTCGGACAATGGGTGGGAGCAACTTTAACGGCAGAAAATAAACAGCAACTATGGATACCCTCTGGTTTTGCGCATGGATTTTTAACGTTGTCTGATAGTGCAGAGTTTTTATATAAGACCACGGATTATTATTCCCCAGATTATGAGCGTTGCATTATTTGGAACGATAAAGACCTTAATATTCAATGGCCAATTTCTGAACTGCCGTCTCTGTCTGGAAAAGATCAAGCTGGAAAGTCCTTTAAGGAAGCTGATTATTTTGAACATTGATTTGCATTCCTATAAAACAGAATTTCTTTGCAATACTGAGGATAGAATGCGTACCTAAAGCCAAGTGGCTGATGACCAACTGTGTGAATTGTTACAATTCGACTAGCTTGACTTCTATAATGCACATTACGGTGATTTAGCAAAGCTGTTAGTATAATGGTTTTTTCCCTGTATTAATGTCTCGTACCCCATGAAAAAAATACTGGTTTCCGATAAGCTTGCCGAAGATGGCATTAATTTTTTGAATGAGCAAGAGGATTTGCAAATTCATATTCAAACTGGTTTAAATGAAGATGAGTTGTGCGAAATTATTGCAGGCTATGATGCCTTACTGATTCGTAGTGATACTCAGGTTACGGCTAAGGTCTTAAAAGCAGCAAAAAATCTTAAGGTAGTTGGGCGAGCCGGTATTGGTGTGGATAATGTGGATCTAGACGTGGCCATGGAATTGGGCATCATTGTAATGAATACACCTGACGCCAATGCGACGACTACCGCTGAACTTGCCTTAGCACATATTTTTTCACTAAGTCGAAATTTACCCGCTGCGAATTACTCAGTCAAAGCGGGTAAATGGGAGCGCTCCAAATTAATGGGGGCGGAAATCACGCACAAAACTTTGGCAATTTTAGGTTTTGGTACCATAGGCCGTATTGTCGCACAACGTGGTAATGGTTTGGGTATGCGTGTTATAGCTCATGATCCTTTCGTTGCGCCTGATGTGTTTGCAGAATACGGTGCAGAAATGGTGGATTTTGATACCTTGCTCAAACAAGCAGATTATTTAACGCTGCACTGTCCATTATTAGAAAAAACCCGGCACATTATTGGCGTTGCACCATTGGCTATGATGAAAAAATCGGCACGCTTGATTAATTGTGCTCGCGGAGGCTTGGTCGATGAAGTTGCACTGTATGCGGCATTGCTAGAAAAACGCATTGCAGGTGCGGCATTAGATGTTTATGAAGAAGAGCCACCTAAAGATTCACCCTTACTTGCTTTGGATAATATCGTCTTTACTCCGCACCTAGGAGCATCCACTAATGAAGCTCAAGTAGCGGTAAGCGTGGAGATTGCCCGGCAGGTGGTGAAATATTTACATACCGGTGAAGCAATAAATGCGCTTAATTTGCCGCGATTGTCGGCTGAAGAGCTCAAAAATGCCCAACCCTTTATGCATCTTGCCAACATTCTTGGCAAAGTGCTGATGAGTTTGATTGATCAACCCATAGACAAACTGGAAGTAGCTGTATTTGGGCAAGCTGCGCAGGTCAAAATCAGACCGGTATCAACTGAAGCCTTGGTGGGGTTTCTTGCAGGACAATTTTCCACCCCTGTCAACCGGGTAAATGTTGAGAATATAGCCAAACGACAAGGTATCCGGCTGATAGAGTCGCAAACTGAGTTGTCAGAAGGTTATCAATCCTTAATCAAGATTACTGGTTATGCTAAGGATAAAGCCGTTTCTTTGGCGGGAACCTTATTGGGCGCTCAACACCCACGTTTAGTGAGTATTAATCATTATGAAATTGAAGTGGTGCCAGAAGGCGTGTTGTTGATTACCCGTCATGATGATCGCCCAGGCGTTATAGCCGCAATCAGCTCTATTTTGGGTTCATCCAATATTAATATCACACGCATGCAAGTCAGCATTGCAGATCAAGAACAATCAGCCATGATGGTCATTGGCGTTTCAAATCCTTTGAACGAACAACTCTTGAAAGTATTGCTTGATGTTCCCGCAGTTCACACCGTAAGGCAGATTGTGTTATGAGTTTTGATGTAATCTGTTTCGATTGTGATAGTACCTTAAGTAGAATTGAAGGTATAGATGAACTTGCAAGGCGTAAAGGACTGTTTGTCGAAGTAGCGGCCTTGACTGATGCAGCCATGAATGGTGAGTTGGCATTGGAAGCCGTTTATGCCAAACGGCTGGAGCTGATTAAACCAAATATTGCGGATATTGACTGGTTGGGAGATATGTATGTCCGTGAGATGGTGGACGGCGTCAGTGAAACTATGAGAATCTTGCAGAATAATCATAAGAGCATACATATCATTAGTGGCGGACTGCGTCAGGCGATTTTGCCTTTGGCCGCCAGTTTGAATATCCCAGAAGAATGTGTACATGCAGTAGAGATAGAGTTTGACAGTAACGGTGAATATAAAAACTTTGCACGTCATTCTCCACTCGCTATGAGTGGAGGTAAAGCCAGAGTTTGTCGAAAAATCCGCTTGACTCAAACAAATTTAGCCATGGTTGGTGATGGACAGACTGATTTGGAAGCTAAGCTGGCAGGGGTTTACATGATAGGCTTTGGCGGAGTTCTACAAAGACAAATTGTCCAGGAACAAGCAGATTGTTATATTACAAACCCAAGTTTAG
>Ga0181508_1458996_pt1 | contig 14595 bp, 1 predicted proteins | sample PEATcosm2014_Bin_15_FD_135916 | JGI IMG/M metagenome (GOLD analysis project Ga0181508, IMG submission 135916) | Metatranscriptome of peatland microbial communities from MTU Mesocosm Facility, Houghton, MI, USA - PEATcosm2014_Bin10_10_metaT... | ecosystem: Environmental > Terrestrial > Soil >... | reverse complement strand
GTTCCATTGATTTATTAACATAAATAAAAAAAAATGTTTATAGCACAGCAAAACAACACCAAAAATTAACAAAAGAAAAAGATATTAAGTTGACCAAACACTGATAGAAACTGCGCGTTGGGTCCAAATTTCGTTAGGTAATGCTGAAAACACTGGCATTCGAGTAGAGAATAATAATTCTTTGAAGGTGGCGTTCAAATAAACAGGAATAGGAACAGAGATCACCTCTGGTGCTTGTCCATTGTAATCTGTATCCGCTTTATTGTCTTGCGAATAAGCCCAAACAAAACGTGAAGCTGGCAATGCTGTTGAAGTTTTTTCTGTTAACACTAAACATCCTGATTGTTTATCCCAACCTGCTCCATACAAAGTCAATCCTTCGAAAATAAAGCTATTTTCTTTCCATTGGGCTTGGCCAATTTCCAAATTTAAACGCAAACTTTCTAATGGCCATTTATTTTTAGCAGCAACGTATTGTCTTGTCGCGGCAATAAAACCTTCAGGACTAAATAAACCACCCAACCATAAACATGCTTTGGGGTCACTAACATAATCTATTTGGCCAATATTTTGTAATTGTTGTATTCGTTTCACAAAATCTACAATCCATCGAGTTACTCCAAGTTTATTATCAACAGTGTATAATGCCCATTGTTTAGGAACTTGTTCTTTTGATAAAACTGTGAACAATTGTCTTAAATCGTTTGTTGCTTTAATTTCACCATCGACAAACTGCATTAATGCAGTTAATTCTTCATTCATTCGAGTTAATATTCGACCTCCTAATAAAAATTCACGTCTCATAAATCTAAATAAAGGATTTTTGATTGATTCAGGACTTTCTTTTAATTTTGACATTTTTTCTGGAATATTTTCTTTCCATTTGCTTGCAGATTCTCTTAATGCTTTCATCCATGCAGGAACAGTTCCTGCTTGTTGATTTTTATCAGTGTTGTTCAATACAGCTGACAATTCTTCCAATGCATTTCCTGTTTCAACATCTTGTAAATCCAACCATTGAGCACACATTTCAGCAGCACGATTTGCTAATATCAATAATTCTGCTCGAGGAGGCAATCCGATAACAGCAGGATTTGACGTTGTTCCATCATCTACATCTTGTACCCATGTTTGTATATCTGCAAATTTGGTTTTCAAGGGGACAGTTATCGCTGGTTGCATTTCAAAAGGTTGAGGTCTAAAATCTGAAGGTGCAATCCAATTTTCACCTGAATTTAAACTAATACGTTTTTTTCCAACGACAACATGTTTGTCCAAAAATACTATTTTTAATTTATCGTCACTACTTTGAGCAATACGAGCCAACATTTCTTTTGGTAATTTTTCACCTGTTTTTGCGTTAATAAGTGGATAAACATATCCAAGACGACCAATGGTGACTTCATTGCGATTATTTGGGGGTACTTGTTGACAAATAGAAGCTAAAGCAAATTGCGAATTAAAAGCTTCTGTAGTAAACAAGTTTTCAGTAAAAGAAGTCAAACGTCCAGTATCAAATGCATTATCAATACGACCACCATATACAAATTGTACTAACATTTTGTGGATAGCATCCCAAGGTATTTCGTTGGGATCAATATTTGAGCGATTGGCTGACAATCGGTCAACCCATTCATCTAACGCATCCATGGCACAATACAGATCAGTTTCACTGAATTCAAAACCTTTTGACCATCCAATAGGTTCAAATCGTAAACGTTCCAATACTACAGCATGTAACCATGCTAATAAAATATATAATCGACTACGTTCTTCGGGAGCTTTGTTAACACGATTTGCACTGACATTGTTGAATGTTCGTTGTAAAGAAGCTTTAATACCAAGTGGTGGTTCATAGATAATAATTTTAGATTTTCGTAATAAGGTTGCAGGTACTTTGGGATGAATTTCCATGGTCATAAATAATCTGAAGTTTTTATCTTTTTGGAGACGATGAAGTTTTTTCTCTAAAGCACTCAACCACTGAGGTGATAAATGGACATTTTTCAAACACACCCAGCTTCCTTTTTTTTTGTTGCTTGTACTATTGCGTTATCTGCTTTGTCATAATCTTCAGGAGAACCCATGGCAAATGCTTCATATTTTTTGGTTACTTGAGCACCAAATACATCAGCTGCCAATTGATTGATTTTTGAACTTGGATCGTTACCTGGAGTTGATGCCATCATAATTGGAGTTTCTTCATCTATTTGTAATTCTACAATTTGTCTGAGTTTGTCTTCGTTGGCTTCAAAAGCGTATAAATCCCAATTGAAGACTTGTTCAATAAATTGACGTCCAGTTCTTATCATTTGATCAGGACGGAATACTTTTTGAATCATCAATTTTTCCAAAATTTTTGCATGCTCAGAATTGGATGATCCTGTTTCAAAATCATTTGGTATTACTGCATCTGCTGGACCTCCACGATATTGTGCCCAAGCATCTGTATCAGAGTCGATACTATTTTGCATCTTTTCAAAGCCTGTAATTGCATACAAATTGCCCAATAATGCTCCTCCAAGAGAAGTGAACTCAAGATGTTTTGCAGTTTCTGGGTCAATTGGTTTTCCTTCACGATATCCTTGCCCTTTTAACAAAAATTGCAAATATTCTTCTTTAATTGCCATTTCAGTGTCAGGATAACATTCAATAAAAACTTGAGCAACTCGTAATCCAAATGAAGTGTGATCTTTGACCAATAATGAACGTTTTGCTCTCAAATAGGTCACACGATGCAAAGCTTTTAATAATGGAATCAAACGTGCCTCTCGGTTACTTTCTTTGACTTCTAAAATCTCAGGAAGATCTTTTGTTTTCAATACATATTCAACTATGTCCAAAAAGAATCTTAATGACATTTGATACAAGAAATGAATATTTGATAAATTTTCCAACGAAAAATATAATTTGGAACATCCTTTAGCGAATGGAGTATAGAATTGTGATGCTTGTTCAATTTCCATCAAAACTTTTTCAGTATCTGCAGCTCTTTCTGCAATTAATTTTGCTTTTTCTTTTAATTCTTCTAAAGTTCCCATTAATTTGCTATCATCTAGAATATTGCCACTCACTGAATTTAATGCATTTAATAATTGATCTTCCAATTCACGCAATTGAAATTTAAATTCTCCTTGCAATCTCAATTGATCATTACGTTTTGAGTCAATATCAGGAGCTTCACTTCGCAATATTTTGCTTAAACATTGGCTTTGTAAACTACTTGGTGTTACACTAAAATTAACAAACGTTACACGAGAACATAAATCTGGAGTAAAACCTGATGAAGGATCACGAGTTACCAAATACATACTGAAACTCGGGGAAAAGTCAATATCTTTGTTTGCCAAACGAATTAATTTACGTCCTCCAACTGTTTGATATTCTTTGTTCAAAACAGGATTCAATATGGGATCCATATTTTCAACATCTTCAATCAATAATGCGTTACCAAAACGTAAACCAGATTCTAAATCCTTCAAAAATGCTGGATTTAAAAATGATGTTCGTACAATTTTATTTGTTTTATAATAACTCAATAAAAATGTTGTTGCTTGTCCTGAAGGATCAACAACCAAAGGATAACGATTAAAACGTTTCAATATGATAGCGTTTTCAACACATAGACTATCTTCAGGTAATTCAGCTGCTTTCCAAGCAATACGTTCGCCAGGTGACGATAAATAAGATGCTAAATCCATGTTTTCATTGTAAGGTAATCGGTTATTGGATAATATTTCTTTCCATTTTTTAATCAAAATTTCACGATATGTAATATTATAATATCCAATGTATGTCAAGAAACCTGCTGCCAATAAACAATCAGCGACCAATGTTGACAATTGTTTTTGGAAATTTGCAGTTTCTGCTTGCCATCTTATATTTTCATCACTTAAATCAGTTAATAATTTTTTAGCTCGTTTCATCGACGCAACCACAATTTCCATTTCATTTTTCAATTCTGTAATTCGTTGAACCATACGTTGATATTCTGCTTTATATTCTTCTATTTTTTTTTCCAAATCATTGACAGTTTTTCTTAATTGTTCGGCTTCTGTTTGTTTACCTTTTAATTTGTCACGAAGATCTTTAATTTCTTTTTGCATTGGTTCAACACTGTCCAACAAATGAGCAAATTTTACTTGTGATTGAATCCATAATACTAATGGACCACAAGCACGTGATGAGTTATTAACTCGATCATAGTTAAAATTTTCATTGGAAAAACATTCTTTGTTAATTTTTTCTCTTTGTTTTTCTGTTATAGTGCTTGTATCAAAATTTAAAATACTGGGTATAAATTTAGCATCTCCAATGATCTTTCCAATAGCTGCCCAATCATCTGCTTTTTTACTCATCATTATGCATACAGCTTTCATTGTCATTTCAACAAGTTCGGGTGGTTTTCTTAATGCTTTGATTTCTTCCAATTGTCTTCTATTGATGTTGGAGACAGCTTCTTTGGCTGCTTCCAATGCTGGTTTTGCTTCTGCTAATTCTTTTTCCACAACATCTGAACGCTCATTAATAGTTTTCATTTCTCCATTGACTTCAGTTTCAACTCTTAAAGCTTCTGTTCGTCTTTTGGTGGCATCTTTTTCTGATTCCATCATTTGTTGTAATTTTTGATTGGCTAAGTCTTGTTGTTCCGTTAATTGTTTTTGTTTTGCATCCAACTCAACTTGTCGACGTGCAACTTCTACTTCTGTTTCTTTCAAGGCACGCAGACCAGTGCTTAAATGTTTTTGTTGATCTTCTAATTGCAAACGTTTTTCATCAAAAAGTTTTACAAAATGATTAATTAAATCTAAATAATGACGTGGAGTGACAAATGTTGAACGATACATATTTTTTGCTAAATAGTCCATTACTTTTTCAACCAATTGATGAATTTGAACCAAAGATTGTGCAACAGATACTTGAACTTGAGATCCATGATTTTCAGCGTCATTAGATTTGACTTCTTCTCGCATTTCTGCAGGTACTCCAATTTGCAAATCACAATGATGTGTGAATTCTCTAGCCACTTGTAACAATGCGTCTTCTGGCCATGTACCCCACCAATTTATGACACAACGGTTGAATAATGCTGGTGATGTTGCTGCACGATCACTAAAATCACCACCTGCTGGATTCATTGTAAATACAATGTGTAAGTTATTTTGTACAGCACGACAAAACATTTGATATAATTCTTCTTCCGTGTCGATTAATAAACCATCTCGTCTTGCAGCTTCTCTCAATTTTGTCATCAATTGCTGATAATCACTGTCTTCAAATAAGCCAGGAACTTCGCCTGAAGCAAGTAATGCATTCATTCGCTCTAAAAATGCAGTATCCAATATGTTGGATTCATCAAAAATGAATGTAATTTTTTTATGTTCAACACCAGATGATATTAAAACATTTCGCAAATCAGCATCAAAATCTTCAGCTTTATAATCTTTATGAACTTTAATCTGAAATGTTGTCATATTGTTGAGCCACGACACAAATCGTGAAAAAACGGTTTTGCCTGCACCTGAAGCTCCTACCATCAACAAATGTCCTAATGGTTGGCGTAACACACGATCAATACGTAGAATGTGGTCTAACAATTCATTGTATATGACCAATTGAACATCAAGTTCTTCTTCATTGAATACTTTTAATCTTGCCATTATATATTCTTTCAGTTTGTCTTTGTCAACTGATACATATGATTTTGACAAATAATCTGAATACAAAATTGGTTGTGACAAAGCTTTTTTCAAATCACATGCACCAAAATGATTTTTTGCAACTTCTTCCATCATTTCCCAAGTCCATTGTCTTTCTTCAACGTTAACTAAACGATCACTGAACAAACGTAATGCTTCGTGAGCCCATAAGCGTACCATTTCTTCTCCAGTTGTTCCTCCAACATCTTCTAAATCAGCTAATGCACGATATAATGCTCGAGTCCATCTACTTAGTTCACGTGGACTATAAACATAATGAGGTTGAATATCAGTGTTAAATCGTTTTTGTGAATTTTGATAAATATCTACCATTGCAGTTGTGAAACTTTCTGACATGTTTCGAATGTTTGGAGTCAATTTGAATAAAGCACGAATAAAAGTTCCGTAAATTTCCAATAATGACTCTCGTCCTGGGAAATCAACTAAAACAAGGGGACATAAATTTAAAAATCGAGGAGATAATACTACTCGTCCGGCATCTGTTGGTGGGTTGCATGCTCCTACAAACTGAATGTTTTCTAATTTTATCCAATTTTTGGTGACAGGATGCCAATATCCTCCTTTTTCTAATATTTGGCGAAGAAAAGTTATAATAGTTTGGGTACCATATTTATCTTCAGCAGGCAAATTACATTCATCGCAAAAAATGACTAATTTTTTGTTTTGAAATGTTGGTCGTATGATATAACCTTGATTTTTTCTTTCAATTTTGCAATATTGTTCAAAAGCTTTGAATATTAATTCTGTACTGGCGCTTGACGAAAAATTCAATGTTATCATTTCATATTGAGGATTTGCACGTAACACTGCGGACAAAGTCATTGACTTTCCTGATCCAGGAGGACCACACAATATAACAGTTCGATTGTCGGCAAGCCATCCTCGAATAACTTCTTCATGACGTATAGTATCAATTGTATTGATGACAACAGTTGGATCTTTAATTTTTGGAGGTTCAATGTCGGCATTCGATACTTTATTTTTCCATGGAACCCAACGTTGTTCTTCAACATTTATTTCATAATCAAGCATTGGCAGTTTCGTATCAGGAACTTCAATAGCAAGTGACATTGATTGCAACATCCTACAAATTTCACTTCCAAATTCTTGTCTTAAATCTAATTTCATTGGGCCACCAAATGCCCATATTATGGAAAACAACAAATACTTTCCTATGTAAGAACGAATTTGATCTTCTGTCAATCCATAATCACTATTTTCATTATGTTCCAATATATTGGTAACTCCTCCTCGTAATTGTGAAAATAATGACCATATAGCACGTGTTTTTGTGAATTTCATGACATGTTCTTGAGTATCTGCATATTCAAGAGCACGAATAATAATGCCGTTTTCTTCTTCAAATATTGGTTTAAGGAAATCTACAACAGTTTTTTGAACTTGGTCCCAATCTTTATATGATCGTTTAATATCTCCTACGCCACTTGGCGATATTGGGGTTACACGTAACAATTCCAATTGATTGTGAAACAACATTGGTAAAGTGACACAATCTTCACTGAACCAGACCATACCGCAACGAGATACTGTGGCTGGAGTTGCATAGTTAAGATTTGGTGTTTCAAAAATAATACGAATATTTGGTGTTAATGCTAAACGTTCACCATTTGGCAATGTTAACATTTTACTATCATCCAAAACCGAATTTAAATTTTCGGCCCATTCAGGATCTACATCACCATCAAAAACTATCCAATGACGTTTGGTAGATTCTCCACGGACATTGTCTAAAATCATACGTAAAGTTGCTGTAAATACACCATCTGTCCATTCTAAAGTTGTTGGATCCAAAATACCGTAAAGTTGTTCTTTATTAATTGCTTTAGGATCAATATCGTATTGTTCTGTTTTGATGCCATCAACACGCTCCATTGCTGTAGTCAACACATTACGTGCTGAAGATTTTCCGGAACCTGAAGGGCCAACCAACATGACACCATGAGAGATATTGGAAATTGTGTTCAATTGCATTAACTTGAGTAACCACGATTCATCGCAACGATAATGACGATCCTTGGATAGATCCAAGATTGCTTGTTTCAATTTTTCTTCTTTAATACCTTGCACATCAGCTCCAGGAAATGCAGATTCCATCAAACTATCAAATAAAAATTTATCACCTTGGACTAATTTTGGAACGACTGTACTCATAAAAGAACGAATCAATATTGTTTCTTCTAATTTTGGCGACATTTTAATTTCAACAGCTTTACTTTCATCAGCTTCTTGCATTTCTTTTTGAACAGAACGTTTGATATTACCTGCAGAACGTAACACAGCTTTTAATGCCCGCAAACCAAAATCGTAATGACTTTGTTTTGATAATTGATCATGACATAATTCAAATAATAACACAATTTTTGATGATAAACCTTCGGCGGTTCTAAATCCTTGAGAAAATAACATGACTTGCGCAATTAACACTCGATTGGGTTGAATCATGGCCATGCCACGGAATAATTGTTTCAAATTATCAGGCAATTCAGAACGACCAGCATATCCAGGATTCATGGTAACAAAAATACCCATATCTTTATGTAAACGCACATTTTCACCACGAATTTTGATAAATTCTGATTCCTCACGCAAACCAGTTTGAATTGTTAAGATTTGTTGAGAAACTGCTGATAAAATTTTTTCTTCCAGACGATTAAATTCATCAAAACAACCCCATGCACCACATTGACATAAACCAACAAAAATTCTTGACATAGCATTGTAATCAAATGTTTCATCACAGCAAAATACTAACACAAAACGTCCAAGTTGGGCGCCAAGAGCTTTGACAGTTTCTGTTTTTCCTGTTCCTGCTGGACCAAAAGGATTACCTCCAAGTTTTGCATGTAAGGCTTCACATAATGTAAGATATGCTTTATCTGTCAATGGTGTTTGAACAAGTCTTTCTGTTGCTCCAAAGTACTCAAAACCATAATAAAATTTGGCACGACTGATACGAATTTCTAATTTTTTTAAAACATCTTTTTCTTGTCGATTCCAATAAAATCTCATGCGATATAACCATGAAAAATCTGTTTCACGACAAATGCGTTGTTTAATTAACTCACGAGTTGTATCACGTTGGTAAACAAGTTCTGTAATTAATTGTTCAAACAATTTACGAAGAGCAGAGGGTATGTCACGCAACACACGATTTGCTAATATATCCAATGTGTTATCAATTTCTTGCAATAATTCTCCAAATCCTTTATGAGCTTCTTCAGATTGGTCTTGTGATAAACGTTTCAAATGACCTTCGACTAACTCAGACCATCGCACTTGAGTTCCAAGAAGAGCAACTTGAGAAGGATATCTACCAACCCATGCAAAGTAATCTTCAATTCTGTCAGGAGAAACGAATGATGATATTGCATCTTCTAATAATGAAGCCAAAGTGAATCTCATTTGATGTTCGACTTGTGTCAACCAGTCTTGAATACGAGCAGATTTTGATACATCAATATGTTCTTTGAACATGACAGCTTCACCTTCTGATGATGCCATACCAATGATGACTTGATCATTATCAGGACGGAATTTTAATTGTGTAATACCAGCAAACATTTTACAAAGATGTTTATTCATCTGAATAGGATCACGAGAATTACCTATGATTTCCAACAAATCATCATCACCAACAAAATAAAATCTTGCAAACGCAGTACGTTGGTTTTGTAAATATTCATTCAATGCTTTTTGAATGGCATTCAAAGTATTTTGATTTTGTTCTAATTTGGATAATAATGCTTGTTCAGCAGTTACCCAATGATCAACCAATGGATCTTGTTTAATACCTTTCATTAATGAAATAAATTCATTGTTAAATGCTTTAAATTTTTGAAACATGTATCCTAATTCACGTTGAACATCTTCACTATTTGTGAATACACCTTGCAAATAAACCCAACGTCTTTGAACATCCACAAATACATCAAATATTGCTGTTGCACTGTTCAATTTTTCTTCCCAAACAATAGCTTCGCGTTCAAATGTTTTATAAAATGGAGATTGTTTCATTGACATCACATCACTCAAAGCATCTGCAATCTCTGCCATCAAATCATTCCAATTTTTCACTAACGCACATTTTCCTTTGTAATCAACCATTTCAAAGAGAGTTTGTTGCCACTTGCCGTCCAATTCTTTCAAGAAATTTTCCAAAGCATTTTCTCCTTGTGCTGTTAATAATATTTCACGGATTTCATTTAGGTATTTCATTAAATTGATACTCCATACATCATCAACTAACAATGCTTGGGCATTAGGTTTGGAAATTGATAACAATTTGAAAAGTTTGTTCCAATGTTTTGGACGTAACAACGGATTTTCTGAACCACCTGCGGCCAAATCTCCCAATAAATTCTTGTTCATTCTTTTCTTGTCTTCCAAAATTGCCATAAATTTGTGATAAACTTGATATGTTCTGATTTTGTTTGGCAATTTTTGTAAATCTTCTTCTATTGAACGCAAAAGTTTTCCAAGTTCTCGAGAATCCAAATCCAAAAATTTTTGTTGTCCGATTTTTTGTATTTTACCCCATTGATCTGTTAATTCTTTGTGAACTTCTTTCAATCCATCTAATTCTTTACGGATGGAATCTAATGTTCCTTCAATTTGATCACCATCATCATCACTAGCATCTGCAACAACAACTTTCATGGCATCTTTTGCAACGCGGATCTCTTTGAAAGCACCTTCAATTTCGGATATTTTATTCTCAAATGTTGATAATCTGCCATTTACATGCTCATGTGTGTATAATAATGTATTTAATGCTCGAATTACTTTATCTTGATCTTGAGGATCTGTGATTTCAAGATTGCGGGATAATTCACCACGAAGTAATGGTCCATCTTTTTTGGAAATAGCGTGCAATACTCTGCCATCAACAAAATGTGTTTTAAAATTTTCGGTCAATCCACGTAATTGTCCACCTTCATAATCTCGTAACCACTCAACTACTTCTTCTTCATTCCAAGTACTTGCCCAACCTTGTGTTGGTTTTTCTGCGTGCCATCGTGATTCCAATTTAGCAACATCATCAATGATAGATGCTGTTTGTTCTTGTAACTTACCAAAAATACTTTGAGCTTCTGACTGTAAAGTTTTCCAACGTTTGTCAAGGACACTAAAGAAGTCTGTCAATACTCCTTTGATTCGTGAAGCATACATCCAAGTTGGTCCTAAATTAAATCGGTTTGTTTTCAACATTTCTTCACCTCCTGTGCATTCATCCAAAAGCTCGTTCCAATTTGATGATTCATCTTTCAATTTTTGTAACGACGTTACAGCTTTCACAATATCTTTTGTGTTCGATACTTGAAAAGATGTTTCTTCAAGTTCTTGTTTTCCACGGGTTGCATTGTTGTGGAAATCGCGGAGAATATCACCAAGACGAGCGCGGAATGTGGTAAATGTTTGTTTTCTAAATTCATTGTATTTTGTATCGACTTTATTACGAACAGAACCAAAATGAATGATAACAGGACCAAAACTGCGTTCGTTTTCTGTTGAATCAAAATCTCCTTGACTCAATTTCATATCTGTTAATAATTTACGCCATTTTGAAACATCATCTCCAAGAGAATCGAAAACTGTTGACAATTTCATGTCCCACAATGCTTGATAAGCTAACCATTCTTTTGCATAACTTGATGCACGGTTCGTTATTTCTTCAATTTTTTTGTAGCAATCAATGATTTTGTCAGTGTTGATATTGTTTAAGATTGAACGAAAAGTTGTTTTTGGTGTTGTAGCATCATTGTCAGATTTTGGACGATTCAAATCAACGATCATTGATAATAAAACTTGCAAATCTTGACCTAATTGCATTCTGGCGTCTGCAATTGAAGGTTGAACTTCTAAAACTTGATTTGGAGATATTCGAATGGTGTGTTTTATCGCTTCTTTACGACGGAAAGGATTATCTTTAACTTTTGGATCGAGTTCAGAAACGTCTCCAATTGGCCAATCAAAATTGAGAGTTGATCGCCAACCATCTAACACTTCATCAATACGAGACAATAAGATTTTTTCCAATTTTGAATTTAATACATTGCACCAATGATTAACAGCATTAAATATACCATCATCCAATGAATGTATAATAGTTTGTAAAGATGCAATTTTATTATTTAATTCTTCAATTGTTAATGGACATGCTTGCAAAGAATCTAATATTTTGTCGCATTCAACAGTGAAATCATATGCTTTTTGATATTTGTCTTGTAAATCAATAGTTGATTTTGATAAACTTGAAACATATGCATTTAATTGTCTTTCATGATTGACCCATTGATTTCTATGGCCTTCAGATAATTTCTTTTGACATTCATATTTATAATAATCAACTAATGTCACTAATTCAGGCATCATTGAATTTGGTGAACGTACACCTTCGACACAACGTTCAATATCACGACATGCCTTTGTAAAAATGGAAATTGCTTCTTTCAATTTGACTGCCAATGGATATTTTGTTTTAGGTTCTAATATTTTCAAACGAAGTTGAATATCAATTCTTGCTCCTATTGCTGTCAAACAACGAACTTCTTTCACAATTTTGACATAATTTTCATCGAAATTTACTGTTAATGATAACGACTTTCCAACACCTTTGTCAATACGAAAGATTGGAACTTTTTCATCAAAATTTGGATATTGTTTTGCATCATCTTGCCATTGGTTTACAATTGGACTAGTATCTAATTTTTTTTCAAATGAAGTAATACGTTCTGCTAAATCTTTACCATTGACTTGTAAGCTCCATTTTTCACCCAAAACAGCTTCTAAACGTTGTCGATGATGATCAAGTTGGCGTTTTAATTGTCGGCACCATATAACTTCACCAGAAACTTGAGGAATGTCTCTTAAAAATGACAAACGACTTGCAGGAATTGAAAGATAACGTTGTCTATAACGGTTTTGAAGTTCTTTTACTTCACTATCAACATTTTTCAACAATTCTTCTTGGAAATCCCACACAGCTGCACGAATGCGATCTCTAACAAATAATTTATTGTATTTTTCACAAACACGGAACATTTCACGAGGATCTTTTGCATTTTCCATTGCGCTACGAATCATTTGTTGAATTTCATTTTCAACATCTTGGATTTTTTTTTCATATTGTTCCACAGCTTGATCCCATTCATAATCAGGTGCTTTCAAAACATCAAATTTTGTGAAAACTTCATAAGCTTCTTCTATTTTTCGATTTTCATCTTCTAACAATGATTTATCAGATGATGAAAATGTTGAATCAAATACACGTTGAATTTCATTGTGTCCTTTTCGTATTTTTTTAATTGTTTCGACACGTTTTTGAAGAGAATTTAATTCAATGTCATTGTCTTTACTGAATGTTGGGCCAAATCGTGTTGTTTTTTCTTTCAATAATGTTTTTCGTCTCATTTCACTTCTAATATTGGTGTAACGATTACCAAACTCACGAAACAAACGATCTGTTGATTGTGTGCGTGTTTCAAATTCACTGTATTTCATTGTCATCACATCTCGAGTTAATACTTCTCTTATTTGATCAGCAACATCTCTTGCAACAGCACGCGCTAAATCACCAACTCGTTCAAAGGGATAATTATTACGATTCATATACGTGTCCAAATGAGCAAATATTTCACTTATTGCACGAATGATGTCTTGAATATTATTTGCTGTCAATAAACCGTTCAATGGAAATGTTGATAAGATCTCGTTGTGTTCTTCGACTTCTTTTTTACTTTCTGTCACTTGAACTTGACTGACGAAAGTTCTTGTTTGCACGGGATAACTTTTCAAAAAAACTAAAGTGCTTGCTAAAACTTCAGGTTGTTTCAATTGTTCCTCAATTTGAGCAACAGCATTTCCTTTGGCTTTCCAAAATTTTATTTCTTGTTGTACTGTACTTGTAACTGGTCGTTTTTGACGAACAACAACCATAATCTCATCTCTCCATTCTTTCATTTTTTTTTGAATATCGTTTAATACTGCTTGTTCACTTAAATGACTAGGAATATTGATCACTTCAACTTTTTGATCAATTAATTTTCTTTTCTCTTCTTCAGTCATCTTGTCAACCCATTCCTTTATCAAAGGAATCGCTTCTAAATAAACATCAGGCATTTTTGTATCATCTTGTGCTTCTAACAATTTGTATTCAAGATCACGCAATTTTTCCAAAATAATCTTTGTTGACGCAGCGGCTTGTGATTGTCCTCGAGGGTTACGAATTCCAATTTGGCTAACTTTGTTGGTTTTATTTTCTTCAGCCTCTGCACACATTGTGGCAACAGGAACAAATGAATGACGAATGTATGACAACATGGATGAAAATGGAGATCGTGAATTCATTTGTGAAACTATAACTTGTTGCGGAATGGGCACATTATCTGCTAAAAAACGTTCATTCATTTTAATGAAAATGATAAAATCTTTTTTTTGAGCATTATTTGATTCAAAAACATCAGCTGGAATTTCTGATAAAAACTCATAAGGAATCACTGCCATTGGAGACATTGTTTCATTTTTAGATTCTTCTTCGCCAACATTAAGTTTTTGTAAAACTAATACTGTGTCATCACTTTTGACAAAGTTTTCAATTGAACGTTGAGATGCAGTGTTTCCAACCACTGTTTCTAATGATTTTGTCCTTTCATTAAATAACAATGTTGCTGCTTGCAGAACATATTTTTGAAATTCTACAACCAATGTCTTAAATGCCTCTTCTTGATTTGGGGCTTCATCGGTTTGCATTGACATATTTTATTTGTGGTCAATTTTTTGTTATGTCTTTCGTTTATTTTAGTCTTTCCACTTTTTTTGTTCGAAGGGAAAAACGAATAAAGAAACAATATTTGAG
>Ga0181508_1006376_pt1 | contig 15168 bp, 28 predicted proteins | sample PEATcosm2014_Bin_15_FD_135916 | JGI IMG/M metagenome (GOLD analysis project Ga0181508, IMG submission 135916) | Metatranscriptome of peatland microbial communities from MTU Mesocosm Facility, Houghton, MI, USA - PEATcosm2014_Bin10_10_metaT... | ecosystem: Environmental > Terrestrial > Soil >... | reverse complement strand
GTTTTGACTAGGATCAATAATTTTAATTTGTGTTAAAACTTTTTTGTTTTGCAATGAATAAACGCGCCTCCATCAATATTAACGATATAGCCCCTCTTGCCGCCAGAATGCGTCCTGCAAACCTTGACGAAATCATCGGTCAAAAGCATTTGTTAGGGGAAGGGAAATCCTTAAGAGCGGCAATTGAAAATCGTATTTTGCATTCCTTAGTATTTTGGGGACCGCCTGGCGTTGGTAAAACTTCATTAGCCAAAATAATCGCAAAATGCACTGACTGCCATTTAATTGAATTATCCGCTGTTATGGCTGGCGTAAAGGAAATCAGAGCAGCTGTTAATGAAGCTAATCAAGTTAAAGACGAACAGGGATTACAAACCATCGTGTTTATTGATGAAATTCATAGATTTTCAAAAAGCCAGCAGGATTCCCTTTTGGGGCCGATTGAAAGTGGAGCAATTGTATTGTTTGGCGCCACTACCGAGAACCCATCGTTTGAATTAAATAACGCATTGCTCTCCAGATTAAGAGTGTACGTTTTACGAAGCCTGGATAGCGAAGATTTAAAAACTTTAATTGTATTGGCATTACAAGACAGGATACGCGGGTTTGGCAATCGGGATCTAATTGTAGATAATCATGTCATTGAACTCATCAGTAAAGCTGCTGATGGGGATGCCAGACGCTGTTTGAACATACTGCAAGTAGCTGTCGACTTGGCTGTCACCCAAGATGGAAAGGAAATCATTAGCTATGATGTAATCGACGAGGTATTGCAAGGTCAAACCAACCGATTCGACAAACAAGGAGATATTTTCTATGATCAGATCTCGGCATTACACAAATCAGTTAGAGGCACGGACCCGGATGCTGCATTATATTGGTTTGCGAGAATGCTTGATGGTGGCTGCGATCCGCTTTATATCGGCAGACGCATGATCCGCATGGCGTCAGAAGATATAGGCAACGCCGATCCCAGAGGATTACAAATTGCGTTGGATGCGGTTAATGCGTATGAAAGACTAGGCAGTCCTGAAGGAGAGCTGGCATTGGCCCAAGCAGTTGTTTATCTGGCATGCGCACCAAAAAGCAATGCTGTTTATGTGGCTTATAAGGCTGCGATGAATGATGCTAAAAATAGCGGTTCGCTTGAAGTGCCAATTCATCTTAGAAATGCGCCAACCAATCTCATGAAAGAGCTTGGACATGGAGCAAACTATCGATATGCCCATGACGAGAAAGACGCTTTTGCTGCAGGAGAGAATTATTTTCCGGAAAAAATGGAGCAGACACGTTACTACCAACCGGTAGAACGTGGTCTAGAAATAAAAATAAAACAAAAACTGGAGTTTTTACGAAAGCTGTAAATGTAAATAATTGAATGGATTATTTACATTTACAGCTAATCGCCTATTTATGACAAGAACTGCAAGGACGTTTACAGGTCTTTTCAATAAATTCCTTCAGAGTTATTATCGTAGATATTAAAAATATGAGGGATGGCAACTTTGATCAGGCATTAACAACTGTATCCTGTTCGATTTGACACCCTCGATATTTTTAAGCATTGATTAAATTGAATCAATGCCTTTCAAAGAAATAAATAGCTTATTATTCAATGCCTGAAACTAATTCAGCTCTATCAACTAATTCAACATAAGCCATAGGCGCATCATCGCCGGTTCTGAAACCACATTTTATGATTCTCAGATAACCACCGCTACGAGCTTGATAACGAGGACCTAATTCATTGAACAATTTCGTTACAACTTCTCGATCTCTGAGTTTTGAAAAAGCCAGCCGTCGTTTTGCCACTGAGTCTTCTTTTGAAAGAGTAATAAGCGGTTCTGCAATCATACGAAGTTCCTTAGCTTTTGGTAAGGTCGTTTTGATTAACTCATGTTTAAATAGCGAACATGTCATATTGCTAAACAAAGCTTTTCTATGACTGCTATTTTTATTTAACTGTCTACCTGATTTACGATGTCTCATTTTAGCGCCTTAATATCAAATACCAACTTGAGATTGATCAACCAAATTCTCAGGTGGCCAGTTTTCTAATCTCATTCCCAAAGACAAACCTTTTAAGGCCAATATATCTTTTATTTCTGTCAATGATTTTTTTTCTAAATTTGGCGTACGCAGCAACTCAACTTCAGTGCGTTGTATCAAATCGCCAATGTAGAAAATATTCTCAGCTTTTAGACAATTTGCCGATCGGACAGTTAATTCCAAATCGTCAACCGGTCTTAATAATACAGGATCAAATGATTGTTCCTCTACTACTTCTTCTTCATGGATCAATTCATTTACTTTTTCAAAATCAACAAAAACCGACAATTGATCATGTAGAATTGATGCTGCAAGTTTTATAGCACCTTCCGGATCTACAGTACCATTAGTTTCCAGTTCAATAATCAATTTATCCAAATTGGTGCGCTGTTCTACACGAGTACTTTCAACATGATAAGCCACTTTTACGATTGGGCTAAATGCAGCATCAACCATTAAAACACCAACCGGCGCATCGTCATATTGTTCTTTTCTGACGCTTGCAGAAACATAACCTCTACCGCGTTCAACTTTAATTTTAATATTAAATACGGCATCTTGGGTAATGTGAGCGATAATCAAATCGGGATTAATAATCTCAACATTATGCGGCAGCTCGATATCTCGAGCGGTAACAACACCAACACCGGATTTAGACAGATTTAAAGTAACCTCATCTTTTGAATGAACTACTACCGCCAATTTCTTTAAGTTAAGAATGATATCAATTACATCTTCTTGCACACCTTCAATTGTGGTAAATTCATGAAGCACACCTTCAATCGCCACTTCAGTAACTGCACAACCCGGTATGGATGACAGCATTACTCTACGTAACGCATTTCCTAAAGAGTGACCAAAACCGCGCTCTAAAGGTTCGATAACAATTCTTGAATGGTTGGTCGTTTCACTGATCACCTCGACAAGGCGTGGTTTTAAGAGACCAACAATAGAACTCTGCATAGTTTAAATCCCGGAATTATTACTTGGAATAAAGCTCAACAACTAATTGCTCGTTGATGTCCGATCCTAAATCAACACGATCTGGCACAGCTTTAAAAATACCACTCATTTCCTTTGGGTTAACTTCAACCCAGACAGGAAAGCCATATTGCTCAGCAACCATTAACGAATCTTTAATTCTTTGTTGCTTTTTAGCTTTTTCACGTATTTTAATTTGGTCGCCAACAGTCAACTGAAAAGAAGGTATATTGATGGATTTATCGTTGACCAAAATTGCCTTATGCGCGACTAATTGTCTCGCTTCCGCTCTGGTCGAAGCATAGCCCATTCTATACACTACGTTATCAAGCCTGGATTCCAGAAAATTTAAAAGATTCTGACCGGTTGCACCTTTTTGTAAATCGGCCGCTTTATAATAATTTCTAAATTGCTTTTCCAATACGCCATAAATACGGCGTAAACGCTGTTTTGCGCGCAACTGAATTGCATAGTCAGAATTTCTGGTACGTTTAGCACCATGCTGACCGGGACGCTGATCCAGTTTGCATTTGCCTTCCAGTGATTTCCCTCTACTTTTGAGGAATAAGTCTGTACCTTCTCTTCTACTTAACTTACAGACTGGTCCAAGATACCTTGCCATTTATTTACTCCAATATCCTAAACGCGACGTTTCTTAGGTGGACGGCAGCCATTATGAGGAATAGGCGTTACATCCACGATATTAGTAATTTTAAACCCTAAACTGTTTAATGATCTGACTGCAGATTCACGACCAGGGCCTGGGCCTTTAATCATGACATCCAAATTTTTCATGCCGTACTCTTGTGCGATAGCGCCTGCTTTTTCAGCAGCTACCTGGGCAGCGAATGGTGTACTTTTTCTAGAACCACGAAAACCGGAACCGCCTGATGTAGCCCAAGATAATGCATTTCCTTTTCTATCCGTTATAGTAACAATCGTATTGTTAAAGGAAGCATGTACATGCACTATTCCATCGGATACTTCTTTTTTGATCCGCTTTTTTACTCTGTTTTGAGTCGCCATCAACTTACCTTATTTTAAATCTTATTTAGTGACTGGTTTACGTGGACCTTTTCTAGTCCTTGCGTTTGTTCGTGTTCTTTGTCCGCGAAGCGGCAAACCTCTACGATGTCGAATTCCTCTATAACAACCAAGATCCATTAGTCTCTTTATGTTCATAGAAACTTCCCTTCTAAGATCACCTTCCACAGTCATACTGGAAATAACTTTGCGTATCTGCTCAAGCTGATCTTCAGTCAAGTCTTTTATTTTATCTGTCGTCTGAATACCAACTTGTCCGCAAATATTGATTGCGGTCGGCCTACCAATTCCATAAATTGCTGTCAATGCAATACATGCATGCTTATGATCAGCTACGTTAATACCGGCAATACGCGCCATTAAATTACTCCCAAACGGTATTATATGAATATTAAATCGAGCTGATTATTATAACAGCCCTATTTTTTAATTACAAAAAAATCTAACCTTGGCGTTGTTTATGTCTGCTGTCTTTGCAGATAACCCGAACAATACCGTGCCTTTTAATAACTTTGCAATCTTTACATATTGCTTTTATTGAAGCTCGAACTTTCACGACTTACTCCCGTTAATAAATCTATTTTTTAAGATTTGCTTTTTTCATCAAACCTTCGTACTGCTGCGACATCAAATGTGTTTGCATTTGAGATATAAAATCCATCACAACAACCACTATAATTAATAATGACGTGCCACCGAATGAAAAGGGGACGTTCCAATATACAATCAAAAACTCCGGCAATAAACATATTAAGGTAATGTAAACGGCGCCTATAAGAGTTAAGCGCGTCATGACCTTGTCAATATAATTGGTTGTTTGTACACCGGGACGAATCCCAGGTAGGTACGCACCGGATTTTTTTAAGTTTTCGGCTGTCTCTTTTGAATTAAATACCAATGCAGTATAAAAGAAACAAAAGAAAATAATCGCCACGGTATAACACATCACATATACAGGCTGCCCAGGTGAAAGCAATGTAGTAATATCGTGCAACCAGCCAAAGCCATCAATATTACCAAACCAACCCGCAACTGTTGCCGGAAATAAAATAATACTTGAGGCAAAAATAGGCGGTATAACACCTGCCATATTCAACTTTAAAGGCAAGAAAGATGTTTGTCCGGCATAAACCTTGTTACCTTGTTGCCGCTTAGGGTAATTTATGGTAATGCGTCTTTGACCTCTTTCCACAAATACCACTATACCCGTCACTAAAATAGCCAGTGCAAAGAGCACTACTATAAAGGCGCCATTCATTTCACCTGTGGTAGCCAACTCTAAAGTTCCGCCAATTGCATGAGGTAAACCGGATACGATACCAGCAAAAATAATTAGCGAAATACCATTGCCAATGCCACGCTCAGTAACCTGCTCACCTAACCACATCAAAAAAATTGTACCCGTCACTAACGTAATGGTGGTTACCAAAATGAAAGCAAACCCAGGCTGCAATACTACAGGCATTCCGCCGGCGGATTGATTTTGCAACGCAATTGAAATACCAATTGATTGAAACAAAGCCAGAATAACCGTTCCGTAACGTGTATATTGCGATATTTTTCTTCTGCCGGATTCTCCTTCTTTTTTCATCTGCTCCATAGCCGGTATGACAATAGTCATTAGCTGCATAATAATTGAAGAAGAAATGTACGGCATAATGCCAAGCGCAAATAAGCTCAACCGCATTAAGGCGCCGCCGGAAAACATGTTAAACATGTCCAAGATTGAACCGGACTGCTGAGCAAACATTGCTGCCAAAGCTTTCGGGTCTATACCCGGAACAGGTATATGGGCGCCAATTCTGTATACGACAAAAGACCCAAAGACAAACAAAAGCCTGGATTTCAGTTCGCCAAAGCGAAACTTTCCGGCAGCAACTTCATGACCTGTTGTACTCACTTATTCCTCAACTCTGCCACCGGCAGACTCAATCGCTTGTTTGGCGCCAGCTGTGACATTAACGCCTTTTATAGTTACAGCTTTACTAATAGAACCCGATTTTACCAATTTGGCTTTCTTAGAAAAAGCCGGAATCACATTACTGTCAATTAATGCCTGCAAATCGATAACTTCCGAATCAATTAAGTTAAGCTCACTTAATCTAACTTCCGCGCTATATTTTTTGAGTCTTGAAGTGAAACCAACTTTTGGCAATCTGCGTTGGAGTGGCATTTGACCGCCTTCAAAGCCAACTTTATGATATCCGCCGCTTCTGGCTTTTTGACCTTTATGACCACGTCCGCAAGTTTTACCATCAGTAGATCCAATCCCCCTACCGACACGCTTCAATTTCCTTCTGGAACCATATGCTGCTTGAATTGTATTTAAAAACATTACACTTCCTCTACTTTTAGCATATATGAAATTTTATTGATCATTCCACGATTCTCTGGCGTATCTGCTACATCAACCACCTGACGAATTCTACTAAGACCTAAACCTTTCAAGCATTCACGATGATTTTTTAATCTACCGTGCTTACTTTTGATCATCATTACACTAAGTCTTTTACCAGTCATAACTGTTACCCTGTTATCTGATCTACTGTCAAACCACGTTTCGCCGCAATTTGTTTTGCGTCATGCATCGAGGTCAAGCCATTTATTGTTGCTCTGACCACATTGATTGGATTACTGGTGCCAATACATTTAGCCAAAACATTGTGAACACCAACCACCTCGAACACCGCACGCATTGCGCCACCCGCAATGATACCGGTACCATCTGAAGCTGGTTGCATATATACTTTTGCAGCACCTGTATTTGACATGACCGAATATTGTAAAGTGCCATCTTTAAGGGCAACCTTCCGCATATTTTTACGCGCCTGTTCCAATGATTTTTGTATTGCTACCGGTACTTCCCTTGCTTTAGAAACTCCGTAACCAACGCGGCCATCACCGTCGCCAACTACTGTTAAAGCTGCAAAACCAAAAACTCTACCACCTTTAACCACTTTTGCAACACGTCTTACAGAAACTAGTTTTTCCTGTAAGCCATCTGTACTACCTTGAGCTGGTGCTGTTGACATATTCTACCCCTTAAAACTTCAATCCAGCTTCACGCGCTGCATCTGCCAATGCTTTGACACGTCCATGATATTTAAATCCTGAACGATCAAAAGCTACTTCTGTCACTCCAGCCGCTAGTGCTTTTTGAGCGATCAATTTGCCAACTTCAACTGCGGCAATTATATTGCTGGTATTTTTAACATTGTTTTTGACATCGCCCTGAACTGTAGACGCAGCTGCCAAAGTAGATTTACCATCAGAGCTTAAAACTTGGGCATAAATATGTTGCGATGTCCGATGTATTGTCAGTCTGTTAACGTTATGTTTTTTAATTTTGCACCGTAATTTCAATGCTCTTTTTAATCTTGTAGACTTCTTATCCATCTTAGTTACCTATTTTTTCTTGGCTTCTTTTCTTGCCACATATTCATCTGCAAGTCTTACGCCTTTGCCTTTATACGGCTCAGGCGGACGTAACGATCTGATTTCAGAGGCTACTTGTCCGACTTTTTGTTTATCACTGCCTTTAATTAACAACTCAGTTTGCGTAGGCGCTTCAATAGTTACATCTTGCGGTATGTTGTATTCAACCGGATTTGAATAACCTAGCGATAAAGTTAAAAGACTATCTTTTACTTGCGCACGATAACCAACGCCAACTAATTGCATTTTTTTAACGAATCCTTCCGAAACGCCTTTAACTATATTGTTAATTGACGCTCTTGTTGTACCCGCTTGCGCTTTTGCATCCTTGATGCTTTCATTCCACTTTATTCTGATTTGATCATCTTGAATCTCAAGATCAACAGAGTCTCTTAATCCAAAGGAAAGTTGCCCTAATTTACCAGAAATATTAATTAATTTACCTTCCTGGGTAATTTTGACATCCGAGGGAATTTTTATTGGTGCATTTGCTACCCGTGACATAATAATCCTCTTAATTCTTAGCAAACAGTGCAGATTACTTCGCCACCGTGGCCAATGGCCCTGGCGGCACGATCTGTCATCACGCCATTTGAGGTTGAAACAATTGCTATACCCAGACCACCTAATACCTTAGGTAGTTCATCTTTAGATCTATAAATTCTTAAACCGGGTCTACTAATCCGCTTTACGTTTTCAATGACTGGCACACCATTAAAATATTTCAACTCAACCGTCATCTCCGAATGATTGCCATTGGCCTCAATTCGGTAGTCAGTAATGTATCCTTCTTCTTTCAATACCTTCGCAATCGCAATTTTTAGCTTGGACGATGGTATTTTTACGATTTTCTTTCCAGCGGATTGACCGTTTCTTATTCTGGTCAGCATATCCGCAATTGGATCTGTCATGCTCATTATTTATTCTCCAAAAACTATATTTGACCAGAATTACCAGCTCGCTTTTGATAAACCCGGGACATCACCACGCATAGTAGCTTCCCTCAATTTATTACGGCTGAGCCCAAATTTTCTGTAGTATCCATGCGGACGACCGGTCAAATTACAACGGTTACGTATTCTGATTTGACTGGAATCACGTGGCAGTTTTTGTAATTGAATCTGAGCGTTCTCTTTCTGTTCAAAAGATGAATTAGGTGATCTAATAATTTCTTTAAGAGCTTTTCTTTTTGCGTCGTATTTTTTAATTAACCCGGCTCGCTTAACTTCACGAGCAACCATTGATTTTTTAGCCATGATGTTCGCCCTTAGTTTTTAAATGGAAAATTGAATTGCTTTAACAACGCCAAACCTTCTTCGTCTGTTTTAGCAGTAGTTGTTATGCAAATATCCATACCACGTAGAGCATCAATTTTGTCGTAATCAATCTCAGGGAAAATAATTTGCTCCTTAATTCCCAAAGTATAATTACCCCGGCCATCAAAACTTTTAGTGCTCATTCCACGAAAGTCTCTTATTCTCGGTATTGAAATCGTGATTAAACGGTCAAAAAATTCGTACATTTTCGCACCGCGCAAGGTCACCTTACACCCAATAGGCATTGCATCCCGAATTTTGAATCCCGCAATTGATTTTCTTGCCAGCGTAATAACAGCTTTTTGTCCCGCAATTTTTTCCATATCTGAAACAGCGGATTGCAAAACTTTTTTATCTGCAACAGCTCCGCCAACCCCCATATTCAGGGTTATTTTAGTAATTTTTGGAACTTGCATGATGGTTTTATAACCAAACTGTTCCAATAAAGCAGGAACAACTTCTTGTTTGTATTTTGATTGTAATCTAGCCATAGCTTTCTACCTTAGAGACCGACAACTTCATTAGTTGATTTGAAAAATCTGACTTTTTTGCCATCTTCAAATCTAAACCCAACCCGATCAGCTTTTTTGGTTTTTGGATTAAATAAGCCAACGTTTGAAATATCAACAGGCATATCTTTGTCAACTATACCTCCGGAAATGCCTAAATTCGGATTTCCTTTTTGATGTTTTTTTACCTTATTTATGCCTTCTACCAGTATTTTGTTTTCCTCTAAGATTTTAAGCACCTTTCCTTGCTTGCCTTTATCCTTACCGACCAAAACAATTACTTCGTCACCTTGTTTGATTTTTTTGCATTTTCGTACCTTTCTTTACAATACTTCTGGAGCTAATGAGATGATTTTCATAAATTTGTCACCTCTCAACTCACGAGTAACCGGTCCGAAAATACGTGTTCCTATTGGTTGTAGTTGGTTATTTAAAATAACTGCCGCATTACCATCAAAACGTATAACAGAACCATCCGACCTGCGAACACCTTTACGGGTTCTTACTACTAAGGCATTATATACATCCCCTTTTTTAACCCTCGTCCGCGGCATGGCATCTTTTACACTCACTTTGATGATATCGCCTATCCCGGCATAACGCCTATGCGACCCACCTAAGACTTTGATACACATGACCTTTTTTGCACCGCTATTATCGGCAACGTCAAGGCTAGTTTGCATCTGAATCATTTTGTTATTCCCAACTTAAAATTCGGTTAATTATCTATTTGAAGCTTCTATTACATCTACCAATTTAAACGTTTTTCGTTTTGAAATTGGACGGCAAGAGGTAATGCTGACTACATCCCCTTCTTGGCATTGATTATTTTCATCATGCACCAAAAATTTAGTAGAACGTTTTATATATTTCCCGTAAACAGGATGTTTAACTAATCTTTCCACTAGCACTGAAACTGTTTTATCCATTTTATTACTGACAACTCTTCCAGTAATAGTACGGATTTTTTCAATATTTTCATTCATAAATTACGCTCTCGCCAACTCACTTAATATAGTATTAATACGGGCAATATCACGTCTGACCAGTTTAATTTGGCTTGATCTTGTTAGTTGACCAGTGCTTTTTTGCATTCTTAAATTGAACTGTTCACGCGTCAGATCAAAAAGGGCCGTGGTCAATTCATCTTTTGTTTTTTTTCGTAATTCTATTGCTTTCATTACATTATCGTCCGCGCCGAGAAAGTTGTTTTAAAAGGTAATTTTGCTGCAGCGAGTTCAAACGCCTCTCTGGCCATCTCTTCTGAGACACCTTCGATTTCAAATAACATTGTGCCTGGCTTGATTTGGGCAACCCAATATTCCACGCTACCCTTACCTTTACCCATCCTTACTTCGAGTGGTTTTTTAGTAATTGGTTTATCCGGAAAAACTCTGATCCAGATTTTTCCGCCCCGCTTGACATGACGACTGATAGCACGTCTAGCCGACTCAATTTGGCGGGCAGTCATTCTACCACGACTTATAGACTTTAATCCATATTCACCAAAGCTAACAGAAGAACCACGTAACGCAGTTCCATTGTTTCTACCAGTGTGTTGTTTACGAAATTTTGTTCTTTTTGGCTGAAGCATTTTATTTCTCCGTCAACTATTTCTTAGAATCAGAGTTTAAAGACGCTGTATGTGCATCAATATCAAAAACTTCACCTTTGAAAATCCAGACTTTAATACCTATGATTCCATAAGTTGTCTTTGCTTCGGCAGTACCGTAATCGATATCCGCTCTAAGAGTATGCAAAGGCACCCGGCCTTCTCTGTACCATTCAGTTCGGGCAATTTCCGCACCATTTAAACGACCGGCAACTGTAATTTTAATGCCTTCAGCACCCAAGCGCATGGTATTGGTCACTGCTCTTTTCATAGCGCGACGATACATGATACGTTTTTCCAATTGCTGAGCAATGCTTTCAGCTACCAAATAAGCATCCAACTCCGGCTTTCTGATTTCTTCGACATTCAATTGAACCGGCACACCCATCAAATCAGAGATGCCTTTTCTTAAAATATCGATGTCTTCACCCTTTTTGCCGATAACTATCCCTGGTCTTGCAGTATGAACAGTAATATTTGCATTGTTAGCAGGCCTATTAATCTGAATCCTGCTGACAGAAGCATGTGCCAATTTCTGTCTTATATACTCTCGAACCTTCAGATCCTGTAACAGAAAAACGGGGTAATTCTGGCTATTTGCATACCATCTGGATGTCCAATCTTTAACTATCCCAAGGCGTATACCGGTGGGATGAACCTTTTGACCCATTTTCTACCTCTATTAATTTTCTGCTACTTTAATGGTTATATGACAAGTTCTTTTGAAAATATGATTTGCACGACCTTTCGCTCTTGCACTCACTCTTTTCAACGTAGTTCCTTCGTTTACAAAAACCGTAGAAACTTTCAATTCATCAACATCTGCATTTTGATTATGCTCTGCATTTGCGATCGCTGACTCTAGTACTTTCTTAAATACACCAGCAGCTTTCTTGGAGCTAAAAGCCAACAGATTCAAGGCCTTCTCAACTGGCAGGCCGCGAATTTGATCACCGACCAATCTGGCTTTTTGTGCTGAAAAAGGCGCATTACTTAGTTTTGCTGAAATTTCCATTTTAGCTCCTTAGCGTGATTTTTTATCTATTATATGGCCTTTATAAGTTCTAGTAGGCGAAAACTCACCTAACTTATGACCAACCATGTTTTCTGAAATCAAAACAGGAACATGCTGTTTGCCGTTGTGCACTGCTATGGTTAAGCCTAACATATCAGGGCTTATCATTGATCTTCTTGACCAAGTCTTAATTGGTTTCCTATTATTTGTTCTCACTGCTTCTTCTACTTTTTTCAGCAGATGATGATCAATAAATGGACCTTTTTTAATTGAACGCGGCACGTCTGATACCTCTTATTTTTGCTTACGACGTCTAACAATCATATTGTTAGTCCGTTTGTTTTTTCGAGTTTTGTAACCTTTTGTCGGTGTACCCCAAGGAGAAACCGGATGACGACCACCCGACGTTCTACCTTCACCACCACCATGTGGGTGATCGACCGGGTTCATAGCGACCCCTCTTACTGTAGGCCTTACGCCTAACCATCTTTTAGCACCTGCTTTACCAAGCGAGATTAGATTGTGCTCTGAATTCGAGACCTCTCCAACCACACCCTTACAATCCGACATGACCTTACGCATTTCACCTGAACGAAGACGTATAGTGACATAAGCACCATCCTTTGCGACCAGTTGCACTGAAGTTCCAGCACTTCTAGCAAGTTGGGCGCCTTTACCCGGCTTTAGTTCAACACAGTGAATCGTAGTTCCCAAAGGCATATTACGTAAAGGCATGCAATTTCCAGGTTTAACCGGAGTGGTTTCAGAACTTAAAATTTCCTGACCAATCTCTATGCCTTTTGGCGCGATGATATACTTGCGCTCACCATCCTTAAACAATACTAAAGCGATATTTGCCGTTCTGTTTGGATCATATTCAATTCTTTCTACAACTGCAGGGATATCTGCTTTATCTCTTTTAAAGTCGACTACTCGATAGAATTGTTTATGTCCACCACCAATATGACGGGTTGTAACCCGGCCATTATTGTTTCGGCCACCGGTTTTATTTTTCTTTTCCAGTAGTTGTGCAAATGGCTTACCCTTATGCAAATCATTATTTTGTACACGTACTACAAACCGAGAACCTGGAGATGTCGGTTTAGATTTTAGAATAGCCATGCTCTTCTACCGCTCCTATTTTTTTAAATCAAGCTGTTGCTAATTCAATATTATGTCCAGACTGCAATTTTACGTATGCTTTTTTCCAGTCTGAGCGTTTTCCTAATGAACGTCCAAAACGTTTAATTTTGCCTTTTACATTTAGGACGCGAACCGAAGCCACTTCAACATTGAACATCAATTCAACTGCTTTTTTGATCTGGCCTTTAGTCGCTGTTTTTTGTACTTTAAATACAAACTGATTATTTAAATCAGCAGCATTGGTACTTTTTTCTGAAATAATTGGCGCATAAATAACGCTAGCCAATTTTATGTCTTGCAAATTCATGCCAAACGCTCCTCAATTTGTTTCAAAGCTGTCGTAGTTACGATAACCTTATCCGCTGAAACCAAAGAAACAGGATCAACACTACTAGGTGTAAGAACAGCTACATAAGGTAAATTTCTTGCAGAAAGTATTAAATTTTCATTTAAATTGTCGGCAACAATCAACAGACGTCCTGATACTATGCCACCAATCTTTGCCAGCAATTCTTTAGTTTTTGGCTGAGTTGGAAATATATCGTCAAAAACAGCCAGGCGGTCTTGTCTCAACAATTCTGAAAAAATCGATCTGATACCAACTTTATACATTTTTTTGTTAAGCTTCTGATCAAATGATCTCGGTTGAGCTGCAAAAGCAACACCACCATGACGCCATATTGGACCACGTGTTGAACCAGCCCGCGCACGACCCGTGCCTTTTTGTCTAAATGGTTTTAATCCGCCACCACTGACAGCCGAACGATTTTTTTGGGCTTTGGTGCCAGCTCTGGCAGTCGAAAGATATTTCGTTACCAGCTGATGGACTAAAGTTTCGTTAAAATCCTGGCCAAACACTAACTCAGAAACAGCTATTGATTGTGCAGAATCTTGATTACCGATTGCGGGTACTTGCAAACTCATATCTTAACCTTTATTCTTCAATTTGACGGCAGGCGTGATAACCACATCGCCACCTTTTGCACCCGGTACAGCACCTTTAACCAAAATCAGATTTCTTTCAGCATCAATAGAATGAATTGTCAGATTTTGAACTGTTGTATTAGCCGCACCCATATGACCGCACATTTTTTTACCTTTAAAAACTCGGCCCGGTGTCTGATTCATACCATTTGAACCCGGTACCCTGTGCGATCTAGAGTTACCGTGCGTAGCATCTTGCGTTCTAAAATTGTATCTTTTTACCGTACCTGCAAAGCCCTTACCGATACTGGCGCCTGCTACATCTACAACTTGTCCCGCTTCAAAAACATTCACATTTAATTCGGTACCGGCAGACAGGTCTTGGCCTTCTACCTCGTTTAATCTGAACTCCCACAGGCCGCGACCAGCAGTTACGTTCGCACTGGCATAGTGACCAGCCATTGCTTTATTAACTTTTGAAGATTTGATATTTCCAGCTGCAACCTGTATTGCGCGATATCCATCTTTTTCAAGACTTTTAACCTGTATCACTCTATTTGAGTCTACGTGCAAAACAGTAACAGCAACAGAAGCGCCGTCTTCACTAAAAATACGGGTCATACCACATTTACGACCTATAAGACCTATTGACATCTGCCAATTCCTCTAAAATATTACTCGCTTTTATTTAAGCTTAATTTGAACATCTACCCCTGCCGCCAGATCCAACTTCATCAGTGCGTCAACAGTTTTATCGGTTGGCTCAACAATATCGAGCAACCTTTTATATGTTCTTAATTCATATTGATCCCGCGCATTTTTGTTGGCATGCGGTGAAATCAATATCGTAAAACGCTCTTTTCTAGTTGGCAAAGGGATAGGACCTTTTACCTGAGCGCCGGTTCTTTTTGCTGTTTCAACGATTTCACCAGCTGACTGATCAATCAGTTTGTGGTCAAATGCTTTTAACTGAATTCTTATTGTTTGGTTTGCCATTTTGTTTACTCAATAATTGAGGCTACGACGCCGGCGCCCACTGTACGACCGCCTTCACGAATCGCAAAGCGCAAACCATCTTCCATCGCAATCGGTGAAATCAGTTTGACTGTCACGGAAATATTATCCCCAGGCATCACCATT